>Ga0182017_10002703_pt1 | contig 13371 bp, 8 predicted proteins | sample 712E3DmetaG_FD_120492 | JGI IMG/M metagenome (GOLD analysis project Ga0182017, IMG submission 120492) | Permafrost microbial communities from Stordalen Mire, Sweden - 712E3D metaG | ecosystem: Environmental > Terrestrial > Soil > Wetlands > Permafrost | place: Sweden: Stordalen | collected... | reverse complement strand
GGGGAATTGCTTGCACTGACAGCAAGATTTCCTGCATAATTAATCTGGCCCATCGTAAAATACCAGTCGGAGGGAGATTCCCCATGTGTATGAAACATTCTGTCATAGGCGCCAAGACCTTTTCCTTCATAGCTCGGATTCGCTGAAATAGTTCCGGGTCCAACCGCCCAGTAATAATCTTCATCCCAGTATGAGTCGCTTGAACAGCCGATGAAACCTATAGCACCCTTATCTGCAGTCAGCATCATCCTGGTTCCAAAAGAAGTTGCCAGATTAAATTGTGCCGTCCTGCAGGCGTTACTTATTACGAAAGGATACATGTTTTTATTCTGAAATGAAGGAATATCAGGTGTTTTAATATTAACATGTAACCACCCTGAAGCTTCACCGTGACCTGTATAATTAAGAAATGACACACCCTTATTTATAAGTTCTATAATTGAATCTTTCGCAGTGTAGGAATCAGGATAATTAAAATGAAATTCATTAATTCTGTTCGCATTTGTAAGGTAATTAGTAACAGCATACTTAACTTGTCCGTTCATATAACTTGAATAGCCTGCGTCGTAGCCAGCGCTGACCATTGCCCTGGAATAAAATTTATTTGTATCAGCAAACTGAAACTTCTCATACTGAATTATTTTAGTGATGGCTGTCTTTAATTCAGTGGTATCGGCAACAGGAAGCCTTCCTATAAACATTTCCGGAATATAATCGCCGTTTCCGTCAAATTCACCATAATACATATCTGTGACGTTCCCTGATCCCCCGGCACCATAATAAGGAACTCTGTTTACATCACCTATAATAAGAAGATACTCCGGAGGAGGATCGTTTGATGTGGAAGAGTTGTAAATCTTTGTAAGTGTATCCTTTAGCTGCAGGTAATCATTACCAGCCAGCCCGGTCCCTTTGTATAGAATTTTGAGTTTAAAACCTTTCTGAGTCTTCCATTTGAAATATGGCTGAAGTTGTTTTTTGAATGCAATATCTGTAATAATAACCATTTTAACAGGCTTATCAGTATAGCCTGGGATTACTTCCCCGGGATTGTAATTGAGCAATCCTTTGTTAAGTGATTCATAGAATGATTCCGGCTGGGAGGAGAGAGCTTTTGAAGTGACATTGACTGATGTAAGGAATTTTACCTCAATTTTCATGGATGTGATAACTTCTATTGAGTTTGAATGAGGATTATATCTTACAGGTGAAATATATAGGTTAGCAAGTTTCTGTTTCCTCACTATTCCTAGTGGCTCGATTCTTACAGTATCAGAGGGGATAAATCCTCTGGTAGCATAAGCTGTCTTGTCAATTTTAAACCCGGTTCTTAATTGCTGAAGATCCTTGGTTTCACTTTCCTGAGCAGGGAAAAGAAGACCTTCAATCTTTTTGCCTGATGGATTTAATCTTGAAGATTTTATATCAGAAATAGTAATCCTGAATCCCGATCCTTCAGGAATTGAGATCAGACGGCTGAATATCGGAAGTTCAGGTCTACCCGGATCGGTTGATGGAATGTGTCCCGGAATGGATATTCGATAAAATGATCCTGAATTGTTAGTTAAACTTTCAATACTGAGTTCTGATATTGAATAGTTTATGATAATTGATTGATCCCCGGCGATGACCTCGCTTTTCTGCAAATTACCATCAAGATGGAATTTGTAACTTATTCCTGTCTGTCCGCTGGCTGATACTGCAAAAACCAAAAAGACCGCTAAGAAAATAGCTTGTTTGTCTTTCCCTAAATGCATCAATGTTAAATAATTAACGCAATGACCTAAATTCTGCTGGCAAGTTATTAAAAATTCAAGATATATTGAATATGACTGTAATAAATTTGAATTAAAAACATAAATGAGGTAATAATTGTTTAATTTTTTCAAATCTTTGTAAATTACCGGACTTAAAAATTTAGATTATGAATAAGCATATTAAATCTGTATTGAAGAAAGTATTACTAACTATAATATTTACAGCTATGATCATTCCGGGATTTTCACAGGAGCCTCCTGAATACGATAAGATTGTTACTGCCGCAGGTGTGGTTGAATTGCATTTTATCGGGCATGGATCGCTGATGTTTAAAGTGAACGGTTTTGTAATTTATTTTGATCCTGTCAGGAGTTCAGGAAACTATGACTTTCTTCCTAAAGCGGATCTTATCCTGATTACGCATGAGCATGGGGATCATCTTGATCCAAAATTAATTGAGGACCTTAAAAAGCCCGGAACACTATTGTTTTGTAACCAGAACTCTTTGACAAAAATCCCCTGGGCAATGGCTTTGAAAGCCAATGACAGGCAGGAAATCAATAACATTATTATTGAAGCAGTACCTGCTTATAATATTGTTAATGAAAGCGCTCCTGGTCATCCGTTTCATCCGAAAGGCTCAGGAATAGGATACATTCTCACAATTGGCAGAAAAAGATTTTATGTGGCAGGAGACACTGAAAACACGCCCGAAATGAAGTCACTCAAAAATATCGATGTGGCTTTTCTTCCGATGAACCTTCCTTATACTATGACACCTGCCATGGTTGCAGATGCAGCATTGGCTTTTAAACCAAAAATTCTGTATCCATATCATTTTGGAGATACCGATACCAGCGAAATTTTAAAATTATTAAAAGATTCCGGAATTGATGTTCGGATCAGAAGCCTGAAATAAGCCAAAAAACAATAAAAGAATTCAATGACAGTTTAAGCGTAAAACGTGTTTTTAAGAATCATAACATTATTATGAAAAACATTAACAGAAGAGGATTTATAAGAACCGGGTTTGCAGGCGCTGCCGGCATAGTGGCCTTAAGAACTTCACTTGTATCTGCCACTGCCTCAAATCAGAAGATGGATATTATCACAAGAACTCTCGGTAAGACAGGGATGCAAATCCCCGTGATAAGCTTCGGAGTCATGAGAGCCGATAATCCTAATCTCTGTAAAGCAGCTTACGAAAAGGGTATTAAACTGTTTGATACAGCAAACGGATATCAGAATGGAAATAATGAGATTATGCTTGGAAACCTTCTTAAAGATTATCCGAGAAATTCATTCTATCTTGCTACAAAAGTTAAGCCAGCAGGTGTTGACAGGGAGGGAAAGACATCTGAACTAACTACTGCCGAAGATTTTCTTTCAAAATTCAATACCAGTCTGTCACGCTTAAAGATGGATTATGTTGATATCCTTTATATTCATGATATCAGGAATCCGGAAATGCTTGAGTACAAACCCATAATAAATGTTGTTAAAAATCTAAAAAAAGAAGGCAAAATAAAATTTATTGGGTTCTCCACCCATGCAAATGAACCAGTAGTTATCGATGCTGCAGCCTCCCTGGATACTTTTGATGTGATTCTGACGGCATATAACTTTAAACAGACTTATATAAACGAATTGAACAGTGCCATTAAAAAGGCTAATCAGGCCGGAATAGGAATAGTAGCAATGAAGACAATGGCCGGAGGAGGTTTCCTTGACAAAGAAAAAACAAAGCCAATTAACTCCAGCGCCGCTTTAAAATGGGTATTGTCAAATACTGATGTTACAACTACAATACCGGGAATGACAGACTTCGATCAGCTTGATCTTAATATTAAACTTTTATCGGATATAACAATAACCGACCAGGAGAAGAAAGATCTGTTGATTGCAAGCGCTGAAAGAGGTCTGTATTGTACGGGTTGTACCAATTGTCTCAGTACATGTCCAAAGAATCTTCCCGTACCGGATCTGATGAGAGCCTATATGTATGCTTATGGTTATTCAAATCCGTCCATGGCTCATTCTCTGTTAAGTGAAATTGGAACAGGTGATAATCCATGCAAAGAGTGCAGTTCCTGTAAGGTTGAGTGTACCAAAAATTTCGACGTCAAGGAAAAAATTGCAGATATTTCGAGACTTGTAAATGTTCCTGCAGATTTCCTGGTTTAAAAGTGTATAAAAAGAGAAATGTCGGGTTGTTTTTTCGTAAGTTAATAAATTGATTTCCGAGCTTCTTTGAATACATTGTTGAGGATATTCATTATTTGACATTTAACTGATTATTAATATGAAAAATAAAATCTGTCTTGTATTTTTCCTTATTTTTCTCTCAGCTTCCGCATTTGCTCAGGATATTAAATTCCCTGATCTGAAAGGCTATAATAAAAACACCACCACTCCGGTATATCTTCCCGAAAATCTTTGGGATTATATTAATGGAGCCGCAGACACTTATCTTGCTTACAGTTTTGTTGATCTGCATGTTGCAGAATATAAAAGCGGGAAAAACGTGATTAAAGTTGAAATTTACAAACAGGCCGATCATACTATGGCTTTTGGAATATATTCAACTGAACGCTCTTCTACATTCCGTTTCCAGAATCTCGGTTCACAGGGTTATGCCATCGATGGAGCAACTAACTTCTTCAAAGGCAATTATTATGTTAAGATCAGAACATATTCAAAAAATGAGAAAACATTGAAAACAGCCGAATCGTTGGCTCTTAAAATTGCAGATATGCTTCCGGGAAGCTCTGAGATGCCCTCAGCTCTAGCCCTCTTCCCTGAATCAGGTAAAAAGATCAATGAGGAGACATATATTAATGAAAGCGTTCTCGGTCATAAGTTTCTAAATAAAGCCTTCAGAGCAAATTATGAATCGGGAAATGATATCTTCTCAATTTTTATAATGGAGAGTATTATTCCTGAAGAAAGACGAAAATCTATAGAAGCTTATCTTACAGCTGCAGGCATAGATAGCGTAGATTCTGAAACAGGTAAGTATATGTTGAAGGACGGATATAATGGAACAATATTTATGGCCTGGAAAGAGAACAGAATAGTTATAATCTCGGGTCTTTCAAAAGATCAGTCTGCTATAGCAGATAAATACACTTCGGAAATTCTCAAGTAGATTTTATAAAAATTGCTTTCTTTTGCCGTTATGCCATTTCATAATAGCACTTTTCTGCCATCGTTCCTTTGCACCTTTGTGCCGTTGTGCCGTTGTGCCGTTGTGCCGTTCCTTATCAATATAGGAATTTATGGCATTCGGAACAATTAGCTTCTTTCCAGGCTGTTCCGATATTTACCGGATGCTTAAATTCAAGATTATCCCTGACATTGGCATATTCCATCTTTCCTTCTTTGCCCTGACCAACAATATTATGACAGAGATTGCAATCACGCGATATTTTATGACCATTCGGTGCTTTAAAAGCATCATTATGACATCTGAAACATCCGTCTGACTCGAGATGCCCGATATGCTCCGGATAATGATCATATGTAACTTTCATTTTCGGGAATGTATTCTTACTGAATGCTTTCTGTACCGACGATATTGAATTATCGATAAGATCTTTATTCTTAACATAATAATCGCTATAACCCGATTTGTAAAAATCAGTGATTCCGTCTTTTATTTTCATAAGCGCGGTATCCTTGTCACTGAAGGTATCTTTAAGAATGCCCATGGACACTTTTTTAAAGAAAGGTATCTCTTTTGAAACTGCTCCTGTAAGCATTTCTTTATCGAAATAGACCGGTGGTGACTTATAGTTATGCGAGGGACGGTTATGGCAATCAATGCAATCCATTATTCTTGTCGTGGATTTAGCCAGGACGCTATCTGATATAGGATTAGCGTCATTTCTATATACTGTAACTTCTCCGGTAGTTTTATTGGTGTATTTCACATAGGTTATGTTCTCCCTCTTGTCATTTTCTGAAATGTACTCAATATTTACTGCCGGGTTTATGTGCCAGTGAATGCCTTCCTTCAAACCCAGTCCGCTGTATTCGGGACCGGTCTTCATTTCCAGCATAATATCCCACTCGGTATTAAGGGAATCGGCAAGGAAGTATTTATTGGTCCAGAGCGTTCTGGCATAAAATTTCTGAGGCCAGTGACATTTTTCACAAGTTTCTCTGGCCGGACGCAGGTCATGAAGAGGTGTTTCGATGGGTCGGGGGAATGATTTTGTAATCACAGCATATACCTGATGAAGACCTGATAGTTTTGATTTTACATACCATGACGCCCCTGAACCGACATGGCACTCAACACATGCAACATTCGCATGAGGGGAATTCTGGTAAGCAGTGTACTCAGGCTCCATAACCTGATGGCATAAAGTACCACAAAACTCAACAGATTCAGTTATATGAAAAGCCTGAAAACTGCCAAGTGTTGAAAGGAAAAGCACTATAATTGTTGTTATTGTAAAAATGATGAAAGCATTTCTATGCCTCGGATCGTTCAGGTCGATTCTTGGAAACCTGGCTTCTTCCTTAATCCCGCTTCTCCGGATCCTTCTTCTTTCCCGAATCATCCCCACTGGCACCAACAATAGCCCTAAAATCAAAAAACCCGGTAGGATAATATAGATAAATAACCCAAGGTTAGTATTTCCTTTATTGAAAATGGTCGAAATAATAAAGAGTAGAATAATTAATGCCAGATTGATGCCTGCAATAATTGAACCGATAATTGTTAACCAGTTTTTAGAGGATGGTGGAAGTTTCATAATGCCGGTTAGTTGATTAGGTTAGAGTAGAGGTAAAAATAGGAAATTATTGGATTATTCATTCAAGAATATTTATTAATTATGAGGAACTGAGTGAGCTTTATAATCAAAGATTAAACTTCGAAGTGAGATTCATTACATCTTGATAAACCGTGACTGCATCACAAATAATATAATGAGATCCCTCGCTGGCGCTCGGGATGACATGGCATGAGGGGGCTGAAGGGAAGAGTTGGCGGTTCGTATTTGCGAACCGCCAACTCTTCCTATGTTATCCCCAAAAGTCTTGTCATTCCGAGCACTAGCGAGGAATCTCCGTCTCATATATCCTCCCTTATAGAAACACTATGTCATTCTGAGCGATAGCGAGGAATCTCCGTCTCATATTATCCTTCCTAATAGAAACACTATGTAATTCTGAGCACTAGCGAGGAATCTTATTGTAGATTTTAATTGACTGTTAAATTATCACAAAGATTAATTGTACACTTGTTTAATAATTAAGAAAACCTCAATTACAAATTTGGTTATTCTTCACCGTTCAGGAGTTGTGAAATTGTTCGTTTCAGACTGGCGTATGTTTTTACAACCTGTAAATCTTTGTGTTCATCAGCAACATTCTGAGGCGGATTATAAAGTATTGCATGTTCCGCCTTTCTTAGCATAGAAATGTCATTATAGGAATCTCCAATGGCAACTACCTTATAATTAAGATCTTGCAGCGCTTTTACAACATGCATTTTTGCATCTTCCTGCCTCAGGTTATAATCTGTAATATTTCCTTCTTTATCAGTTGTAAGATGATGGCAAAGCAATGTAGGTCTTCCAAGTTGTCTGATAAGCGGATCTGCAAATTCACTGAAGGTATCTGATACAATAATAAGCTGGGTTTTTGAACGTAGCCAGTCAATAAATTCCAGGGCTCCGGGCAATGGCTTAAGAAGAGAAATTACATTCTGAACATCCCGTAGAGTCAATCCATATTTTCTCAATAGCTCCAATCTCCTCTTCATGAGTACATTATAATCGCTGATATCCCTTGTTGTCAGCTTAAGCTCATCAATTCCTGTGTGGATGGAGACATTTACCCATATTTCAGGCACAAATACCCCTTCGAGGTCGGAACATACGATATGCATAGCAAGCTTATTTATAATTTTTAATTATGAAGTCTTTTAATAATCCGTAATTGTTTTCGAGAGAAATGTAGTTCTCCTGCTTATGTTCCAGACCAGTGAGAGATTCCGGCAAAGGAGGTTCAATATTTAGAATATTCCTTATTTCACCGGGAAATTTTGCAGGATGAGCTGTTTCCAGAGATATGTACAATGGTTTTCCCGACATAATACTATTGTTTAGTCTTGAATACACCTTCATTCCTTCCCATGCAATGGCTCCATGAGGTTCGAGAAACAAATTATATTTTCTGTATATATCTTCCATTACCCTTCTTGTTTCTTCATCATTTATGCTGACAGCAAAAAGATCTTCATGCATCCGGTCAAGATCAGGCATTTTGATAATATTACCCGATTCATCCATTACACCTCCATAAAAGGCTATAATTCTTGCCAGATTGCTTGGATGTCCAACATTCATTGCACTGGAAATACAATTTTTTGATGGATTGATTGATTTATATTTTCCAGTTCTTAAGAATTCAGGGACCTCGTCATTCTCATTTGTTGAAATTATAAATTTTCTGACAGGAAGTCCCATTTTCTTTGCAATAAGTCCACCCATCAGATTACCAAAATTTCCTGATGGTACGCTGAAAATGGCCTTTTCATCTGTATTTGTTGCGAGCTTTGAATAGGCATAAAAATAATATACCGACTGAGGCAATAGTCTTCCGATATTTATTGAATTTGCAGAAGAAAGAGAAATTCCCGATAAAGAGGGATCTAAAAAGGCCATTTTGACCAGCCGTTGACAATCATCAAATTTTCCATCAATAGCAATTACTTTTATATTTTTTTGCAAAGTGGTCATCTGTTTTCGTTGCATAACTGTAACCTCATTTGCCGGGAATAAAATAATTGCATTTATATTATCCAGGCCGTAGAAGGCATTAGCTACAGCACTTCCTGTATCTCCTGACGTGGCTGTTAGTATTGTAAGATGTTGATTATTAATTGATAAATAATATTGCATCAACCTGCTCATCATTCTGGCTGCAAAATCTTTAAAAGATGCAGTTGGCCCCTGGTCCAAACGCATAATATACTTCCTGTCAAATACTTTTTCCAGCGGTACCTCAAAGTTATAAGCATCGGCACATAATCTTGACAATTCTATTTTATCTATCTCATTGCCAATGATTTTATTAAGAATATTGAAAGCAATTTCATGATATTCTTTAGATGGAAAGCTCGTCAGCTCTCTGGGTGATATTGACGGCAATGAAGAGGGAAGATAGAGTCCTCCATCCGGAGCCAGACCTCTGAGTAAAGCTTCACTAAAAGTAACCTCAGGCGACTTTAGATTTGTTGAATAATATTTAATTGGCCTGCTTTTCAAATGATTATTTGTTTCGTTTTTGTCTTTTTTTGCCCCCCCTTAACCTTAATCCTTACACATTAACCACCCTCATCAGATCGGCAAATACCCCGGCAGCAGTAACTTCAGCTCCTGCACCATATCCCTTTATAACCATTGGGAGCTCGTTATATCTGTTTGTGGTAAGAAGAATTATATTATTGCTGCCTTCAAGATTAAATGAGGGATGATCTGCACCAATAGTCAGAAGTTCAACCCTGGCCTTGCCAAGTTCCATGGTTGCAAAAAACCTCCACTTCAGATTTTTTTTCGTCAGCTCTTTTCTTTTTAGTTCGAATTCTGCATCATATTCTTTAACCTTTTCGAAAAAATCATTCAGATCGCCTTTAAAACATTCATCAGGAAGGAATTTATTAATGATAACATCTTCTTTTTCAATCGAATATCCGGCTTCACGCGCAAGGATCATAATTTTTCTGACTACATCTGTCCCGCTGAGATCAACACGGGGATCGGGCTCTGAATAACCAATTTCCCTGGCTTTTCTTATAGCGCTGCTTAATGGCATTGAGGGACTAAGCTCATTGAATATAAAATTCATCGTACCCGAAAGTACTGCTTCCACCTTTAAGATCTTATCTCCGCTAAGAACCAGGTCATTTATTGTTTTGATGATAGGCAATCCGGCTCCAACGGTAGTTTCATACATAAATCTTACTCCGCGCTCGCTGGCGATGCTCTTCAGTTTTTGATAATAACTCTGCTCCGAAGAACAGGCAATCTTATTAGCAGTAACTATTGAAACATATCGTGTGAGAATCTCCCCATATCGCAAAGCTACATCTTCATTCGCCGTGCAATCAATGAATACAGAATTCCTGAGATTCAATTTTGTCATCTGTTGAATAAAAGCAGATATATCGCCTTTTTCACCTGAAGATTTAAGATCCTCTTTGTAATTCTCAAGTGGTATGCCTTTCTTATCGATTAACATCTTTCTCGAATTGGTAACACCAATAAGATTTATTTTCAGGTTATGTTCACTGATAAGCGTTGAATACTGTTTTTGAAGTTGCTTCATAAGGCTCGATCCTACCAGACCAGTGCCTGCAATAAAAAGGTACATCTCTTTGAATCGGGAAAGGAAGAAACCATCATGAATTACATTCAGCGCTTTTTTAAGACTATCATTCTTTATCACAACAGAAATATTCAGTTCTGAAGAACCCTGGGCTGTGGCTATTACATTTATTCCATTCCTCCCGAGCGATCTGAACAGGGTCGCAGATATCCCGGGTGTGTTTTTCATTCTTTCACCCACAATAGCAATAATTGACAGATTCTTCTCAATAAGGATCTTTAATTCCTTGTTATGATCAATTTCTATTTTAAATTCATCGTTTAGTGCTTCGGAAGCTATCACAGAATCTGTTGGACTAACGGCGAAAGTTATCGAATACTCTGAAGAGGCCTGTGTTATCAGCACTACGTTAATGTTTTTTCTTGCAAGTGCTCCAAAAAGCCTCATAGATGTACCGGTGACTCCTACCATTCCTGTTCCCTGAAGAGTAATAAGATCGATATGATCAATTGATGAAATCCCTTTGATCGGGCTCCGGTTATTATCATTTGACTTATTACTGATAATTGTTCCTTTTGATTCGGGGTTAAATGTATTAAGAACTATTATAGGTATGTTCTTCTTATAAACGGGACGTAAGGTTGGGGTATAAATAACCCGCGCTCCAAAATGCGATAATTCAATTGCTTCGGAATAGGTAAGGCTTTCAATTGCATATGCTCTCTCCACTTTTTTTGGATCGGCAGTCATAAAGCCATCAACATCTGTCCATATCTCAAGAACATCTGCGTTGAGTGCCGCTGCAAAAATTGAAGCAGTATAATCTGATCCACCTCTGCCTAATGTTGTTGTTTCACCTCTGGCATTGCTTGCAATAAACCCGGGAACTACTATCCGTTTCTTTGTTCCGGCAAGACTTTTTGCTATAAGACTGTAAGTTTTATCGAAATCGACATTCGCAAATCCGAAGTTGTTGTCAGTTTTGATAAAGCTCCTGGCATCAATTAGCTGGCAGTCGTCAATTACATTGCTTATTATCAGCGAAGATAATATTTCTCCTGTACTAAGTGTCTGATCAAGAGAATGTTTGCTTAGTTCCCGGAGCAGGTAAATACCATTCAGTGTCTCTTTCAGATCGTCAGAAATATTTTTAATGTCTTTAAGGACTGAATCGAGCTTACTCTTTGCAATCAATTGTTTAGCAAAATCGATATGCCTGACGATTAGCTTATCAAGCAGGTTCTCATATTCATCATCTCTGTTCGAGGCAAGTTCACTTACATGTTTGAGATCATCAGTTATTCCCTGGAAGGCAGATACAACGATCAGGCAGGGAGTGCCTTGAGAATCAATTATTTTTTTAACTCCCCTTATCCGTTCGGGAGATCCAACTGATGTGCCACCAAACTTCAGAACTTTCATTATGTAACTTTTTGTAAAATGAAAATGCATCTAAAAAGATGCATTATAATCAGGAACAAAAATAACAAAAATAAGGTAAAATGGTATATTAAATTAAATTTATTAAACAAATAGGGTCTAAATGTGTGAAGTCCGAAGTCCATAGTCCGAAGCAATATCAATCTTCTGGTTTTCGACTATTAACTTTCTATTTTTTATTTTTTACTTTTTACTTTTTACTTTTTACTTTTTACTTTTCACCCCTTTCCTTCTTTTTCCAGTCTTTTAAGAATTGAGAAAATAAATGCAGCTGATGTTAGGCAGCATAAAATAAATACAAGCCAGAGCTGCCACAGTTGAACTTTGTCCCAGAGCAGAGTACCTACAAAAAGCAGTTTATTTCCTACTGCTGTTGCAAGAAGCCAGCCTCCTTGCATCAGTCCCTGGAATCGTGAAGGAGCAACCTTTGAAACAAACGACAACCCCATGGGACTCAGAAATAGCTCAGCTACAGTGAGAACCAGGTAAATGCTTATGAGCCAGTATGATGAAACCCTATCAGCATCGGGAACAGGCGAGCCGTTGAGCTCGTGAGGAGAAGAAAGATTTAATGAGCTGATTAAAAGAATAATGAAACCTGCTGCTGCAATGATCATTCCAAATCCAATCTTCCTGGGAACTGAAGGTTCAATATTTTTCTTGTTAAGCCAGGCAAAGAAACCCATCACAGGAAAAGTCAGCGCCACAACAAATAATGGATTAAATGACTGAAATATTTCAGGAGATATTGCATTCATGTTTGCCGCATTTACGATCTTGAAATATGCAATCACCAAGGCAACAACCAGAAGTAACCCCCCTGATAACCTCACTATTTTACCAACACCCTTACGGACCATGAGTACCAGTCCGGCAACAGACCCGCAAACAGCAAGAAGAGAAACAACATTGAAGAACAGATTTGTGAAAGGGTTTACAGCTTTTGCGCTGTAATCACGGGCAAAGAGAGTAAGCGTTAATCCATTCTGATGAAACGACATCCAGAAAAATATTACAACTACAAAAACGAGAATCAATGCGACTATCCTTGACATCTCCTCTTTCGTGGCACTAAGTACTATCCAGGTAACGAAAGCGGCAAAAAGACCAAAAGCAAAACCGGAAGTCCATCCAACCTGCTTTATAAAATGCAATGCATAAGCTGTAATGCCCATTGCTAAAATTGCAAATGAAAGTGTACCCAGATTGAATTTAACCATTTCTGAGACTTCGGTCGTTTTCTTTTCTTTATTCGGAAGATATTTATTGAAGATTATATATACAAGAAGAGAGATAACCATTGTGCAGGCGGCAATTCCGAATGCATAATTATAACCCCTGGAGAAAACTTCAAGATAATTATGTGCAAATGATGCCAGATCTGTTACATGGCCGCTTAAGTTGGCTTTATCTGCCAATTGCTGAAATGCAGGGGTATCTGTGAGCGTTCCATTTATGAACTGATGGCAGAGCGAAGGAAGGCTTCCGTCGTGAACAAAACCGTTAGTTTTGAGCCACCAGTTTCTCATTCCGGTGGCAGCAAACGGTGCAAACAATGCTCCGATATTTATACCCATATAAAAAATCATGAAAGCCGAATCTCTAAACCTGGCATACTTTGGATCATCATACATCTGTCCTACGACAGCCTGCAGGTTTCCTTTGAAGAGGCCATTACCCAGGGCTATTGTAAAAAGACCTATGATAGTGATTGTCAGAGTCATTCCTGGGATTGCCATGATGATATATCCGGCAAACATTATCATGATTCCTGCAAGGATAACCAGCTTATACCTTCTTGTCGCATCAGCAAGTATCCCTCCGAGAAGC
>Ga0182017_10002701_pt1 | contig 13377 bp, 11 predicted proteins | sample 712E3DmetaG_FD_120492 | JGI IMG/M metagenome (GOLD analysis project Ga0182017, IMG submission 120492) | Permafrost microbial communities from Stordalen Mire, Sweden - 712E3D metaG | ecosystem: Environmental > Terrestrial > Soil > Wetlands > Permafrost | place: Sweden: Stordalen | collected... | reverse complement strand
GCTCGCAAACGTGGTCGATCTCTTCTCGGGTGGCATGGGGACGCATCGAAATAATCATAAAATCCAGTATACACCAATAGCTGATGGCAAATCATATGAACTTCAATTAATAGTACGACTTGGAACCACCACCTTGCTGCGGTGTATTTGGCCAAGTCTATGGCAGGGCTACGTCTACCGGCGCGGAGCGGGGACTCTCGTTCCCGGACTGGTCCACGGCGGAAACCTGGTAGCGGTAGGTCTTGCCGTGCTCCACCTTGCGATCCGAATAGCTGGGCACCACCGAGACGTCGGCGATTTTCTCCAGCGCTCCGTTCCCCACGCCGCGATAGACGCGATAGCCGTTCAGATCCTCTTCGGTGTTACGCTCCCAGTTAAGCTCAATCGAATTGGGGGCGCTGGAACCTTGCACTCCCTGGGGTGCGCCGGGCGGAAAAATGTCGCGCGGAATAATGGAGGCAGCATCTGACAACTCGCTTTCCGCCTCCTTGTACGCCACCAGCTTGACGATGCTTTGCACCAGGTAGGTGTAGCGCTTGCCGAATTCGGTCGCCGTGTCGATCCACTCGGGCGACTGCACATTGCCGACCGGCGCGTAGTCGCCGTCGCCGGTCTTGCGGAAGACGCGAAAGTCGGCGCCGCGCCCCTGCCACGTGAGGCGCACGCCCTGCCGGGTGACGGCCGCGGTGAGGCCGCCGGGCTTATCCGGCGGCCTCACCACCGGCACCACCACGAAATTCGACCAGTCCGACTGTTTGCCGTTGCCGGCTATCACTCGCACGCCGAAAATCACTTCCACTCCTATCCAGTCGGCGACCGGAATTTCGTAGCGGGCGATTCCCCCGGCCACCGCACCCGGGGGGGGCTGCCGGGCGCCGGCGGCCCATTGATTCGAGTCGAACTGGTACCAGGCGCTGGCGCGCAGATCGAGTTTCAGAGGCGGGGGAATGGGGTGCCCCTCGGTGGTCAGAGTGGGAACGGTGAACTGGACGATGATATGGCCGCCGCGCTGCACAACCGCCAGGTCGTTTACGTGTTGAGGAATGTTGGCCAGCGGCGGCCGGGGATCGCCCACATAGCCGCACCCCGCCAACATCAGCGCCGCGGCTGCCGGCAGAAAACCAATGGCCGCCGATGAACGCCGATAAACGCCGATGAAATCACCCTGCTTATCGGCGTTCATCGGCGGCCCAAAAATGACTTGTCACAACTTCAGGTTAGCAGGAATGGCCGCTGTCACCATTCCGCATATGCCGTTCCGTCCAAGCTCGTTTTGTCCGACCCGCTGTGCACGTCGAAGATGCCGGGCTCGGATTGGGAAACACTCTGGCTGGCGTCTTCCATCACGGTACGCCAGGTCTGGTTATTTCCGGTCATGGGGTCCACCGGTAGTTTTTGCAGGTAGCCCTCGGTCACCAGATCCTGCAGGTTCTGCGGAGCCTTCCCCTTATCGTAAGAGTAGTTATCGATCACGGTGCGCATCGTGAACAGATTATTCTTGAGCACGCTTTCCTTGGCGCGGACAATGGATCTCTGGTAAATGGGGATCGCCATCGAGATTAGGATCACCATGATGGTGACCACTACCATCATCTCGACGAAAGTGAACCCGCGCAGCCGTTTCATGGCGCGCCGGGCGCATCCATTCACCGGTTTACCATTCCGCATAGGACTTTCCATCTGATGCCTTTTCCTGGGTCTTGCTGTATATGTCGAATACGCACTGGCCGCCCCAACTCTGGCTCTTGGGGTCGTCCTGGTCGCTGCGCATGCCCCATTCGGCCTTCCCGGTGAACGGATCCGGCGGGACGCGGCGCAGGAAGCGCATCTTCTTGCCGTCCGGTCCTGGCAGTTTCACGCCTTCCACCAGGATGTCCAGGGTTTCGGGCCAGTTGTTGGTGCCGAGTTTCTGCGGGCCGAGATAGCCGAGGTCGGCATAGTCCTTGTACTTGTCGATGGCCGAACGCATCTCGCGCAGATCGTAGCGCAGCTCCCGCTCGCGCGCGGCGCGCACCCTGGAGCGCGCCATCGGCACGGCCATGGTAGTGAGTATCAGCATGATCGTGAATGCCACGATCAACTCCACCAGTGTCAGCCCTCTTTGATTCCTGCGGCGCATACTACGCATATTACTGCACGTTGATCGTCATTCGCGGGCTGCCCGAGAAAACCACTTGCCCCTGGGCGTTGCGCACCGTGAGATTGGGAACGGTCACGGCGGTAGAGCCTTTGGCGACGGCCTGGAAAATCAGCGTGGTGAGCACTCCGGAACCGGACACGCCCGGCGTATTGGGCAGGCGGCTCAGGTTCATAGCTGCCGCGCCGGCATCGTTCTGAATGTTCTTGGTGAACAGCGGAATCTGCCCGTCGCTGGAGAAGAAATCGCCGCGGCCGGCATCGTTCAGCTTGACCACCTTGGAATCGAAAGTGACCTGGAGCGGAGCCGAAGAGACCTCGGTTGCATTCTCAATGATGAGGGCTACCGTCAGCACACCCTGCGGGCTGGTTTCCACCTGCGGGGGTAGGAAGCGGACTATGGCGTTGCCTATCTGCGCGGGTGCGGCGGGCTTGGCCGGATCCTCGGCCGCCGCCGTCATAGGCGGAGCCATCCCCGGCGCTCCCATGGGCGGCGCGGTAGCCGGCGGGGCCATTCCCGGTGCGCCCATCGGCGGCGTGGTGGCCGGCAGCGGCATGGCCGGATTGGCCGCCGCTGGGGGATTCGTCGCTGGCGGGTTTTCCTTCTTGGGAGCCGGCGCGGGCGCGCCCGCCTGGCGCCCATAGCTCAGATGCACCGATTGCTGGTTGCCGACGGCAATCCCGCGCAGATTCTCCGCCGTGTACTCCGGCCGGCGCACCACGTGCGGGATCAGCGCGATCATCAGTTCCTGGCGATCGCGGGTGACGCTCTCGCTGGTGAACAGGCGGTTGAGGATCGGAATGCTGGCCAGCCCCGGGATGCCGGACCGGGCCTTCGACTCCTGGTACTTGGTGAGGCCGGCCAGTAGTTGCACCGCGCCATCGGCCATGCGGATATCGTGCGAGACCTTGCGCTGACCGATGATCGGCTGGTCGATGCCGCCCAGGTTCACGTGGCCGGTCACGCTCGAAATGTCCAGATCCACGTGAAGGGAGACATCGCCGTTATCGTGCACGCGGGGAGTGATCTCCACGTTGACGCCGACATCGATGAAGTTGAACTGTGTGTTGACCAGCGGGTTGATGCCGACGCCGCCGATGCCGGGCTGGAAACTACCGGTGGCGGTGGGCTGCCGGTCGCCGATCTTCAGGCTTGCCTTGAGGTTATCCACGGCGCGTAGTTGCGGGGATTGCAGCACCTTGGTATTGGCGTCGCTCAACACCGCTTGCAGCAGGGCGCCGGGAATCGTGGCGGAAAAATCCGCCGAGGAGAGATGACCCAGGTTGGACAAGGGGATGGCGGTGCCGCTGGCGGTCGTGGTGGTGCCAGTAGCGGCAGTGGTGGTGGTACCGGTGGCGGTTGTGCCACTCGAGCCCGTGGTGGTGGCGGTGGTGGTGGTCGCATTGTTGACCACTTGCAGCCCGCTGCGCGGAGTGAAATTCCCCGGCACGGTGAGGCCCGCCGACGCGATGGCCGCCGTGAGTTGCCTCGAATAGGTCGAACTGGCCTCCATCACGATGATGTCCACCACCACTTCGCTCCTCGGCTTATCCAGATCGTGCAGAATCTTTTCGGCCAAGGCGACCTGGTCGGCGCTGCCTTTGGCGATGATGGCGTTCTGCGCGTTGTACGGGAAGAAGCGCTGGATATCGGCCACCGAGCGTACCGCGTTGACGATTTCCTGGAGTTCCTGCGGCGTGCTGACGTTGGAGAGATAGAAGACCTTGGCCACCTGCTCCTCGTAGTCGCGCCGCTTGTTGACGTTGTCCAGGGTGATGAAGATGGTGTTGGGGGAAAGCGGCTTCCAGTAGCTCTTGGTGATCACCGCCAGATAATCCAGCGCCTCTTCGAGGGTGGAGTTCTCGAATTCCACCGGTACGGCCTTCGCGTCCTTCGGATACTCCGGGTCCCAAATCACGTTAAGACCAGCCACCTTGGCGACGGTTTCAAACAGCAGTTTGGCGGAACCCGTCATGCGCAGGTGGATCGGGTTGGGGTCGATTGCCCGCAACTGGGGAACCGGCAGGATGCTGTCGATGCGGTCTTCCGTCTCCTTTTTGGCCCGTTCACCCTCCGTCAGCGCCCGCTCCTTGGGGGTGGATTCTCTCCCCGTCTCCTCCACCCGCTTGCGTTCCCGCTCGATCATTTCGGTGGTGCGGCGGATTTCCTGAGCCGGCACCGCCGAACCCGGATTGATCGCGTAGGACTTCTGGAATTCGATCAGGGCTTCCCCGAGTTGTCCCGCGGAACGTAGTTTGAATCCCTTGTCGCTGTGAAACTGGCAGGTCTGGACGTGCACCTTGGTAGCCGCCATCTGGTAGACGATATCGGCCGGGTCTTCGGAGAGCGCCTTCTCGTAGTCGTCAAGAGCCTCGTCCCACTCCTTCTTCTGTTCATGGAGCTTGCCCTGGGCCAGGAACTTGTCGCCTTTCTTGGTCCGGGCTTCCAGCGGAAGCGTGGGGCAGAGCAGCAGACTGGTCAGCATGATCGCCGTTAAGCGATTGAAAAGATACATATTTCGGCGCATTCTCGGCCCCTGGAAATGGCCCCGTGATAAAATGAAGTGCGATTCAGTGATCGGAACCATCTAAACTCATTGACGCAGTTGGGCTTCCACGCGTTGAGGTCAATTTGGCTGACAAGAAAGACTCCACTTTTAAGACGCTCAGCGATAACCGGCAAGCCTTCCACAACTACTTCCTGTTGGAGCGCTTCGAGTGCGGTATGGTGCTCACCGGCACCGAGGTGAAGGCCGCCAAGGACGGCAAAGTCCAACTCAAGGAAGCCTACGCCAGCGTGCTGGGCAACGAAGCCTGGCTGCTCAACGCGCACATCAGCCAGTACTCCCACGGCAACCGCGAGAACCACCCTCCCATCCGCAATCGCAAGTTGCTGCTGCACCGGCGGGAAATCGATAAGCTGCTGTCCATCACGCGGGAAAAGGGGCTGGCCCTGATCCCCATCAAGATTTACCTGAAGAACGGCCGCATCAAGTGCGAACTCGCCGTCGCCAAGGGCAAAAAACTGCACGACAAGCGCGAGACCGAGCGCGCCAAGACGGCGGAAGCCGAGGCGCGCGCCGAGATGCGCCGCCGCGCGGAGGGCGGGTGCGACACAGAAGCGGACGAACGTGAAGCCCCAATCCGAGCCGCGACCGGGGTACCCTCCGGGTCCGGAGCGCTTTTCTGCCACCCAGTCAGCTAACCCTGGGCTAGAACCAACGGCTCATGATCACTTTCTGCTCGGTGTAGAAGCTCACGGCGTCTTTTCCGTGGGCGTGGAGGTCGCCGAAGAAGGAGTTCTTCCAGCCGGCGAAGGGGAAGAAGGCCATCGGGGCGGCGACGCCTACGTTGACGCCGACCATGCCGACTTCGCAGCGGGAACTGTACTCGCGGGCGGACTTACCGCTGGCGGTGAAGATAGCCGTCGCGTTGCCGAAGGGGCAGGCATTCACTAAGTCGATGGCGTCATCGAGCGTGTTGACGCGGATCACGCTGAGCACCGGGCCGAATATCTCTTCGCGCGCGATGGTCATTTCAGTAGTTACGTGGTCGAAGATGGTAGGGCCGAGGAAGTACCCGGCCTGCGACTTACGCTCGCGGCCGTCCACTAAGGGGATGGCGCCTTCGGCGACGCCTTTCTCGATGTAACTTTCGACGCGCTTCGAGTGATCGCCGGTGACCAGCGGTCCCATCTCGATGCCGGGGGCCGCACCATCGCCCACGGCGAGCGACTTAGTGCGCGCGACCAGTAACTCCAGCAGCGGACCGGCGGCGTCGCCCACGGGGACCAGCACGCTACCGGCCAGGCAGCGCTCGCCGGCGGCGCCGAAGGCGGAGCCGATGATGGCCTCGACGGTCTTCGGCATATCGGCGTCGGGCATCACGATCAGATGATTCTTGGCGCCGCCCAGGGCCTGCACGCGCTTGCCTTGGGCGGCGGCGGTACTGTATATGTACTTCGCCACCGGGGTGGAACCGACGAAGCTGACGGCCTTGACCAAGGGGTGGCGCAGCAGGGCGTCGACACTCTCCTTATCGCCGTGGATGAGGTTCAGCACGCCGGGCGGGAGCCCCGCGTCGTGAAGCAGTTCGATGGCGCGCGTGGGGGTGAGCGGCACCTTTTCCGAGGGCTTGAGCACGAACGTGTTGCCGCAGGCGATGGCGAAGGGGTGCATCCACATGGGCACCATGGCGGGGAAGTTGAAGGGGGTGATGCCGGCGCAGACGCCGATGGGCTGGCGGATGGTTCGGCAATCGAGTCCGGCGGCGACGTCGTTGAGCGAATCGCCCATCATGAGGCTGGGCATGCCGCAGGCGACTTCCACCATCTGGATCATGCGGCGGACTTCCATGCGGGCGTCTTCGGTGGTCTTACCGTTCTCGCTGGTGAGGATGGCAGCCAGCTCGTTGGCATGTTTGTCGAGCAGCGACTTATAGCGATAGAGCACCTGTACGCGGTCGACCACGGGGACTTCGCGCCACTTGAGGAAGGCGGCGTGGGCTGTGCGGACGGCGGTATCGACATCGCTCGGGTTGGCGTACGGCACTTCGGCCAGCACGGCGCCGGTGGCGGGGTTGGTGACGGTTCCCATGGTGCGGCCGCGCGGGGTTTCCCAGGCGCCATTGATATAGAACGATACGGTGGCTGCTGCGATCATAACTTTCCTTCCACTTACTTCCAGGCTCCGCCGCGGGCGGTGCGTTTCAGATAGTTGCCGCGTCCCGGTTTACCGAGGAACTGGCCGCCATCCACGATGACTTCGCCGCGCGAGAGCACGGTGCGCGCGTTGCCTCTGACTTCGTAGCCTTCGAACATGGAGTAATCGACGCGCATGTGGTGGGTGGCGGCGCTGATGGTGTAGAGCGCGGCGGGATCCCAGATGACGAGGTCGGCGTCGCTGCCAGCGGCGATTTCGCCCTTCCGCGGATACATGCCGAAGATACGGGCTGGGGTGGTGGCGGTGATTTCCACGAAGCGATTGAGCGAGAGCTGCCCCTGGTTGACACCGAAGTGATACATGAGCTGCAGGCGGTTCTCGATGCCCGGGCCGCCATTGGGAATCTTGGTGAAATCGTCCTTGCCGAGAATCTTCTGGTCGGCGAAACAGAACGGGCAGTGGTCGGTGGAGACCACTTGCAGGCGATCTTGCTTGAGCCCTTCCCAGAGTTTCGGCAGGTGGTGTTTGGGACGCAGGGGCGGGGTGAAGACGAACTTGGCGCCCTCGAAATTGGGGCGCTCGAGTTCCTCGATGGAGAGCAGCAGGTACTGCGGGCAGGTCTCGGCAAAGGCGGGGACGCCGCGGTCGCGCGCCTCGCGCACTACATTGAGGGCATCTTCGCTGGAGAGGTGCACGATGTAGACCGGGGCGCCGGCGATTTCCGCCATGGCGATGGCGCGGTACACGGCCTCGGCCTCGGCGCGCGGCGGGCGGGTAAGCGCGTGGTAGATGGGGGCGGTCTTGCCCTCGGCGATAGCGCGCGCGACGATCACATCGATGACGCTGCCGTTTTCGGCGTGCATGCAGATGAGCGCGCCGTTCCTGGCGGTCTGGGAAAGGGCCTTGAAGATGGTGGCGTCATCCACCATGAGGACGTTGGGATAGGCCATGAAGAGCTTGAAGCTGGCCACGCCTTCGCTCACCAGGTCGTCCATGTCTTCCAGGCCGCAGGCGCCGAGATCGGTGACGATCATGTGCAGGCCGTAATCGATACACGCCTTGCCTTCGGCTTTCTTCCACCAGACGTCGAGGGCGTCGCGCATGCGTGTGCCGCGCGGTTGGATGGCGAAATCGACGATGGTGGTGGTGCCGCCGAAGGCCGCGGCGCGGGTGCCGGTCAAGAAATCGTCGGCGCTGGTGGTGCCGCCGAAGGGCATGTCGAGGTGGGTGTGGCAATCGATGCCGCCGGGGAGGACGTACATGCCGGCGGCGTCGATGACCTTGGCTCCGGAGGGGGCGGGAATGCCGGGGCGGACTTCCTGGATGACTTCGCCGGAGATGAGGACGTCGGCGGCGATGGTTTCGGTGGCGGTGACGACTTGAGCGTTACGGATCAGGGTGTTCATTGGGGTCCTCGGTAGCGGGGAGGCATAGATTCCCCGCAGAGACGCAGAGGCGCGGAGATCAGCGCAGAGAAAACCAAAACAGAGTTGGATGGAAAGGTCTTCTCTGCGTTTATCTCTGCGTCTTTGCGTCTCCGCGGGGAAAGGGTGTTCATGCGCCGGTCCTTTGTGCCCAGCTTTCGGCGGGGCGGCCGGTTTCGATTTTGGCCATGGTGATGCAGTTCTCCACCGGGCAGACGAGCCAGCAGAGATTGCAGCCGACGCATTCGGCTTCGTCGACGCGCGGAATGCGCGCGGGTGGCGTGGGGCCGCCGGTGGCGCGCAGCCAGGCGGGCTTCGATACCGGGGTCACGGTGATGCCCGGCGGCGCGGCGGGTTTGTCGAGGTGGATGCACTGGTGCGCGCCGTCCCGGCAGGCGACGTAGCAGAGATCGCAGCCGATGCAGGTATCGCGATTGATGCGGGCGACGATGCGGTAGTTCAGGTCGAGGTGCTTCCACTCGGTGATTTTGGGAACGCACAGGCCGCGGAAATCCTCGATGGCGCGGAAGCCTTTTTCGTCCATCCAGTTGGAGAGGCCATCGATCATGTCCTCCACGATGCGGTAGCCGTAGTGCATGGCGGCGGTGCAGACCTGCACGGTGCCGCAGCCCAGCAGAATGAATTCCGCCGCTTCGCGCCAGCCGGAAACGCCGCCGATGCCGGAGATGGGGATGCCGACTTCCGGGTCCGAGGCGATCTGCTGTACCAGGTGGAGGGCGATCGGTTTGACGGCCGGCCCGCAATATCCGCCGTGCGAGGAAAGCCCGCCGACATTGGGGCGCGGCGTGAGCGTATCGAGATCGATGCCGGTGATGGAGTTGATGGTGTTGATGGCGGAAAGGGCATCGGCGCCGCCGCGGCGCGCGGCGCGGGCGGCCAGGCGGATATCGGTGATGTTGGGTGTGAGCTTGACGATCACCGGGGTGCGCGCCACTTCCTTGACCCACCCGGTGATCATGCAGGCGTAGTCGGGAACCTGGCCGACGGCCGAGCCCATGCCGCGCTCGCTCATGCCGTGGGGACAGCCGAAATTGAGCTCCAGTCCGTCGGCGCCGGCGTCTTCGGTGCGCTGGACGATGGTATGCCAGGCCTCGCGCGTGGAATCCACCATGAGTGACGCGACGACGGCGTGATGGGGATAGCGCTTCTTGACTTCGGCGATCTCGCGCAGGTTGGTCTCGAGCGACCGGTCGGTGATGAGCTCGATGTTGTTGAGGCCCATCATGCGCTGGCCGTTCCAATCCACCGAGGAGTAGCGCGACGACACGTTGACGATGGGTTCGCCGATGGTCTTCCACACGGCGCCACCCCAGCCGGCGTCGAAGGCGCGCATGATCTGCTCGCCCGTGTTGGTGGGGGGCCCGGAGGCGAGCCAGAAGGGGTTGGGGCAGCGTATGCCGGCGAAGTTGGTCGTGAGGTCAGCCATGGTTCACCATCCCGAGGGCGGCGCGTTTGCCATCGGCCACGGCATCCACCACTTCGCGGCCGCCGTTGACGCAATCGCCGCCGGCGTAATATTTCGGATTGTTGGTGCGGCCGGTGGGGCGATCCACGGCGATCGAGCCGTCGTCCATTTCGAGATGCAGCATGGAGGTGAGGCGCGATTGGCCGAGGGCGGGAATCACCATGTCGCAGGCTACCTCGTACTCGCTACCGGGGATGGGCTCCGGCGTGCGGCGGCCTTGGGAATCGGGTTCGCCCAGGCGCGTGCGCAGGAACCTGACGGCGGCGGCGCGGCCGTCCTGTTCGACGATGGCCACGGGTTGCGCCATCCAGTGGAAGCGGACGCCTGCCACCTTGGCGTGATCCCGCTCGTTGGGAAAAGCGGGCATTTCCTCTTCGCTGCGCCGGTAGAAGAGGTGGACGTTTTCGGCGCCCAGGCGCACGGCGGCACTGGCAGCGTCGATGGCGGTATTGCCGCCGCCGATCACGATGACGGTGCGGCCGGTCTGAAAATCGGGCTGGGTCTTGTAGCGTTCGATGAAGCGCAGGGCGTCGATCACGCCGGGCAGGTGCTCGCCGGGCAGGCCGAGACGCTCCATGGCGCCCAACCCGACGCCGATGAAGATGAAATCGAACTCGCGCTCCAGTTGGTCGAGCGAGACGTCGCCGCCCACTTCGGCCTGGCGGAATTCCACCCCCATGGCGCGCACCATTTCGACTTCGCGGAGGCTATCGGAGGGGCGGAGTTTGTACTCGGCGACGCCGTAGGTGTTGAGGCCGCCGGGCAGCGGGCGATTGTCGAAGACGGTGACCCTGGCGCCATGGCGGCGCAATTCGGCGGCGCAGGAGAGCGACGCCGGACCGCCGCCCACGCAGGCGGCGCGGAAGTTCACAGACCCGAAGCGCGGCGGCAGTATCACGTCCTTGGCATGCTCCATGGCGTAGCGCTGCAAGCGGCCGATTTCGATGGGCTGCTTGTTGTAGCGATGCAGCACGCAGGAGCCTTCGCAAAGAACGTCCACGGGACATACGCGGGAACAACTGAGGCCCAAAATGTTGGCATCGAGAATGGTCTGCGCGCTGCCGCGCAGATTACCGGTCGAGATCTTCCTGATGAAGCGCGGCACGTCGATGTGGGTGGGGCAGGCCGCGGTGCAGGGAGCATCGTAGCAGTACAGGCAGCGGTTGGCTTCCACCGCGGCGGCTTGCGCATCAAGCGCCGGGTGGCGGTCTGGGAAGCGTGCGAGGTTTTCCCGAATCACCGGGCGCCTCCCACCGTGGCGGCGACGGCGGTCAGGCTCTTGTCCAGGAGTTGGATGAACTGGTCCACGTCGGCGCGGCCGATGTTCATGGGCGGCGTCAGGCGGATCACGTTGCCATAGAGCCCGCCCTTGCCCACCAGCAGGCCGTGCTCGCGGGTGGCTTCCAGCAACTGCGCGGTCCGGGCGGCGGCGGGCGTTTTGGTCTTGCGGTCCTCCACCAGCTCGATGGCCTGCATGAGGCCCATGCCGCGCACGTCGCCGATGATCTCGTGCTTATCTCGTAATTCCTCCAGGCTGCCGCGCAGGTAGCCGCCGGTCTCGGTGCAGTTGTCCAGCAGCTTCCGCTCTTCGATGAAATCGATCACGGCTTTGGCGGCGGTGGTGGTGACGGGATTGCCGCCGAAGGTGGAGAGTGTGACTCCCTTGAGCCCGTCGGCGACTTGCGGTTTGGCCACGGTGAGACCGATAGGGCTGCCGTTCGCCAGGCCTTTGGCGCCGGTGATGATGTCCGGAACCACGCCCCAATGCTCGATGCCGAACCACTTGCCGCCGGTGCGTCCCCAGCCGGTCTGCACCTCGTCGCTGATGAAGATGCCGCCGTGATGGCGCACGATCTTCTCCACGATCTGGAAGTACTCCTTGGGCGGGGTGACATAGCCGCCGACGCCCTGAATCGGCTCGGCGATGAAGGCCGCGATCCGGCCGCCGGTGGTGGTGCGGATCAGCTCTTCCACATCCAGGGCGCAGCGGACTTCGCAATCGGGATAGGTCAGGCCGAAGGGGCAGCGGTAGCAATAGGCGTTGTGCGCGTGGACCACGCCTGCCTGCGGGGGACCGAGCCGCCATGGACCCTGGCCGGTGAGCGTCATGGCCATGGCGGAGCGCCCGTGATACGAATGGCGCAGGGCGACGATCTGGTCGCTGCCGGTGTAGCAGCGCGCGGTCAGAATGGCGGTTTCATTGGCCTCGGTGCCGCTGTTGGTGAAGAAGCTTTTGGTAAGTTGGCCGCCGGGCGTGAGCGATGCGATCTTCCTGGCGAGCGCCGCCTGCGGCTCATTGGCGAACAGGGTGGAGACGTGCTGCAAGGTGTCGATCTGCCGGTGGACCTTGGCGTCGATTTCGGGGTTGCAGTGGCCGACGCTCACGGTGACGATGCCGCCGAGGAAATCCAGGTACTGGTGGCCATCGGCGTCCCAGACGTATTGATCCTTGGCGCGAGCGATGACCAGGGGCTCCTGGTAGAAGTGAAAGACCGCGGGGAAAAGGAACTCCTTGTTGGCGAGGATGATTTCTTCTTTCGTCATGGGGTCAGGCCTTTACCAGGGATTGATACATGTCGGGGCGGCGGTCGCGGAAGAACTGCCAGGTTTTGCGCACTTCGGCGATCATGTCGAGATCGAGGTCGGCGGTGAGGACTTCGTCCCGGTCGCGCGACGCCTGGGCGAAGATGCGGCCGCGCGGATCGCAGAAGTAGCTGGAGCCGTAGAACTCGCCGATATTCCACGGGGCTTCGGTGCCCACGCGGTTGATGGCGGCGATGAAATAGCCGTTGGCCACGGCGTGCGCGGGTTGCTCCAGCTTCCATAGATACTCGCTGAGGCCGGCCACGGTGGCCGATGGGTTGAAGACGATCTCGGCGCCGGCCAGTCCCAGGGCGCGCGCGCCTTCGGGGAAGTGGCGGTCGTAGCAGATGTAGACGCCGATTTTGGCGAAGCCCAGGTCGAACACCGGGAAACCGAGGTTGCCGGGGCGGAAGTAGAACTTCTCCCAGAAGCCGGGGGCGACGTGCGGGATGTGGCTCTTGCGGTACTTGCCGAGGAAGGTACCGTCGTTAGAGATCACGGCGGCGGTGTTGTAGTAGACGCCGGCCTGCTCGATTTCGTAGATGGGCACGATGAGGGCGACCTGATGCTGCTTCGCCAGGTCGCGCATGAGGCGGATGGTGGGCCCGTCGGGGATGGGCTCGGAGCAATCGTACCACTTGGTGGTCTGCTCGGCGCAGAAGTAGGGCCCGTAGAAGATCTCCTGAAGGCAGACCAACTGGGCGCCGGCCCGGGCGGCCTGCTCGATATAGGCGACGTGCTTATCGATCATGGCCTGCTTGGTGGCGGCAAGCGAGGCGTCGGGCGGGGCGGCGTTGGTGGCCTGAATCAGCGAACAGCGAACGATGCGAGACATGAAAATTCCCCTTTGGTTGCCAGTTTGGCGGTGTGGCGACCGTCGAAATGAGCGATGGGGTCTATTATGAGCGTTCCGTTACGGGGGCGCAAGGGCGGGGTGCGGGGCGGGTGTGCAACATAGACGTGACGGGGGTTACGCAAGTATCGGCCAGTCGAGAGAATCCTGGCGTAGGAGTACGTTAGGCAGAGCCGCGACCGTCAGAAGCTGAGAATTATTGTCGGGATGACTCCGACTCACGATTCCAGCACG
>Ga0182017_10002698_pt1 | contig 13384 bp, 8 predicted proteins | sample 712E3DmetaG_FD_120492 | JGI IMG/M metagenome (GOLD analysis project Ga0182017, IMG submission 120492) | Permafrost microbial communities from Stordalen Mire, Sweden - 712E3D metaG | ecosystem: Environmental > Terrestrial > Soil > Wetlands > Permafrost | place: Sweden: Stordalen | collected... | reverse complement strand
TACAACATCAACTATCTCCTCGCCGGGATCAACACGAAGATACTCTTCGGCGGGAAGAGCGAAGTGAGGATTGCCGGTCAACTTGTCACCGTGTGGAACACGACGATCGGGCCGGCCCTCGGGTCGGGGATCAACGCATCACAGATCGTGTTCTATGTTGCCGGGACCGACGGCCCCATACTTGGACTGCCGAAGGCCGCGACAATAGGTCCGAAGAGCGCAATTGTCGCCAACATATACGCGAAGAACGGCACCCTCTGGCTTACCGGGGCGTCGATAGCGACCGGCGCATTTCTTGGGAAAGACGTCATAATCGGCGGCGCAACGCAGGTAAATCTCGCAACGGCATTCTCGGGTCTCAAGAAGGAATCGGATGGAGGAGAGTTCGCTCCGGGGCCTGAAATCCCGGTGACGTACGCGCTGGAACAGAACTATCCTAATCCGTTCAATCCCACGACGACGATCACGTACCAGCTCCCCGAACAGCGGGATGTGACGCTCACGGTATACAACATACTCGGCCAGGTGGTCAAATCCCTCGTGCAGAGTGTCCAGGCGGCGGGTATATACGCTATCCGATGGGACGGGACAAATGACCACGGCACCGGTGTGAGCAGCGGCATGTACATCTATCGTCTCAAAGCGGGGAACTTCGTCCAGAGCAGAAAGATGATGATGCTCAGATAAATCGCGATTGCGGGGACTCTTTGCCAGGCTCTCCGGGATCAGATCCTGGAGAGCCTGGCTTTCCCTTTTCACATCCCCGCGGGAGTGCAGGTGTATGAGACATGCTGGTGCTTCCATTGATGGTCACCTCCGGAGCGGGAATGTCCCTGCAATGAGCAGGTTCACCCGACTGCTCAGCTTCGCCCTCATGGCCCTGGCGTCTTTTCAGGCGGGTCGGGCGCAAGTGCACACGGTCTTCGAGCATCTCTCTGTGAAACAGGGGCTGTCCCAGGCCGACGTCAACTGCATACTTCAGGACAGAGGCGGCATGATGTGGCTCGGAACGCAGGACGGGCTCAACAGGTACGACGGTTACGGTTTCAGGGTGTACAAACACGATCCGGGAGATCCCCGTTCGCTCAACGACAGCTGGATTGTCTCCATCGCAGAGACTCCCGACGGGACGCTCTGGGTGGGAACAAGGGGGAACCAGCGTTCCCTCAACCGGTTCGACAGACTGACTGAGACGTTTGCACAGGTCCCCCGGGACAGTGCTCCGCTGAAGGATGCGCGGACCAGCGCGGTCCGCCCTTCGTACACGGACGCATTCGGCGAGACATGGTCGGGGACGCTCGGCAACGGCCTCACCCGGCGCGATCCCCGCACCGGAGGGACCACGTCGTACAGGCACGATCCGGCGGACCGGGGGAGCATCGCCGATGACAGAGTGTATTCCGTGGCTGGCGATCACCTCGGGGAGATCTGGGTCAGTACCCACGAAGGGCTCGACCGGTTTGACCGGAAGTCAGGTAAGTTCATCCACTTTACGCACGATGAGAAGAATCCGAACAGTCTCAGCGACAACTGGGTCTGGCCGGTTTTTGAAGACAGGGGCGGCGCCCTCTGGGTCGGAACGATCCGGGGAGGTTTGAACAGGTTCGACCGGCTGACGGAACGATTCACCCGGTTCAGGCACCAGGAATCCGATCCGAGGAGCATCGCAAATGACCGCCTCTACTCCATCTACCAGGATGCCTCCGGATTGATGTGGGTGGGGACTGCGGAACACGGCGTTGACCGGTTTCATCCCGAACTCACCGCGTTCGCGCAATACGCCCATGCCCCTTCGAATGTCTCCAGCCTCATCAACGACGACGTGGTCTCGGCATTCGTGACCCGCTCCGGGGTCCCCTGGATAGGGACTCGCGGCGGACTGGAGCGGCTGGACCGTTCAACGCACGCGTTTACGCATTACACACACGATCCGTCCAACCCCCGGACCATTGCAGACAACACGGTGGAATGCATGGTCGAGGATCAATCGGGACTCCTGTGGATGGGGACGTTTGCCGGGGGTCTCGACCGCTTCGATCCGCGGACAGGCATTTTTGCCCACTTCAAACACGATGCCTCGAATCCAAAAAGCCTGAGTGACAACAGCATCTATGCGCTCTGCGAGGACCGGACCGGAGTCCTCTGGGCCGGGACATACGGAGGCGGGCTGAACAGTTTCGAGCGCGCCTCCGGGACGTTCAGGTGCTACGCGCATAGCGACACGATCCCCGGGAGCCTGGGGGCACCCGGCGTCTTCTCGCTTTGCGAAGACCATGAAGGGGTCCTCTGGGTCGGGACGTTTGGCGGGGGGCTCGACCGCTTTAACCGTGAAACGGGAACGTTCACCCACTTCAGGCACGATAAAGCGGATCCGGGGAGCCTGAGCGACGACGTGGTCGCCTGTCTCTACGAAGACCGGTCGGGCGCGCTCTGGGCGGGGACGTCGGGGGGTCTGAATCGTCTGGACCGCGCCACGGGGAAGTTCAAACGATACACACAGAAGGACGGCCTCCCCAACGACGTCATATTCGGCATCCTGGGAGATGAACACGGAAACCTCTGGATGAGCACGGACAGGGGGCTCTCGGAGCTCGACCCCCGGCGTGAACAGTTCCGCAACTTCGACGAAAACGACGGCCTCCAGGGGAATGAATTCAACCAGGGGGCCTACGGTCTCGATTCGCGCACGGGTGAAATGTACTTCGGGGGAGGGAACGGATTCAACTGTTTCCTCCCCGACAGCGTCCGGGGGAACCCGTACGTGCCTCCGGTGGTGTTCAGCTCGTTCACGCGTTACAACAACGACGACAAGGATGGAAAGCCGATCGAGGAAAAAGGGATCAGCGTAAAGCCTGAGATCATCCTCTCCTACAAGGATAACCTGGCCATCTTTGAGTTTGCGGCGCTGAATTACTATAATACTTTCAAGAACCAGTACGCCTACCGTCTGGAAGGCTACAACGATAACTGGATCCGGCTGGGGACAGATCACAGGGCGACGTTCACGAACCTGGACGGGGGGAGTTACACGCTTCGTGTCAAGGGCTCCAACAATGACGGAGTGTGGAACGAGGAGGGAACCTCTCTCCGGCTGATCGTCATGCCGCCGTGGTGGAAGACGAAGTGGGCGTACGGGACATATCTCCTCATGTTCCTCTTCTCCCTCTACTGGGTCCGCAGGTTCGAGATGAACCGCCAGGCGCAGAAGGCCCAGGTGAGGGAATCGCAGCTGCGCGTGAAGGCAACGGAGGCGGAAAAGCGGGCGCTCCAGGCTGAGAACGAGAGACAGACGAAGGAACTCGAGGACGCCCGGCAACTGCAGATGTCGATGCTTCCCCGGGAAGTGCCCGTGCTCCCTGATTTCGATATTGCAGTCTACACGAAGACCGCAACGGAGGTCGGGGGGGACTACTACGATTTCAGTACCGGGGCGGACGGGGCGCTGAGCGTTGCATTCGGCGATGCGACGGGGCACGGGATGCAGGCGGGGACGATCGTGACGCTGATGAAGGGACTCTTCCTCTCCGATGCGGCCCGGTTCGACATACAGGTGTTCTTCCAGCATTGCAGCAGGGCGATCAAGGAGATCAGGCTCGGAAGACTCTTTATGGCATTCACGCTAGTCCGCCTGAAGGGAGACAGGCTTTCGTTTTCGAGCGCAGGGATGCCCCCGCTGTTCCTCTACAGGCAGAATGACGGCTCAGTGGAAGAGATCCTCCTGAAGGGGATGCCCCTGGGCGCGATGAAGAGTTTCCCGTACGCCCTCCACGAGGAGGATCTGAAGCCCGGAGACGCCGTGCTGCTGCTGACGGACGGGCTCCCCGAGCAGAAGGACGCCGCAGGGGAGATGTTCGACTACGCGAGGGTCCAGCGCGCGTTCAGCGATGTGGGAGGACGATCTTCGCAGGAGATCATCGGACGCCTGGTGCAGGAGGCCGAAGGCTGGCTGAACGGCGCATCGCCGGATGACGACATCACCATGCTGGTGATTAAGAAGAAGGGAAACGGACACAGACCTGAAGGATCCTCATGACCGACGCAGTGACGCTGAAAATGACGTTGCCGAAAATCCCGGACATAGAGCTTGTGGCGCTCGAAGGGCTCGACAGGCTCGCCCGCCATCTCGGCATCGCGGAGGAGAAAATCGGAGAGGCGAGGATCATCGTCACCGAGGCGGTCGTCAACGCTCTCGAGCACTCGGGAGAGAACAACCCCTCGGTGCGGCTGGAATTTACAATGACAACGAACGATCTCTCCATATTCGTCCGGGATTACGGGAAGGGATTCGAGCCCGCCTCGGTCGAAGACCCGGATATCAAAGCCAAACTGCACACGAAAAACAAACGCGGCTGGGGCCTGAACCTGATGAAGTCCATGTCCGATGATTTCCGTATCGAGTCGAACAGGAACGGGACCAAGATCACAATCAAGAAGCTCCTTCGGTGAGATAACCACATGGAACAGCCATTCAGACTGACATCGGAAGTGCGCGACAACTGCCTGGTCATCACGACTGCGGGATACGTGAACAATGTCGGCGGGGAAGCGATCGCCGCCGAATTCAACCGCCATTTTGAGAAGGGGATCAGGCACGTGGTGATAAACCTGGGGCAGTCCAGGGTTGTCAATTCCGTCGGGATGTCTTTCCTGATTGAAATCATCGAACGACTGGAGGAGTCCGGGGGGAAGCTCGTGTTCTCGGATCTCGACCCGGCGGTGGAAAAAATGCTCTCGATCATGGGGCTCTTCCAGTACGCGGGGAAGCAGAAGACTGTTGCGGATGCGCTGGTCTCGCTCGCCGGCGCGGGGAAGGCCGACGGATGAGCAGGCGCACAGAGACAGGGACGCTCGCTGGACACTCCGGAACCCCGATCGAGGCGCTCCAGGAGGCGTTTCGCGTCCTTTCAGGTGCAGGATCGCTCAAAGAAGAATCTGCACGGTTCCGGAGCGTCATCGGGGATTATTTCAGAGGGGATGAGGTGAGGCTCCTCCGGCGGACGACCGGTGAGTGGGAGAGCATGGGAGGGGGACCGGAGGGGACGGCCGGAGCCCTCCCGTCTCCGGCGGCCGGTGTTGCGGGCGCCTCCGCGCTTGAGGGTGAGAGTGTGCGGATCGTCCAGAGGCTCGCAGACGGCTCGGATGTCGGCGTTGTCCTCCTCCGCGGAGGGTCCGGGAACCCGTACACGGAATCCGATCTGATCACGCTCCGCCTTTTCCTGACTGTGTTTGAGAATGCCTACAGGGAGATGATCGCACGCAGGAACGAGAAGGATCTCATATTTTCGCTGAACCACCGGGTCCTCCAGCTCAACAGCCTGATCGATACGGGGATCGAGGTTTCAAAAATAACCGGGAGTGCTCCACCCCATCATCTCGCTCTCGAGCGCGCGGCGTCGCTCACCAACGCTTCAAAAGGGGTGTTGCGCGTCACCCGCGGAGGACGGACGGAGGAAGAGGGGTGGTTCCCCCACGGCGGGGCGCCGGAGGGAGGTGCTCCCGGCAGCGGAGGAATCTCCACGGGGTTCGATTTCGGCGGGGAGACATACACATTCCAGCTGTTCGACAAAGAAAGCCGGAACGGGATCATCCCGTTCGACGAAACGGACCAGCTTCTTCTTGATGCTCTCTCGAAACAGGTCCATGCCTCGCTGGAGAATCTGTATCTTCACCAGGAGGCGCTCGAGAAGCAGAAGATCGAACAGGACATTGCCGTTGCTGCCTCCATACAGCAGCGGATACTCCCGAAATCGCTCCCGGTCATCGAGGGATATGATATTGCCGGCGTCAACATTCCTTCGAAATCAGTCGGGGGAGACTACTACGACTGCATCCCGCTTCCCGATGGACGCTTCGCACTGGTAATCGCCGATGTCGCAGGCAAAGGAGTTCCCGCGGCCCTGCTCGTCAGCAGTTTCCATGCGTACCTGACGGCGTACCTGGAAGCCGACCTCCCGCTCGTGGAACTTGCCAAACGGCTGAACAGGGTTATCTCCAGGGCCTCGACAGAAGACAAGTTCATCACTGGATTCTTCGCGCTCCTTACACCTTCTTCCGGTTTTCTTGAAACGTTGAGTGCCGGCCATAACCCGGTCTTCCTGCGCCGGACCGACGGCACGCTGCAGGAGCTCATCCTGGGAGGGATTCCGCTCGGGATGCTCGATATGGACTTCCCCTACCAGAGCGAGACGCTCACGCTGGGGAAGGGGGAGCGTCTGCTACTGTACACCGACGGAATCCCGGAGGCTACTGACCCACGTCAGCGGCTGTATGACGAAGATTTCCCCCTGAGGGATTTTGTGAGCGGCAAGGTCCCGGACCGGGCCGGGACGTTCATCGAGGAACTTATTGCAGACGTAAAGAAGTACACCGGTTCTGCGCCGCAGAACGACGACATCACGGCCCTGTATCTTATGAAACTTTGAATGCCCCGTCCATGGACAGTTTTTCCCTTGCGGAGACGCTGAAATTCATCTATCTTTTATTTCCGGGCCGGAGAGACGCCGGATCTCGACGTGGTGACTACACCGGGGCGCACCCGCTGCCAAGGAAATGGTGAACGAGCGTGAGGATTCAATGAGAGGATCTGGATACGCGCTATCTTCATTCGGCGACCTGAGCACCAGGGTTGGCGCGGTCAGGCGGCAGGAGGTTTCGCCGGGAGACAGCATCATAGTCCGGACGCAGAATTCGGTGTACGCGCTCCGGCTGGGGGACGACGGTGCCTTCTCCGTTTCCGGCGGCTGGTTCCGCCGGAAAGGGAGGGAGAATATTCGGATGACGGTCACCGGGTGCTCCCTCGGGGGCACCATGATAAGGATCGACACGATCGTCGCGTGCGGGTTTTCGATTGAATTCGGCAACAGGCTTGTGACAAGTCCCGTCCGGAGTTTTTTCGTCCTTCGGAACGGCTGGGTCAATTGAGGTGTTCATTGATTTGTCATTCGCATCGTCTCCCGACTTGACACTGTGACCGGATTCACCTAAATTTTGCGGCTGTTGCTGCTCTGTTCATTGAATCACGCTCCGTACCGGAACCTCGTGAACTACGACCTGTCGAATTCAGTTTCCGTCTTCTTCCGCACAACACGTTCCGCTCCTGAAGCCCGCTTCGCAAAAAACTTAAGATACAGTTTGAGCATCCCTCCTCGCATTGCGCTGATACGCCTGTGAAGAACATCGGCAAATACGAAATCGTCGAGGAACTCGGCCGCGGCGGGATGGGGGTTGTGTACAAGGCGTATGACGCAAGCCTGGAACGGGAAGTTGCCCTCAAGGTCATACAGCAGATCGCTCTCGACGTCGCGGACACCAAGGCGCGTTTTTACAGAGAGGCTCGCATGGCGGCGAGGCTTTCCCACGACGCCATCGCCGTCATATACGAGATCGGCGAGGATGCGGGAGTCCCGTTCATTGCGATGGAATATCTCCCGGGGCGGGACCTGAGGATGGTCATCGACAGCAAGGAGGACCTTTCCCTTGAACAGAAACTGGATTATGCCAGACAGATCTGCAGGGGCCTCCAGTACGCCCACGGGAAGAACGTCATACACCGTGATATCAAGCCGGAGAACGTCAAGCTGCTTGAGGACGGTCGGGTAAAGATCATCGATTTCGGGATTGCCAAGCCGTACACGCCGACCGCCTCCCCGGAGGAAAAGAGCACGAGCGCCGTCCTCACCCGGATGGGAATGCGTATCGGGACCCCCTGGTACATGTCTCCGGAGCAGGCGAGAGGGAATCCCGTGGACAAGAGGACGGACATTTTCTCGTTCGGTGTCGTCCTGTACGAGCTTCTCACGTATTCAAAACCATTCCAGGGAGATGACACGACCGTCCTCTACAAGATCCTCCACGAGGAGCCTCCGCCGATAAAGCTCGAAGAGAGCGGACTGAGGGACGATCTGCAGAAGATACTCTCCCGCTGCCTTGCCAAGGACCATGAGGAACGGTACGCCGACTGCTCGGAGATCCTCAGGGACCTCGTCGCGCTCACCGGCGGTCCGAACCCCGATCCCAGGATTCGCGCCCTGCTTGCGGAGGGGATAGCCCTCGACAAATCAGAGAAGTACGACGACGCGGCGGCGAAATTCAACCAGATCCTCGAGATCGATCCCGAGAACCATCAGGCACGGTCGTTCCTGAAGCGGTTGTCCCTCAGGGACAAGGAATCGTTCATGCGCCGCGTCCTTGCAGGGAACGTTATCGGGACCGTCATCTCGCATTTCCAGATTCTGGACCGGATCGGCGGGGGGGGGATGGGTGTCGTCTACAGGGCCGAAGACATGTCCCTGAAACGGATCGTCGCGCTCAAGTTCCTCATGCCCGACCTCGTCCGTGACCCTTCGGCGAAGAAGCGGTTTCTGAAAGAGGCGCAGGCCGCCTCGGCGCTCGACCATCCGAACATCTGCACTGTACACGAGATCAGCGAGTCGGACGAGGGGCTGCTCTTCATCTGCATGGCGTTCTACGGGGGGGAGAACCTGAGCGCCAGGCTTTCCCGCGGACCTCTGAGCGTCGCCGAAGCGCTGGAGTTCGTGATCAAGGTCGGCCGCGGCCTCGCCAAGGCGCACGAGCACGGGATCGTGCACCGTGACATCAAGCCGGCCAACATCATCATCACGCCAGACGGTGAGGTGAAGATCGTCGATTTCGGACTTGCGAAGCTCTCGGGGGGGACGCAGATCACGCGTGTCGGGGCCCGGATGGGGACGCTGCCGTACATGTCTCCCGAACAGATCAGAGGTCTCGACCTCGATCACCGCACCGACATCTGGTCCCTTGCAGTCATGCTGTTCCAGTCGCTGACCGGGCAGCTTCCGTTCCAGCGGGAGTATGAAGCGGCGATGCTGTATGCGATCGTGACCGACGCCCCCCCTCTCCTGACGAGTGTCAACCCGGCGCTCCCGCCGGAGCTCGAGAAGATCATCACCAAAGCGCTGAAGAAGGAGCCGAACGAGCGGTATGCCTCCGTGCAGACGATGGTGGAGGATCTCGAGAATATCAAAGCGCAGTTCGTGCAGACCAAGGACCTCGCGGTCGCGCGGAGCGCCGAGGCGGAGTCTCTCCTCCGTGAAGCCAGCGATCTGCTGAAACACGGAAGGCTGCAGGAATCGCTCGCAAGGGCGGAACGGGTCCTGAAGGTCGCGCCCGCGGATTCGCGCGCCCTGGAAATCCGGGACGAGTGCAAACGGAGACTGGAACAGGCGCAGCAGGTGACGGTCCTCCTCCGTGAAGGGACGGCACTTTTCGACCGTGGGAAATTCATGGAGGCACGGGAGGTTCTGGAGGAGGTGCTGACGGTCCAGCCCGCGCAGCCTGATGCGACGCGGATACTCGAGCAGGCCAACGACAAGCTCGAGCAGCGCGAGCAGATCGAGAAGCTCCTCGCCGAGGGGGAAATTTCCCTCAAGCACGGGAAGATCGAATTAGCCGCCGCGGCCTACCGGCGTGTGCTGACGATGGACCCTGAAAACCGGGACGCGCAGCGGGGTGTGAAGAGAGCGGAGAAATCGAAATCCGGACTGCCGACGTCAGGCCATATCACGCCCCGGCCGGTCCCCCGCGCTCCGTCCGGAAAGAAAACCCTCTGGCTCATCCTCGGCTTCGTCGCTCTCGGATGCGTCGTCCTTGCCGTGATCCTGTTTCTCCCGAAGCACGGGGCTGCCCCGCTGTCTGACGGCGCTGCAGGGGCCGGGAATGACTCTGCCGAACCCGCCGCCGTCACGAGGAATGACTCGCCCGGAGAGAAAAAAGGCGTGGGGAGCCCCGTTCCCCTCTCTCCCGGCAAGGCGCACGAAGGCGCGGCGGGGGCCGCTCCTGCGGTGGACATGAAGGGTCTGAAGGAGATGGTCTCTTCAGCACGGGAAGAGATGCTCGGCGAGAAAAAGAAAACAGGGGGGAGGGCTGCGACGGGTCCGCTCTTCAACGAAGCTCTGAGCTTCGAACGTGAAGGAGACAGGGGACGCCGTTCCGAGAACCGGGAAGCTCTCCAGGGTGCAAGGGACTCGTATCTGCAGGCACGGGACGGCTACCTGAAGGTCAATGAGGAGGCGGCCCGCGTCTCCGGACTCAGGAAGGACGCCGAAGCCCGGAGCGCGGAGATGCTCCAGGCGAAACAGGGGGTGCCGGGGAGCGATGCGGAGAAGAGGGGGAACGCAAAGTACCGGACTGCAGTCGATGCGGAGAACGGTGGGAGGGGTCTCTTCGGGTCGCAGGACTACGCGGCCGCGCGTGACGCCTTTGTCCGGGCCGGGTCCCTCTATGCGGACGCGGGGAACGAAATCAGGGCCTCCTCGGCAAATGCGAAGTCCAGCCAATCGGTCGCCGACAACAAAGCCGCGGAGAAGAAAGAGCCGGTGAAGAACGAGAAGGATGAACGGGAGGCATCCCTCCGGCAGACGCTCGAATCATATAAAAAGAGTTTCGAGGAAGGGGACATCCAGACATTTGCCGCCCTGCGGAATCTCACGCCGGAGGCGGCGAAGAGCTCCGAGGGGTTCTTCAAGAGCACGGAGAACCGTTCGATGACGATCGGCCCGATCGTCCTCCAGCCGGACATGGTCCACGCCCGGGCCGAACTTGTACAGAAGTTCCGCACCGACGCCGACCAGACGATTCCCGTGGAGGTGGTCCTGGAGCTCGTGGGCGGCCGTTGGAGCATCACTTCGTTCTCGCGCAAATGAGTCTTTCATTCACCTGCAGGGAAGGTATCGACTGATGAACACAAAGCTACCGTCTGGATTTCTCTTTGCACTCATCTGCTGCACGGCGCTCTTCTGCTCTGCTGCGAACGCCCAGCTCAGCACCGTGTTCAGCGATATGTTTCGCACGATCCTCGGCCCGGCGAGCCTCCAGAAGGCCGGCGGACAGGCCAACCACCAGAACCACTTTCTGCATTCCGACACCGTGGCCAACGACGAGATCGTCCCCGCGCTGAACAGCCTTATCTCGGGGAATGTCTCCTCGTTCCCCCTGAGCTCCACGGGCGCGGGTGTGATATACGAAGCGTCGGCGGGGCTGGACCCCGTGACCGGGCTGCCGCTACCGGCGGCGACGAGCCTGGGGCCGATATTCGGCGAGACGGCGAAACCGCTCGGTGCGGGGAAGATCGCACTGGAGGTGAGCTACACGTACCTTGATCTGGCGAGCTTCCGCGGTCTCCCCACGGATCAGATGCAGTTCGCGTTCACCCACCAGGAGGTGCCCAACAGGGCGACGGGAAAACCCGATTCCGTCCTCGGACTTAACCCGAACGAGAGCGATGTCATCACCATAACGACCGACCTCCATGCGCGGGCGCAGATCGGTGCGATCTCCGCCACCGTCGGGGTGACAAAAGACCTCGATGTCGGGGTGGCACTTCCCCTCATCAGCATCACGCTCAGCGGGACTGCCAAAGCGGTCATCAGCAGCTATTCGTTTGCGGTAGTCGGCTATGCGAACCATTACTTCGCGGGGGACTCCCTTCACCCCGTGCTGCAAACTGCGTACCCCTATAACCGGACCGCCACCGGGATCGGCGACCTCGCGTTCCGCGCCAAGTACAGCATCGCCCGCGGAGGGAGTTTCGACGCGGCCGCTCTTCTCGACCTCCGCCTCCCCACGGGGAAGACGGAGGACTTCCTGGGGACGGGAAAGGTGACGGCGAGCGTGTGGGGGATCCTCTCGAAAAGGATGGGTGACGTGACGCCGCACATCAATCTCGGGTATACGAGGAACCCGGCCGACTTCCAGAGCGATGCGCTGCAATTCCGGGCGGGGTTCGACAGCAAGTTCTCCTCCCATCTCACGTTCGCTCTCGACCTCCTCGGTCACATCGATCTCAACACGTCGAAGGCGGTCCACCTGGCGCCTGGGACAACGACGATTTATGATCACCCGGGCAAGTTCCCCACGGCCGACAGCACCGGCGTGGCGGTCCGGCAGGTCGCCAACAGCAACATCCCGGACAGCGACAGCGATAACATCTACAGCGCGGCCATCGGGTTCCGGTACTCACCCGCGGAGAGGTTCGTGATCGTGTTCAACATGCTCGTGCCTCTGAACAACAAGGGACTCCGCGCCGCTCTGGCCCCCACCCTGGGGTTCAGCGCTTCGCTCTGATGCCGCCATGGCCAAGGAGTACGATCCGCGGATGCACTCCGCCGAGCACATACTGAACCAGACGATGGTCCGGATGTTCGACCGGGGGCGTGCCTTCAGCGCACATGTCGAGAAGAAGAAGTCGAAGTGCGACTACCACTTTGACCGCGACCTGACTCCGCAGGAGCGGGAAGAGCTCGAGCACCGCGTCAATGAAGTGATTGCCGCCGACCTGCCGGTGCGGGAGGAACATCTGACGCGGGAGGAGGCGGGCCGCTCGTTCAACCTCTCGCGCCTGCCGGGTGAAGCCGGGGAGACGATTCGCATCATCCGGATCGGAGACTACGATGCATGCCCCTGCAGCGGGGAACACGTGGGACATTCGGGGGAGATCGGAGGAATCCGGATCATCTCCACCGGCCACGCTGAGGGTGTCCTCCGTGTCCGTTTCAGGCTGCAGGGGTGAGCCTGCGTTTCGCCGCCGTCCTTCCTTCAGTTCCCGTTCATACCACAAAAAGAGAAACCATTATGAAACAACTCGCCGCAGTTGTGTGCGTTCTCCTGCTTGGGGCAGGTTCGGTCTCCGCGCAGTCACATTTCGAGAGGTCCTTCACCGGCGGAACGCTCCGCGTGGATCTCTATCACACCGGGACGAAGGGCGAGGAGCGCTTCACGATGGAACGGGCCATACAGGAGGGGCCGTGGCCGGGCCATCGCGTCAACCTGGTCGACACGCTGAATCTCGGCGAATACCTCCTGGCCGTGACCGACCGGGCGACGAACGCCCTGCTGTATTCCAGGGGATTCTCATCCCTGTTCAACGAATGGCAGACCACCGATGAGGCTCTCGGGGGCGCCTACCGCACGTTTTCAGAAAGCGTGAGGTTTCCCTCACCGAGGCGTGCCGTCCGTCTGTCTCTCTCGCGAAGGGACAGGAGAATGGATTTCCACGAGGTTTTTTCCGCCGTGATCGACCCCGCCGACCCCGTGCAGATCATGAAGGAGCGTCCGGGGGCCCGCTTCGCTGTCGCGCCGGTGATCGAAAACGGCCCTCCCTCCGTCAAGGTGGACATCGTCGTGATGGGGGACGGGTATGCTGCGGCCGAGATGGAGAAGTTCCGGAAGGATGTCAGGCGTTTCGTGGACACGATGTTCCGGACTCATCCGTTCCGAGAGAGGAAGAACGACTTCAATGTCTGGCGGATCGACGTCGTGTCGGAGGAGAGCGGCATCGACGTACCGGACCGGAACGTATGGAAAAACAACGCGCTCGGGACGAAGTACAACACATTCGGCCTCCCGC
>Ga0182017_10002697_pt1 | contig 13390 bp, 13 predicted proteins | sample 712E3DmetaG_FD_120492 | JGI IMG/M metagenome (GOLD analysis project Ga0182017, IMG submission 120492) | Permafrost microbial communities from Stordalen Mire, Sweden - 712E3D metaG | ecosystem: Environmental > Terrestrial > Soil > Wetlands > Permafrost | place: Sweden: Stordalen | collected... | reverse complement strand
TTGAAATGCCCTTTGGGGCACTTCAAGTGATTCTGAAAAGCGAAAAATAGTGAAATATATTCAATAAAAAGCCACCAGACTGGAAGAAATGTCTGCCAGCATCCGTTTTTCAGCACCCTGCTAAAGCTCAAACGGATGCGATCCCGCTAAAACAAAAAAAGACACGGATACAGTTTTGCGAACTCGTCGCTCTAAGCAATTTCCGTGCCTTTTTTCATTCTCCCACCTGTCCGGGTTCGAATGGCTTATTTAATTAAGTCATCTCACATATTCATGTTCGTACAATCAGATTGTTTTGAATGTATATTACCACCCAATTGTTGCCACCGGGTCATCATCGCTCCAAACAACATTAAAATCATCTTACAACTTTCTTCTGGATTGTGCTAATCACATGATAAGTAAATAAATTCTATCAAAAAGATTATATACAAGTTATAAATGATTAATTGAATATATTACAAAACTATGACATTTAATAATATGCCCCATAAAAGTTGTATGATAATTGAAGCCGGTAATGACGATATTATGTTGTGTCAAATTTCGCCGTGCTTTATAATAGGCTATTCACTCACATCAGAGAAAACAAAAGGACAGACCGATGACAAATGCAATAACCGAACTGAAAGCCAAAGGAAAGGCCGCTAAAGAAGCCAGCCGCCGCCTGGCTTATCTTTCTACCGATATTAAGAACAAGGCCCTGCAGAATATTGCCGCCGACCTGCGCGGTAAAACCAAAGAAATTATCGCCGTCAATAAACTCGACCTGAAACAGGCATCTGCCAACGGCATTAACGAGACCATGCAGGACAGATTATTGATGAATGAAGCCCGCCTCGAAGATATTGCCAAAGATGTACTGGTCATGGCCGGTCTGCCCGACCCCGTCGGCGAAGTTTTTGATATGCGCACCATGCCCAACGACCTGCTCATCGGTAAGAAGAGGGTTCCTCTAGGCGTTATCGGCGCAATGTATGAGAGCCGTCCCAATGTTACGATTGATATTTCCGCGCTCTGCCTGAAATCCGGCAATGCCGTGATTCTGCGCGGCGGCAAAGAAGCCTTCAATTCCAACCTGGCGCTGGTCAAACTGGTGCAGCAGGCCATATCCAGAGCGGGTGTGCCTGAAGGCGCTGTGCAGTTCGTGGAAAATACCGACCGGTCCCTCGTGGGAGAAATGCTGAAGCTTAATCAGTATATCGACTTGATGATTCCCCGCGGCGGCGCGCCTTTCGTGAAATATGTAATCGAGAACGCGGCCATGCCCGTTGTGGCCGGCGGCATCGGCGTCTGTCATACCTTCGTCGACAGTTCCGCGGATATGGAAAAAGCCGTAGCGATTGTCTATAATGCCAAAGTGCAGAAACCCTCCGTCTGCAACGCGCTGGATACGATTCTGGTGCATCAGGTGGTGGCCGAGGAATATCTGCCCGACGTTACCAAAGAACTGGCCAAAGCCGGCGTGGAACTGCATTGCGACAAGGCTGCGATGAAAATCTTAAAGCCCGAGTCCGGATTAAAACTGAAAGCCGCCGTACAGGAAGACTGGGGCAAGGAATTCCTCTCGCTCACCGCCGCCATCAAAGTCGTGGATTCTCTGGATGACGCGCTGGCCCATATCGCCAAATACGGTTCCGGCCATTCCGAAGCCATTATCACCGAAGACTATTCATCCGGCATGCGCTTCCTCAACGAAGTGGATGCCGCCTGCGTTTATATCAATGCCAGCACCCGCTTCACCGACGGCAGCCAGTTCGGGCTGGGGGCGGAAGTGGGCATCAGCACCCAGAAATTCCATGCCCGCGGACCTCTCGGCCTGAAGGAACTGACCAGCTACAAATGGATTATCTTCGGCAGCGGACAGGTCAGGCCGTAGAATAATAATCAGCCATCAGCCGTAAGCTCCATTCCGGCGAAGGCCGGAATCCAGCAGGAACCAAACGTAATGAATACCGAAAACACTTTATACGTCAGCGAACGGAAAGATTGGCGGGCGTGGCTGGCCAAACACCACAAAACGGATAAACAAATCTGGCTGGTCTATTACCGTAAAGAAACCGGCAAGCCCCGGATTTCCTACAACGACGCCGTGGAAGAAGCATTATGCTTCGGCTGGATTGACAGCACCGTCCACAAACTCGATGACGAGAGGTTCGCCCAGCGGTTTTCACCGCGAAAAAAAACCAGCAGCCTTTCTCAATCAAATATCGAGCGTATCCGCAAGCTTATCCGACAAAAGAAGATGACCGCTGACGGACTGGCGGCGATTGCTCATGTCTACGACCCGGAAAAAGATCAAGTGGAAGAATTGGTAATTCCGCCGGACATTCTGAAACCTTTGCAGGCAAACAAACAGGCGTGGGAAAATTTTCAGAAGTTTCCGGAAAGCTACCGGAGGATCCGCATTGCCTATATCGCATCGCGTAAGAATCACAGTCAGGCAGAATTTCAGAGTTCGATGGCGAACTTCATCAAAATGACCGCCAAAAACAAGCGCATCGGTTTTGTGAAAGAACTGCAATAAAAAGGGAGTGCTTTCACACTCCCCTTCATTTTTTACGATTAGTTGTTTAAACTATTTTCTGCGCGCGGCGTCGATGACCGCCTGCTGCACCGCGAATAATTGTTTAATGCCTTTCCCGGCCAGTTCCAGTAGAAAATCGACGCTTTCCTTGTTGTACGGTTTTTTCTCGGCGGTCCCCTGGATTTCCACGAACTCACCTTTGCCGGTCATCACCACGTTGAAATCGGCGTCGGCATTCGAATCTTCGTCGTAACACAGGTCAAGCAACCTGGTGTTGTGCACAATTCCCACACTGGTCGCCGCGACCGGAGAGTTTAAAGGTATTGAAGAAATAACGCCCATATTCGCCAGCTTGTCCATCGCTAGATAGAGCGCGACATAAGCGCCGGTAATTGCCGCTGTCCGGGTGCCGCCATCGGCCTGTAAGACGTCACAATCGATAGCGAAGGTCCGCTCTCCCAAGGAGGTCATATCTGTCACGGCCCGCAAGGAACGCCCGATTAAACGCTGTATTTCCTGGCTGCGGCCGGATACTTTCCCTTTGGAAGAATCGCGGTCGGAGCGGGTTAAAGTGGCCCGGGGCAGCATGGCGTATTCCGCCGTTACCCAGCCGGTACCGCTCTTTCTCAAATGCGGCGGTACTTTATCCTCCACCGAGACCGAACATACCACGCGGGTACGTCCCAGTTCAATCAACACGGAACCTTCGGCATAGCTCTGAAACCCGGGGGTAATTTTCACCGGCCGTAACTGGTCGTAAGTCCGTCCATCGCTTCTTTTCAAAAATATCTTCCTTTATTTAAACAAATTTCTTAATTTCTGGCTTCTAACAGTATATCATTACCAGATTAGGTTTGCCCGCCGTCAATATCTCCCGATTTCCCTCAATCTCGCGTCGCTGATGCCGAAATGGTGCGCGATCTCATGCTTCACGACCTTCTCAACCTCTAACAGGATTTCCTCGTCGCTGCGGCAGATTGCTTCAATCGTTTGTTGAAAAATAGTGATTTTATCGGGTAATACCATGCCGTAGTTGCTGCCCCGCCGGGTCTGCGGCACGCCTTCGTAAAGTCCCAGCAGGGTCTGGTTGGGTTTCAAACGTGATTTGCTTAACTGATTTGGTGACGGCCGGTCGTCCACCAGCACCTCGACATTATCCAGGTGGTCGAGAAATTCCGCCGGCAGGTTTTTCACTGCTTTATCCACTAATTCTTCAAATTTTTCCCTGTCCATGGAATAGCCCCGCTATCTTCGCAGCCGCTTTATCGTTATATTATAAAGAGCGAATAATTTCATTATACTATTTACGGCAATTACGAACATGTGATATATTGCGCTTGTCACAAAAGCGAGGGAGGGATGCAAATGTTGAAAAGATTATCATTGCTGCTGATTTTTCCGATATTAATATCGGCCATCGCCGGATGCAGTCCCCAAAAAACGACAACGACAGTTGTTATCTCACCCACGACAACTACCACAACTGCGACTACCACGCCTGGCACATTATCGGCATTGCTGAATATTCCGTTTACGCTGGCGCCGGGACAAATCGCCCGGATAGAGAGTGAAGGCATGGATATCAGATTTGTCGATGTTACCGGGGACAGCCGTTGTCCGCAGGGCGTGGAATGTATCTGGGCCGGACAGGTGACTTGCGCCGTGGAAATTACGAAAAATGGGATCCTGAATCAGGTGACACTAAATGATTCCGCCGGATCAGGCGCTGCAACCGGCCAGGATTTTCAAAATTATCACATTTTTTTTAGCGTCATACCGTCACCGGTGGCAGGCAAACTGATCGACGGGAATGATTACCGATTAACGCTGACCGTGAGCCAGATACGTTATTGATTTGTTCCCCGTGAGACAAATTCCTTGACCCGCCGTTCAAAGACCGAACGCGGAAGGAGAATATGTCTTTTGCATTGCTGACAAACAATCCCGATGTCCGCGCCAATTCTCACCACCTGCCATTCATAACCGCCGCAGGGGTGCTGCTTTTTCAGCCGGACCACGTCCCCGAGATTTATTTCCAACATAACTATTTCACCATTTGTCATTCCTGCGCAGGCAGGAATCCACATCATTCGGCTGGATACCGACTTTCGTCGGTATGGAGTGATTCTTTGTTATCCAGGTTATTTTTTCAACCCATCGATGATTTTGTTGATATCGTCTCTGAGGGTCTGCGCTGCCTTTCTGGCCGCGGTGGCAAAGTCCGCGCCTTTCCCGGCATAAAGAATCCCCCGGGAGGAATTGATCATGATGCCCCGGTTGTGAGTGTCGATACCGTACCGTACGGATAATTCCAGGTCGCCGCCCTGCGCGCCGACACCCGGAATCAATATCGGTATACCGGGATGGGCCAGCCGGATGTTTTTCAATTCTTCGGGGTAAGTCGCGCCGACTACCAGAGCGATATTTTTATTCGTATTCCAGCGGCTGGCTTTCAGCGCCACGACTTCATAAAGCGGCATTGTTTTGCCTTCGAACTGACAGGGCAGCGATTGAAAATCCGCGGCGCCTTTGTTGGAAGTGCGGCAGATAATAATGACACCTTTTTCTTTATACTTCAGGAACGGCTCCAGCGAATCAAACCCGAGATAGGGGCTGACGGTGACTGCATCGCAGTTCATCTGTTCGAAGACCGCTTTGGCATAAGCCTGGGCGGTATTGCCGATATCGCCGCGCTTGGCATCCAGAATGACCGGAATATCTTTCGGGATATGGGCGATTGTTTTATGTAAAGCATCCAGACCTTTTTCACCCTGCGCTTCATAAAAAGCGATGTTCGGTTTGAAGGCGCAGACCAAATCAGCGGTGACATCGATTATCGCCTTATTGAAATCCAGCATGCTCATGCCTGAAGGAATTAACTCCGGGTCGGTATCCAATCCCACGCAGACCAGGCTCTTGTTTTTTGCCACTGCCGCATTCAATTTATCAACAAAAATCATTTAATTCTCCTTTCTATCCAAGTATTCAATATTACCACACTTATGAATTGACTTCACTACCCGGCTGCACTAATATTGAATTATAATTCACGGATGAAGTTTCAGCGAGGAACAACACGCTTGTCCATGCTTAAAAGATTACCTTTATTCCCCATCAATTCCGCGGTCAATGACCAAGGGCACCTGGTTATCGGCGGCTGCGATGTGACTGAACTGGCCGCGGAATTCGGCACCCCGCTTTATCTCTACGACGAAAACACATTGCGCGCCAAATGCCGCGAATTCAGGACAGAATTCGAAACACGTTATCCCTCCGTTCAAATAATTTATGCCGGCAAAGCATATTCCAACGTTGTGCTGCTGCGACTGGTACAGGAAGAAGGCCTGGGATTAGACGTTGTATCCGAAGGCGAACTCGCCATCGCGAAGAAAGCAAAATTCCCCATGGATAAGATATATTTCCACGGCAATAATAAATCGGTGCGCGAACTGGAAATGGCGCTGCGGCTGCATGTCGGGCACATTGTAGTGGACAATTTCCACGAGCTCGAAATACTGGGCAAACTGACGCAGGAACTTGGCGTCAAACAGGATGTTCTCCTGCGAATGACGCCTGGCGTCGACCCGCACACCCACCGCTATACCTCAACCGGTTCGCTCGACAGCAAGTTTGGTTTTCCCCTGCCGCTGAAAGAGCAGGCGGTGGCCGCGGCGCTGAAAATTAAAGGGCTGAATGTTACCGGCCTCCATTTCCATATCGGTTCGCTGATTTTCGAACCGGAGCCTTATGTTAAATCGGTCAAATCGGTATTGAAATTTGCGGCTGACATGCGTAAAAAATACAGCCTGGAATTGCAAGAACTGGATACCGGCGGCGGCTTTGCCGTGCAGTACACCCTCGACCAGCCGGCCCCTTCAATCGCCGTCTTTGCCGAACAAATCACATCAACGATAAAAAAAGAATGCCGTGAACTTAGTTTGAAACTGCCGAAGCTCATCGTCGAGCCCGGCCGGGAAATTGTGGCTCAGGCAGGCGTGGCTGTTTATACCGTCGGCACTATCAAGGAAATACAGGAGGTGCGCACCTATATCGCGGTGGACGGCGGTATGGGCGATAACGTCTGCCCCGCGATGTACGGCGAAAAAATGGAAGCAGTGCTGGCGAACAGAATGAGAGCGAGGCAGGCCGGCAAAGTGACCGTCTGCGGTAAATTCTGCGAATCCGGCGACATTTTAATCCGCGATATCGAAATGCCCAAAACGGTCCCCGGCGATATCCTGGCAATCGCTGTCTCCGGCGCCTATAGCATCCCCGAATCGATGAATTATAATGCCTTCTTTAAACCGCCGGTATTGCTGCTGAATGAAGGCAAGGCAAAACTCATCCGGCGGCGGGAGACACTGGAAGATATTATCAGGTGCGATATCGACGCATAAAAATAATAAACTCTAATCTCTAAATCCTAAACAAATAATAATCTATAATAAAGATATAGAGGGGTTTAGTACTTAATTAGAATTTGAAGTTTCGAAATTTATTAGGATTTCGGATTTCGATATTAGGATTTTTAACCTTATGTGGTCTGTAGTCGGACAAAATAAAGCAGTTACCTTCCTGCAGAAAAGCCTGGAGAAAAACAGCCTGGCGCACGCCTATCTTCTGGTCGGTTTGCCGCATGTCGGTAAAATGACCTTGGCGGTAAATCTCGCCATGGCGATAAACTGCGAATCGGACGAACGTCCCTGCGGCAAATGCGCCTCCTGTTTACGGATTGCCGCCGGTAAACATGCAGATGTCCAGGTCATCGAACTGTCTCAAATTGTGGATTCCGAGGGCGAGAGTAAAACCAAAATCAGCGTGGAACAGGTCGACCAGATCCTGCACTCGGTCAATCTGGCGCCGTACGAAGGTAAATACAAAATATTCATCGTCGACGGCGTGGAATTCATGTCCATCGGAGCCGCGAACCGCCTGCTGAAAACCATCGAAGAACCCGTGCAGAACGTCATTTTCATTTTGCTCACATCGAATCAGGGCCTGGTGCCGGCGACCATTGTTTCGCGCTGCCAGCGGGTCGAACTGCTGCCGGTAGCCGCCGAAACCATCGAGCAAGGCCTCGTCGGTATATACCATGTTGAACAGGAAAATGCCAAACTGCTCTCGCGGATTGCCAACGGCTGTTTTGGCTGGGCCGTCTCCGCGATCCGGGACGACGCTTTGATTCAGCAGCGAAAGGAATGGCTCGACGCCTGGCGCGAGATGTTTGACGCCGATTATGACCGCCGTTTCACTTTTGCCGCCAAAATGGTGGAAAAATATACGCAAAACCGCAATGTCGTACAGCAAAAACTTGACCTCCTGCTCGGCTGGTGGCATGATTTGCTGTTAGTGAAGGCCCATTGCGGGCAAGATATTAAAAACATCGATTATCAGAATGAATTAAATAAAATGGCCTCCGGATACAGCCTGGGACAAATCAGGGTATTTATTGATAGAATACAATCAGCCAAAGAACAGTTGCGGTTGAACACTAATCATCAGCTGGTCATGGAAGTATTGATGTTGAATATCCCGGAAAGCAAAAACGTAGAAAATTTGGTCGCATAACGAGGTGCGTTGATGGATGAACAAAATATTAACAATACCGAAGGCATAAATCAGCCGGTAGAAAATACCGCTGCCGCTCCCGTCCCTGAGACAATTCCCGCGGCGCCCGCTGCTGTCAGCGCCCCCCCGGCTCCCACGAAAACTGTCGGGGTCCGTTTCAAACGGGCCGGCCGAATCTATTATTTTGACCCCGCCGCACTGGAGCTGGAAGTCAACGACTGGGTCATTGTAGAAACCACCCGCGGCCTGGAAGTCGCGCGCGTTGTGATTTCTCCCAAACAGGTTTTAACCAGCGAAGTCGAACAACCTTTAAAACCGGTCATCCGGAAAGCCGAACAAAAAGAAATCGAACACAACGAAGGTATTGAAGCCAAGGAAAAAGAAGCCCTGGTTGAATGCGCCAAAATAATCAACCGCATCGGCCTGCCGATGAAACTGCTTTCCGCCGAATTCAGTCTCGACGGCGGACATATCACCTTTTTCTTCAGTTCTGCCGAGCGGGTAGATTTCCGTGAACTTGTCCGCGAGCTCGCCGGCCGTTTCAAAGTGCGCGTCGAGCTGCGTCAGGTCGGCGCCCGGGATGAGGCTAAAATCTGCGGCGGTTTCGGCCGCTGCGGCCGCCAGTTATGCTGCGCCAGCTTCCTTTCGGAATTTGTCCCGATTTCAATTAAAATGGCCAAAGAGCAGGATTTACCGCTCAACCCGATGAAAATCTCCGGCGTCTGCGGCCGTCTGCTGTGCTGTCTCGCCTACGAACACGACTTTTACCATGACATGAAAGGCAAAATGCCGCGGGATGGCGCCACTGTTACCACCCCGATGGGTTTTGCGCGTGTCGTCGGCAGCAACCCGTTGAAAGAAACGGTGGTCGTGGAACTGGAAACACAGGTCACCGTGGAGTTGCCAGTCGCCGATGTCAAAGTGATCAACCGGCCCATGATTAACCGGCCTGAACCAATTGTTAACAATCAAGAAATCAAAGAACCGAAGGAAAACATCGTTCCCCCGGACGCCAAACCGGCGGCGTGATGTTGGGGTTAGAGCCGTCGCCCTTGAGGGGAGAGGGTCAGGGGGAAATCATCAACTCGAATAATTTACCCAATCTCCCTCATCGCTTTTTTCGCTGCGAAATACCCGCACATGCCGTGCACTCCCGCCCCCGGCGGCATCGCTGACGAACAGATATAAACGCCCTTCATCGGCGTGCTGTAATTTCCCGGTTTTAGAAACAGCCCAAACGGATTCCTGACGCCCCCGGCAATATCTCCCCCAACATAATTGGCATTTTCCGCTTCCATCGCCGCGGTATTCATTATACTTCTTGCCCGGATGCGGCTGCGGAATCCGGGCGCAAACCGTTCGATCTGCGATTCAATTCTCTCCGACATATCAAATGTCGAACCATTGGGCACGTGGCAGTAAGCCCACACCGTCTGTTTGCCCTTCGGCGCGCGGGTCTCGTCAAACAAGCCGGGCTGCACCAGCAGTACAAACGGAAAACTGGCGTGTTCCCCTTTCCAGACTTCGTCCTCGGCCCCGGCAATCTCTTCGAACGTCCCCCCGATATGCACCGTCGCCGCTTTAAGGCAATCCTGCGCTTTCCACGGCACCCCACCGTCCAGCACCCAGTCCATTTTAAATACGCCCGGCCCGTAGCGGTGTGCCGACAGTTTCTTTTTCGCGCCATCAGATAGACGATTGCCGCTGATCGCGCCCAATTGTTTCTGAGTTATGTCAAGTAATATTATTTTCGATTTCGGTAATTCTGCCAGCGAATGCACTTCCCGCCCGGTCTCTACTTCCCCGCCAATTTCTACAAAATGTTTTTGCAGGGCTTCGGCAATCTGCTGCGAACCGCCTTTCGCAATCGGCCAGCCGACGGCGTGTCCGGCCGCCCCCAGCAATAATCCGAAGGCGGCGCTGCCGGGTTTATCCAGCGGCATTTTAGAGTGCGCCGCAATCCCCGCAAAAAGAGCGCGCGCCTGCTTGCTCCGGAAGTTTTTGAATATCACATAACCGGCGGATTGCCCGGCCGTCAAACCGAATCTGCCCAACGCCAGCGGGTGTTTCGGAAAATGCATGGGACTGAGGATGTCCGGCAACAGTCTGTCCCAGTTACGGACCAGCGGTTTCATCAACCGGTAATAGCTGCGGCCGTCTTGCCCCAGGTTTTCCGCCGTTGTCATCAACGAACGCTCCAGCAACACGGCCGTGCCGTCATCCAGCGGGTGCGCCAGCGGCACTAATGGGTTCAACCATTGCAGCCCGTATCCGGAGAGTTCCAGTGAATTGAAAAACGGCGAGGCGATTCCTAATGGGTGCACAGCGGAGCAGATATCGTGGACGCAGCCGGTGTGTGTCAAATCTGCGGAACGCAGCCCGCCCCCGATTGTTTTGTTAGCCTCAATCACTAAAACTGAACGTCCGGACTGTGCCATTGTGATTGCCGCGGCCAGGCCGTTGGGGCCGGAGCCGACGACTATTGCGTCATATGTTTTATCGGGCATGCCGTCATTTTCCTTTTGTTTGAGTGTCGTTCCGTGATTTTCCCAACCGCCGGAACGGCATATAAAAAAGAGTCCTTATCTGGGCATTGTACCAGACATTACCCGTCTGTGACCACTGCAGGTGTTTATCGATACAGACCGGTTCCACGGTAACATCGGCGGGAACTTCCAGGTAGCCCGCCAGCGAGGTCAGCACAGTTTTCCAGATATTGACCTGCATTTTCGAACCGACAGCGCGGAAGGCCGCTTCGTAAACAAAATCGTTAGCCCTGGCCAACCCCATGATTTGCGCGGTGATTTTACCGTTTTCCTCGAATGCGCTGAAAGTCACAAATCCGGATTCGGGATGCCCCTGCGGCGTCATGAAAGTGAAAGAAACATCATCCGCATATAAAACCAGGACGCCGGTTGAAACCGGCCCACCCGGCGTTGACGAATCGATTGCTACCACTTCTCCAGGCGCAATTCCCGCCGGTGAAGGATAGAACCGGTTGTACTTAGGCTGGAAAGCCGGCAGGTTCTGCTTCAGCACTTTTATCACTTTCTGTGGTGCTAAACCTGGCTTGTCAATCATCAGGCGGTAAGTTTTCTGCCACAACTGCCCGAAGCCGTCCACCGGTCCGGTGACGCGCCTTCCCTGCATATTCCGGTTAATGGCTTGGGCCGGCATCTCCGGCACTGTCAGTGTGACAACCGGCTTGGCCCAAAAAGACACATCAAATGATGGATTGGACTCAATATCTTTCGAAGGCTGTTTGTCCGGAGTAATACCGGCGGCGGTAAAAGCTTCTGCTCTGCTGTCACATACAGTGATCACCTGATCGAGACCGGTGACATGGAGAACATCGCGGTAGTGCCGATTCACTCCGAAGGCCAGCAGCCGCTGCCCGCGCCGCCGTGCCTTAACATCCAGTTTTACCAGTTGATAAGCACCCATACCGTTCATGAATTTAACTGCCGTGAAATCCAGCAACAGGCTGCCTTTTTGACCGGGTTTTTGAGGCGCAGTCGCATTCAGAATCGGTTTTTCATCGGGATTAACCAATTCCGCCGGAAGCTCCACCAGGAAAACATTGTCTGCCAGGTTCACAAAGTTCATGATATTCACCACCTGTCCATTGATTTACTTTCCGGAGCGGTAAAGGACATGCAGGCATAAATCGATGTTGGTTGACTGCGGGAACCTGTTAGTGCGGGAAATATCTTTCCCATTCGGCGCGCTGCTTCATATAATGCATCGGGATGTAGGCGTAGCGGCTGACTTGCGGCGGGGCCGGAACCTTGTGTAATTTCATGTTGGCTTCTTCCGGGGTCCTTCCCGCTTTACGCCGGTTGCAAGGGGCGCAGGCGCTGACGACATTCTCCCAGGTATGCTGTCCGCCGCGGTAGCGCGGAATCACATGGTCGAGGGTGAGCTGTTTGGTCTGTTTGCCGCAATACTGGCAGGTGAACTGGTCGCGGTTGTAAATCTCGGCGCGGCTGATTTTTCGCGCAATATGATACGGTCGTTTGACCAGGTAAGGCAGGCGGATGACTGATGGGATAGGCACATCGCGATTGGCCGTGTGAATGTATCCGTAGCCATTTTCCAGCATTTCCGCCCTGCTCTGGTACAGCAGCGTCAGGGCACGCCGGACATGACAGATGTTTAATGGTTCGTAATTCTGGTTCAGGACAAGGACGGAATGGTCTAACATCACGGCACTTCTCTTTCTGGCAGAATTAGTTTTATTCTACTGGAAAATGACGGGGATGTGCAAATATCGGGCGGAATATCAGGAAATCAGCCGGCCGTATACAAAACGTTATAAATATGTCATGTATCCCGGTCAGGTTTTATAACTATTACATTTGATATACCGGATAATAAGACTGAGTTGTATTGCGCCCGAACATAAGCCGGGCCAAGCCCGCGGAGATGAAGAAATGGTTGAAAAAATAGCTAAAAGAAAAGTAAAAACTACATCGGGAACCACGGGCAAAACCGGACAATCATCCGGAAAATCCGAGGAACCGGAAACAGAGTCCAATAGTTCTTATGACATGTTATCCTGGCAATTTAAAACACTGCTGGGACAGATTCAGCAAATAGAAATGCATGAGAGCGGCGATTGTCCCTGTATTCTGAACACCCAGGATCCGCCGGAAAGATGCCTGGGCAAGCACCTGCTGAATATCAGCACGTTAAGCAGGGAAACCGCCAACATGAGCAGCGAAAACAAAGAATGGCTGATAAAACTGGCCGGCGAAGCTAACGCGCGCCATGAGCAGTTCAGGAAATTTATTTGTCATACGGAAGATTTGCCTGAACTAACCGATTGGGCACGGAATTGGCGGAAGCAACATATCGAACCCGTTTATTATGCCTGTAAGGTAGAACCATCGGCGGAAACGAAGTCAGCAGATTCATCCTCTAAGGCGGAAAAACCTGTGGATAAGAATATACAGGCAGGAAGCTGCACCCGGGAAGATTTGAAGAATTAGCTGCATTCCGGCGTTGTTGCTGCGATTATTAGTTTTTTAGAGATAACTAATTTCTGCCTATTTTGACACACCGAATTCGCTGATGTCCAGATTGTAATTTTTGCCGTCCGTCACACACAGGCCTTTGCCGGAAATAAGAACAATTTTGAGGTCTTCGATGATAACATCTTTAGGGATGATGTTAATGTTAGTCCTTTCGTTGGGATAAATTATCCGTTCCATCATATCCGGTTTGCGGGTTACGCCTTTCATGAAGTCCGCAATCCAAACATATCCGGTTAGCCGCAAGGCATTGTCCGAAACG
>Ga0182017_10002696_pt1 | contig 13393 bp, 14 predicted proteins | sample 712E3DmetaG_FD_120492 | JGI IMG/M metagenome (GOLD analysis project Ga0182017, IMG submission 120492) | Permafrost microbial communities from Stordalen Mire, Sweden - 712E3D metaG | ecosystem: Environmental > Terrestrial > Soil > Wetlands > Permafrost | place: Sweden: Stordalen | collected... | reverse complement strand
CAAGATGACCAATACATGCTTTTTTTATTTCTTCCAAATATTTTTTTCCATCTTGCGTATTTTCTTTTATTTCGGCAAAGGTAATTTTCTCACGGGCAAGGAGTTTTTCATTCACATATTGTTCAAGCTTTTCAGAGAGGTATTTATAAAAGATAAAGCCAAGAATGTAGTTTTTGTATTCGTCGGCATTCATCTTGCCGCGAAGTAAGTCTGCAACGCCCCACAATTGCCGCTCTAATGTTTTCTTCTGCTCTTCTGACATAATTTTATTATATTAAGGAAATTTGACTTTAATTGAATTCTAACACTTCGAAGAAAAATATTAAAGATGAGGAGTTAGGGCTTTATGCAATCGGCATTTATCATATTTAATGATCTGCTCAGTTTTCAGATTTGGTAAATAATATAGGCTCTGATATAATCGGAACCAGATTATGAAAGTATATTTTACTGCCTCCATCTACCACCGAGGAGAAATGCTGGAAGAATATAAGGCAATAATTTCTTCTCTTAAAAAATTAGGAGTGAGCAAAATATATTCTGAGGATCTTGTAGATATACCCTTGGCAGAGGCTCTCAGCACCTCCGATAATAGGCGGGAAAGATGGCTGGCAACATGGAGAAAATATATTCATGATTGTGATTTCGTAGTGGCCGAAATCTCTTATCCCTCCACAGTAAATATCGGATTTGAGATAAATAATATCCTCGAGCGGGGCAAACCGGTAATAGGCTTATTCAAAGAAGGGAAAGATCCTATTTTTACCAGCGAACTCCACTCCAAAAGACTCATTAAGAGTTCGTACACCAAAGAAAATCTGAAAGAAGTTCTGGCTTGGGCAATAGAAGAAGTCAAGGAAATTATAAATAAGAGATTTACATTTCTGGTACCTCCTGAAATAAGCGACTTTTTGGAAGATTCATATAAATCACACGGTATAACCGCTTCCGATCTTATCCGCGATCTGGTCAAGAAAGAAATGACTAAACTTGATAAAGAAAAAAAGTAATCTCCGGTCCCCTACATTCATACCCGATATGAATTGAACATAATCTAAAATCCCCGTATAACATATCTAATATTTCTTATGGAACAATTTTCAAAAGATTTTTTAAGAAAACTCATTAGTCTTGATAAGAAAATGCTGGAACTGGATAAGTTGGCCGTCAAAACAAGAATGGAAATATACGACCTATCCTGGTCAATTTATGAAAAAAGCAGAAATAAAAAAATGGGAAATATAAAGATTAAAAAGCCTTAATACCTATTTTATAAATACTAGAGCTGCCCCCAACCTGGCAGCTTTTTTGTGAAGGAAAGGAGGTGTGATTATGAAAAAAACAACAATATTATCAATAGCTTTATTAGCCTTCCTTTTGGGAACTACTCCAGTCTTTGCCCAAACCGTATCTGCGACCACTGGCGGAGTCTCACAAATTCAATCTTTTATTCAAAGTGTCATTCAGGTCTTAATTACCCTGGCGGGAGCAGTATCCGTTGGATTTTTTGTCTGGGGAGGATTTGGATACATAACAAGTAGCGGTAATCCCGAAAAACTGGATCAATCCAAGAAAACAATTCTTTATTCAGCTATCGGTCTTGCCATAGTTCTGGGGGCGTTCGTCTTAAGCAGTATTGTTACGCAACTGGCAACAAGCGCTTTCGGAGCGACACCCTAAACCTGCCCGTATTGATATGAAAAAGTTACTAACTGTATTTGGTCTAATACTGTCATATTTAACGGTGGCAACTCCTGCCTTTGCCGTCTCACCCAACGTAACTCAATATACCAATAATACCTTGGGGATGATTACCTTGGTTGCGGGTGCCGGAGCAGTCCTATTTTTAATTAAAGGCGGATACCAATATATTACCTCCAGCGGAAAACCAAATAATTTGGAAGATGCGAAGAAAACAATCAAGAATTCCATAATCGGACTTATCATAGTTTTGGGAGCAAGCTTACTGGTCTCAGTTCTTTCTAATTCATTTCACCAAGCCCAACCTCAAACAACCGGCGGAGTAGTCAATGTTTCTCCGATATTGAGTGTTAATCCGGCAGACGGATTAACGCAGGTCCTGATCGATGCGGTATCAGGCTTCATGAAAAACATTGTGCAGTCTGCTACAAAACCAATAATAGACGGAATAATCGGATATTTAACTTCTACCCCCACTCTTTTGGACAATTCTGTAATTTTCAACTTCTGGACTATTATTCTGGGCATTACGGATTCGTTATTCGTTCTGGTTGTGGCTCTTTTAGGACTGCATTTTATGATTGCCGGAGCCCTGGGATTTGAGGAAATAGAGCTAAAACATTTACTGCCGAGAATCGGATTAGCATTCCTAGGTGCAAACACCTCCTTATTCTTAGCCAATTATGCGGTAATTACCTCAAACACCCTTACAACGGCCGTAATTAACGCTACGGGTGGCCTAACTAACGCCTGGATAGCTAATGCTGCCAATCCTACATCCTTAGCGTTGGGAGCTACACCTTTAATAACCTTAGTTTTCCTGGTTATATTTCTAATGGTGGCAATCGTTCTGCTTCTGTTCTATATCTCCCGGTTAATTATGATCTCATTGGGAGCAGTTCTCTCTCCCCTTATATTTTTACTCTGGGCAATTCCCAAGACTTCGGACTTTGCCGAAATCTCAATTAAAACCTATACCGTTACCGTATTTATCGCTTTTGTTCATGTGGTTATCATTCAGCTTGCCTCTGCCTTTCTGAGTTTGCCTCAAAACTCAGGTAATTCCCTAATTTCAATCGGAGTAGCTATCGGTCTTTTCTTTACGCTTTTAAAGACTCCTTCCCTAATGATGCAGATGGTGATGTACACCTCGGGAAATGGTACGGTCAAGAAAATAGGCGGACAGATTATTAATGTCATTACCTCGGATAACAGTTCTACGAGCACAGATTCAGCCGGAAAGGGAGGACGGGAATGAGGACATGTATTATACCCGCACAGATTACTACAGTTGAAGACAAGATTGCCGGAAACTTAAATCTGACCCAGATAAGTATTTTAATGGTGCCGGTATTCTTGGGAACCGCTGTTTATTGCTTTTGTCCTCCTCTGATGCACTTTGCAGTTTATAAAGTAATTATTTTAGGTTTTGTTACGGTAGTTTCCCTGCTTTTATCCTTAAGAATTAAAAACAAAGTAGTTGCCAACTGGTTAAGTGTGCTTTTTAAATATAATCTGAGACCGAAGTTCTATGTTTTTAATAAAAATGATATTTACCAGAGAGACATATACTTTCCAGCAGTAAAAACAATACAAAAGAGTATTGTATTGAAAAAAGAAGCAAAAACAGCAAACCCCATCCTTAAGGACCTAATTAAAATTAAAAGATATATTAAAAATCCGAATTACGCCTTAAGCTTAAAACCCAACAAGAAAGGAGGATTTCATGTGGCTCTTAACGAAATCAAACTCTAAACTTTCCTCAAGAAGACAAATCGACATTAAAGAGGTAAAAGACGAAATACTGGTTTTACCAAACAATGAATACAGAACAATCATTGAAACATCATCTGTAAATCTGGAACTTAAAAGTGAAGACGAACAGGATGTTTTAATCGACGGATTTCAGAATTTCCTAAACTCCCTGTCCATCCCTCTTCAGATATTAATCAGAGTCAGAGAGGTTGACGTAAATTCTTATCTTGAAAAAATACAGGAATCTAAAAAACATGAAAAAGAAAAAATCTATAAAACACAGATTGACAACTATACGGAATTTGTTGCCAAACTGGTTTCGGGAAATAAGATTTTACAAAGAAGATTCTATGTCGTAATCCCGTATAAAAATATAAATAAAGGAATTGATTTCAGACAAATTAAAGAACATATCTATTTACAAAGAGATATTGTCACAAGAGCTCTTGAAAAACTCGGAATGAAAACTAAAACTCTGGACTCGTTGGAAGTCTTGGATCTTTTCTACGGATTTTATAATCCCTTACAGGTAAAAACGCAGGAACTTAATGATGTAGTTTTAACCAAAAGTATTTTATGAAAAACGAAAAGAAGAGTATGTGGGATAAAAAGAAAAACTTAAGAAAAGAGTACTTTGACTTTTCCTACGGCGAACAAGACCAAGTTGACTTAATTTCCTACTCAGGACTTAAGGAAGAGGCAAATTTCCTGCAAATGGGAGATAAATTTGTGCGAACACTATTTATATCCGGATACCCCTATGTAGCATCAACAGGATGGCTGAATATGCTCGTTAATTTTAACCATAACATCGACATCTCCTATCATATCGAACAAATCGATCCTATGGCGGCCTTACCCAAATTAAACAGGAAAATCACCGAGCTTGAGTCGACCAAAAGGAGTATGTTAAAGCAGGGAAAAGTCTTAGGAAGTGAAGTAACAGATCCCCTGGAGTCTGCAATTACCTTAAAAAATAAAATTCAAAGAGGTCAGGAAAAACTCTTCCAACTATCAATCTACATGACAATAACAGAAGATAGTCTCCAGGAATTAAATAAAACAACAGCGCTTTTAGAAACAGTCATGTCAACCAGACTCTTTTACATTAAGTCTTCAACCTTTCAACAGCTTGAAGGACTGCAATCGGTTCTTCCCAGAGGTCAGAATGTCCTAGGACAAAAAAGAAATCTCGATAGTTCCAGCGCGTCCCTGACTTTTCCATTTACTTCTTCAGAACTAGTACAAGAATCCGGAATACTCTACGGCATAAACAGGTCAAACAATTCCCTGGTAATAGTAGACCGGTTTGCCTTAAACAATGCCAACTCAATTGTCTTTGCCCAATCGGGGTCCGGCAAAAGCTATACAGAAAAAGTAGAAATTCTAAGACAATTAATGCAGGGAACAAAAGTTATTGTTATAGACCCGGAAAGAGAATACAAGCAACTGGCTAATTCCGTCAATGGAACCTACATAAAACTGAGTGCCAAATCGAAAGAAAAGATTAACCCGTTTGATTTCTCGGTTAATAAAGAAAGTGAACTCTCCGAGCATATCCAAGACCTGATGGAAATTATTTCTTTAATGGCCGGAGGACTGACGCCCGAGGAAAAAGCCTCAGCAGATAAAGCAATTCTGCAAACGTACAAAGACTTCGGTTGGCTGATTAAACCAATAGAAAAAAGAATAAAAAAATCAAAAAGGGGCAGAAAACCGAAAGAAAGAACCTATCCTATTCTCAAGGATTTATACAAAACCCTAAAAAAAGCAAAACAGAAAAAATTGGTAAGTAAACTGGAAAAATTCGTCAAAGGTTCCCTATCTTTTGTCTTTGATTCCCAAACAAACATAAACCTTGATAATAGATTAGTCATCTTTGACATTAAGGATCTGGATGAATCAATAAGGCAAATAATGATGCTGGTTGTGGCAAACTTTGTCGAATCACAAGTAAAAACAGATATCCAGAAAAGAATTCTGGTTGTGGATGAAGGTTGGATACTGCTACAGCATGAAGAAAGTGCCAGATTCATAGCCGGACTTACCAGACGGGCTAGAAAATACTACCTTGGCGTCACAATTATCTCCCAGCAGGCCAATGACTTCCTAAGCCAGGATTACGGGAAAGCTATCGCTTCCCAATCCTCTTTAAGAATTCTGATGAAGCAGGATACAACCACGATTAAAAAAGTTGCCAGTGAATTTAATTTAAGCGAATACGAACAACATTTCCTCTTAACCTGCGACAAGGGAGAGGCTCTGATTATCGCTGATCAAAACCATGTGGCCGTTAAAGTTGTAGCCTCGGAAAAAGAGCATCCTCTAATCACTACCGACCCTAAAGAAATTTATCTTTAACATGTTTTCTATCAAAAATGAGCTTAAATTGGTAATCTTTTCATTCTTAATCCTACTGCTCCTCCCCGTTATCGCAGTCATTATTTTAACCAATGCCGGAATTGATATTGTTTCTGATAAATTGGCAACTGTAAATACTAAGACTCAAAAAATAGAGATCCATGATCCCTTAACCGGAAATATTATTGAGTTACTCTCCCCCGTCATGGAATGGCCGGTCAAAGGAATAGTAACCCTTGAATTTGGAGAGTCAGACCTCCCCTATCAGCCATTACATACGGGAATTGATATAGCCAATCCAGAGGGAAAGATTGGCGATCCAATCGTACCATTTATGCCGGGCACCGTTATTTATGCGGGAGAAATATTTTGGGGGTTTGGAAAATATATTATGATCAATAACGGCGACAATATTACTTCAATTTATGCTCACCTCAGTGCAATTTACGTTTACCAAGGCGAAAAAGTAACCTTAGGACAGATTATGGGAGAAGAAGGAACGACTGGTTGGTCAACAGGGCCCCATCTTCACTTTCAAATAAACATTAACGGAATCCCAGTAAATCCCAGAACATTTCTTGGAGACAGAGATCCTAACTAGACATATCTATAAATAATTATTTTCAGGAGTTATATCAATAAATGTAGATTAATAATTTTTATCTTTTAATTCTGAAACTTCTTTACTATGATTTTCACGTATTTTATCATCAAGAATGTTTTTACTGATTAATAAATTAAAAATTTCGTCCCTTTCAGGATCTGAATAAATGAAATTTGTGTAGTTTTTTATTTTACTTAGAATATAGTCAACGCCTCCTACTGAGTCCGTACCAGATACTCGCAATTTTTCTGCACTCGGAAAAGCTATAAGAGATATAATTGGGGCTTTTAGACGCTGTGCTCCCAATAAAGTTCCTATCGCATTTGTGTGTGCAAAATTTTGCTTTATTGGATTATAAAATCTTTTTTTATACTTATAAATAATTTGTGTCCAATATTCTTGATTTGAGTTTCCAAATATCCAGCCTTTATACATTTTTGTTTCAATGCAAAAAATGCCAAAATTTGAAACAACTACGTGATCTATTTGAGTAGTTCTTGTATTGCCATAAGAAGGAATCATGAGGTTATTTAATATTTTATAATATTTTTCGTCTAGAGTATGTAACCTTGTTGAAGTAAACGCTTCTCCGATTTGTCCTTTCCACGTAGGCAGGTTTAATTTAAAGAATATTGCTACGCTTAAAAAGATAATTAATATTAAAAATATAGAAAGCATAATTTAATCTATACCATTTTGGTGCATATATTTCAATTAATACAAAGATATTTAAAGTATTCTTAAATCCACAAGAAGAATTTAACAAGGAGTAGGTTAAAAGCCAATATGCTATAGATAAATTAAATGACTATCTCTTTTATTAAATCTATAACTTTACACGCCTGATCATAATAACCTTTTAGCCTCATATAACTAATGCCTGTTGTTATGCCATGCGAAATTAGATTTTTATTGGCCACAATGCTGTCTATAGCGTCTTTCTTTTCATCAACAATGCTTAATTCTAGAGAATTTTTCCAAGACAAATTGAATGATCCAATTAAATTTAATATTTTAGTTGAGTTTGGGTTTTGAAACCAGTCCAACTGGGAATGTACGTAATCTGCCACTTGAGAATTCGAATGCTTTTTCGTGTATTCATCTAGAATTGTCTTCACTGAAACTTCAACGAAGCCACAAACCAAAATACATAAATATCTTGCCCAATGAGATTGGATCTCGAGATCAAAACTCAATAAAGTGACTTTTTCAAACAAATCATCTATCCTTTTCTTATGAGAATCAATACTATGGTAAGTCATCCTATGCAGAAAAAGCCTTTATTGCCAATGATATTCTAGTAGTAACATTTTCCTGGTCGGAAGTATGGGTAGTAATTGCATTTTGAAAATCAGAGTTAATGAAAAGAGCGTTATATTTCTTCATTAATTCTCCAAAAGGAACTAATTTTTTATTATAAATATTGACTGCGACACCTATCATTACTGCATCGAATAACGCTGCAATAAATTTTTTGTTGGGTTTAAAAACGGTGTGATCTAGATTATCGTAAACAGTATTAATTGTTGAATAAAACAACTTTGTTAGGTTATCTTCTGATATTTTTTTTAGATCCCTATTTTCCTTCATAAAATTGTTCATAAACCCAATCATTCCTTTTTTATATAATTTTCTTGAATAAAATAATGCAAAAAAACGTAAAATCATCTCTTGATCTCTCATGTGGATACTCTTTTTTCCAAAAAGTTCCCTCCATTTCTTATCATCATTAAAAACTGACAAAACGTCATTAAATTTTCCGTGATAAATACATGCTCTTATTTCCTGCGGTAAAAGTTTAGTTCCTCCAGTATTTAATCGTTCGAAAATGTGGTAAATGCTACTGTCGTCACTTTCGGGACGCTCTTGTTTTATTATTGTCGCATGAATAACTGCATCATCTAATCTTCGGCGTTGCTCATCTGATAATTCAGAGTAAGTTTTATTTTCAAATTGAGGCTGTACCCCACTCAAAGCAAAAACAATTTTATCAGAAACAAAATTTCCACCATAAAAATACTCTAAAGTTTTCAAACGCTGTTGCCCATCAATGACAAGTAATTTTTGAGTATCTGGTTCTTTTGAAAGAAAAATACCTGGAACTGGTAAACCAATAAGGAGAGATTCTATGAATCGAGACGCTTGTTTAATATTCCAAACATAATTTCTTTGAAATTTTGGAACAAATATATCGCCGTTCTTAATTCTCTTTATTAAGACATCGACCGTGTAATCTGCGCCATATGAGGAAATTGAATAGAATAACGAGGAATCCTCCGGTAAATCTTCAGATAAATCATCCATTGTTTTATCTCCGTCGATTTTAGACATACGCGAATGTATTATACACTAATAAACAATGAAAAATGAGAAGATGTCGCACAATACTTATCTTGCGACAAGAATCTGAGGCTAAATTAAAACAGTAAAAAGAGGCTTGAGGCTAAGTGCCTTACTATGGGATATAGCCTGTTTTCTTGCTCCCCTACTGCCTGTTTCAAACAATTTTTGGAGTACTTGCAGGCTCTGATTCTCCCCTTAAGGATGGATTAATGTATAGCTAAATTTACGGAAAATACCTTATTTTCAATAATGCACTGCATATCATTTCCACAGGCTTTGCCATCATCATAAATATAAAGAGTTGTCGATCCTGCGCTAAGCGGATGAAAAACCATTTCATACGCATTTCTGGGAGGATAAAACTGAAAAGATTCTGAAACTGAGACTAAACTTTGATTAGTAAATATGGTTTTATAAGTACTGGTTGTTGGTAATTTAAGCTCAACACCAACGGAATCTCCAACGTTAACAGCATGGAGATTTCCCGAGTCTAAATTTGTTAGTACATAGCCTAATGAGGATAAGCTTCCATCACTTCCAATCTTATAATTAAATTTTCCCGTAGCGTAATTATTAAGCACATAAGCTGCGGGATATAGGTAATTTCCATCCAGATTCATTATCGTCCATCCTTCAGGCCATGGTCCTCTTTGCGTAAACACATACGAAACTGCACCAAGAACATCTTTGCTATCAAAGCTGCTTATTGCCCTATATACTCCCTCATATGTTTTTGCCTGGAGTACTTTTCCTCCAATTGTTCCTTGATCTGTTATAGAATCTCCATTGCCGGCACCAAATTCTTCAATTAATATCGGTTTTGTTTCCGAGAACTGCTTGATATGATTAATATAATTTACGGTTAAAGTGTAGGGATCTGGATAAGGGCCCGAAACTGGTATATCAAACCCATAGACATGAATAGAGTAGAAATTAACGATATTTTTAAGAAGCACTGAATCTTCAGGATTGTTCCATTTATATACTTCTTCCCCATTACTATTTTTTGTAAAAGTATCCGTTTTCCAACCGCCAATAGTAAGCTTAACACTAGGATATTTTGCCCGAATTATATCAGCAGCTTTTTGAATATAAAGTAAGTTATTCTCACTTAAAACGGGTTCATTTTTAAGATCAATTGCATATACATCAGGATTACTTAACACGTCTGGATCTAATATATATTGATTTACCAAATTAAGATAAGAATCATTAATCTGATCTGCATAAATTCTTGGATCCTTACTTGGAGCTTCAATTAGAATAATTGCCCTAATACCATCTTTTGCCATTTTATTTAGAACCCATCTCCATTCAATTTTCGAATATACAGAATATGTCGAGTTTCCTTTATAGTTAGAGATAACATTATCTATTCTAAGCATATTCATTCCCAACCTGTGAGCAATATCAATATAATCCTCGCCTTTTGAATTTTTATAATAATTTGGGGAACCTGGAACAAGTTGGGCAATATCAACATTTACTCCATAAAAATAGCTAGTTGTAAGTGGAGACGGAAAAATAATACTGCTCGCGCCTGAGAGAAGTGCGTTATCATCAATCGGTAATTCAATATTATTAGTTTTTTTACCAAAAAAAAGATAAAGACCTGCAAAAATCAAGATTGTAATTGCAAAAAATAATAAGATTTCTTCTACTCTAAAATCCCGCTTATTTTTTAAAGGTTGCAAGGCTTGTTCACTGTAATATTGCGTAGTCATACTTGCATAGCATACCATTCAGGATACCTTTACGACAAGCAGTTTGCTATAATTTTATTGTTATGATCTTTGATGCCTATATCCGCTTGGCTCATTTAACCTCGACTGCCCAAGAGATTGTTACAGCACTTCTGGTTGCGCTTTTAATTATCTATGAACTTTCTGGAGAAAACGAAACTTACAAATCTGGGAGAAGATTATTAATTCCCTACATTGTAATATTCGGGATAGCTGTTGGAGCAATCATTATCCAAGGCATAATATGATTCAAAAAATTCTTCTTGCAACAATTCTTCTCCTTATTGTTTTAGGACAAATACTGCTTATGATTACTCCAACAGTTGGATTATTCGTGAACATGTTTTTTGTTTTAATTCTATTTATCTTAGCGCTTTATGATAAACGTGATTTATTCGCACAAGATTTACTGATAATATCTGCTATTATTCCTGTTATTTCAATTATCAGTATCTCTTTTGAAATTAAAGACGTATTTTTATCAGAATGTATTATTGTCGATATATTGATATTCTTATCTCTTTATTATTTGTGGGATTTCAGGCTTCTTGAGCATCCTCTACAATTAAAAACAATTAATAATTTCCTTATTACTATTCCTCTTGCTTTATTAACTGAAATAGGATTTTTATATTTTAATCATTTGTCGCAATTTAATAGTCACTTGCCAATCTACATCTCTATTATATTTTTGATTTCACTCCCAATTGCGGAGACGTTATATTTTTTTGCTCTGGTTCAGAACTTAGCCTCCGATATGGGTGGGAAGACAGCGGGAGTTATTTACGCAACTGCCCTTTTCACCCTTTTTCAAACAAATGGTTCCTTTCATAGTCTTATCTTCTATGGGATGCTGGGATTAATGTTAGCGTGTACATATAATTACTCAAGAAACACTTACCTTATTATCTTTATTATCTTCTCAATTCAACTGACATTTTATCTATCATCAGGAACACTTTTACCCTTAACTTTACATTAAATAGTAAAATTATTTTGTAAAGCCTTATAATTACTTTTAGAGTGGAAATAGCGGTTCAAATGTAGTAAAATATCCTATAGCATTTATGCCTAAACTAACTACAGCACTTAAGTCAGTTTTGCTTAAGTTTCTACTTTTTGCAGTACTATTTATTGTAGCTTCGGGCATTACCGGATCCTGGGTGGTGTCAAATAACCTTTTATATGGCTTTAACTTCTTTATTTACGGCAATTTAGGCAAAATGGTGCTTATTTCTATAATTGTCTTTGGACTTTTGATCCGTAAGAGGCTTAAAAATTTAGAGGATCTTCCTAAACCAAAAACAGACACTTCCCTCCTCATTCTGTCTTTTCTTTTTATTCCGACGTTCTTTCTTTTTGGCAACAGTTTATTAAAATTCAACTCGTTTAGCACAAATATACCGCTTTCTTTGCTTACACATGGAATTTTAATCCTAATCCCATCCCTTCTGCTCTTGGGTGTTTTTGGATTTAAATTCTTAATTTCTTTTGTCAAACAATTCAGTAAAGAAATATTGATCTGTCTGGGAATTGCAATCGTCTACGACGTTGCGATATTCCAGGTCTGGAAGTTATGGCCGATTTTCAGCGACGGCGTACTTCAGTCAGTGCACTTCCTTTTATCCCTCACTTCCTCAAGCGTTAAGGTCGTAGAACCCAGAATAATTATCGTCAATAATTTTGCCGTCAGTATTGAACAGGCATGTTCGGGATTGGACTCACTTTTTCTATTTTCATCCTTATATCTTCTTATTGCCCTACTGGATTTTAAGGAATTTAATAAAATTAAGTTAGTCATTATGGCTATTCCTGCTGTTATTGGATTGTATCTCGTTAATATCCTAAGAGTTTACCTTCTCATTATAATCGGCGCGTACATATCAAGAGATTTATCAACCAAGTTATTCCATACATATCTCGGAATGGTGCTATTTATTATCTTTTTCTTTGTTTTTTGGAAATTATTTTACTCCTGGATGAAAAAACCCGTTCGACAAGCTCAGGGTAAATTAAATCAATGAAAAATATTTTTAAATTTTACAACCATTTAGTCGGAGATTCTTTATATAGAAATTCTATATATCTCATGTTAAGTACGGCTATCATGGCTTTTTTCGGATTTTTCTTCTGGATAATCAATGCAAGACTTTTCAAACCCGAACAAGTTGGAATTGCCACAACTCTAATATCAGTTGTAGCTTTAATTACAAGTTTAAGCATGTTAGGACTTAATAATGGAATAATTCGGTACTTGCCGACATCTGAAAGAAAAAACAATAAAATAAACACAGCTTTTACCTTGGTTACAGTAGCCTCCATACTTATTGCTTTAATCTATCTTATTTTTGTAAATATATTTTCTCCGAAGTTACTCTTCGTTAAGGAAAATATATTCTTTGCAATACTATTTGTAGTTTTTGCAGTTTTTTCTTCCCTAAATATTTTATCCGAAAGTGTTTTCATAGCCTATCGATCGACAAAATATATATTGATAAAAAATACCATTCAGAGCATTGTTAAATTAGCTCTTCCGATTTTCTTACTCAGTTTGGGCGCCTACGGAATATTTGTTTCTGTAGGAATATCTTTTGTAGTCGCATTCGTATTGGGTCTCATATTTCTTATTGTTAAGTTTGGTTACCTATTCCGACCTATCATAAACAAAGAGGTTGTAAACAGGATGACTAAATTTTCACTCGGAAATTATGCAACTGGTTTTATTGGAGGATTACCCGGAATGCTCTTGCCCATAATTATCCTAAATAATCTAGGAGCAAGATTTTCAGCATATTTTTATATGGTCCTCATGATTGCAAATTTTTTATATATTATTCCCCTAGCAACCTCTCAATCTTTATTTGCAGAAGGCTCTTACAGCGAGCCT
>Ga0182017_10002695_pt1 | contig 13398 bp, 11 predicted proteins | sample 712E3DmetaG_FD_120492 | JGI IMG/M metagenome (GOLD analysis project Ga0182017, IMG submission 120492) | Permafrost microbial communities from Stordalen Mire, Sweden - 712E3D metaG | ecosystem: Environmental > Terrestrial > Soil > Wetlands > Permafrost | place: Sweden: Stordalen | collected... | reverse complement strand
CCCGGATGCAATCCACGAAGGAGGCCAATGGCCACGATCACAATGAAGGAGCTGCTCGAAGCGGGTGTTCACTTCGGGCATCAGACCAAGCGCTGGAACCCCAAGATGAAGGAGTACATCTTTGGCGAGCGCAACGGGATCTACATCATCGACCTGCAGAAGACGCTCAAGCTCTTCAAAGATGCGTCGAAGTTCGTCACCGACCTGTGCGCCACAGGCAAGACGATTCTATTCGTCGGCACCAAGCGCCAGGCGCAGGATGCTGTGGCCGAGGAGGCCACGCGGGCCGGAATGCCGTACATCAACCAGCGCTGGCTGGGCGGCCTGCTGACCAACTGGGTGACGGTGCAGAAGTCGGTGAAGCGCCTTCAGGAACTGGACGAAATGGCCACGGATGGCCGCTATGAGCTGCTGACCAAAAAGGAAGTGATCAAGCTAGAGCGGGAGCGCAAGCACCTGCAAGCGAACCTGGCCGGCATCAAGACGATGAAGCGGCTGCCGGATGCGCTCTTTATCGTGGATTCGAACAACGAAGCGATTGCCGTGAAGGAAGCCCGCAAGCTGGGCATCCCGGTGGTGGCGGTGGTTGACACCAACTGCGACCCGACGGTGGTGGATTACGTGATTCCGGGCAACGACGATGCGCTGCGCGCCATTCGCCTCTTCACCTCGAAGATCGCCGACTCGGCGGCCGAGGGCGTGAACCTGGTGGGCGACAAGGCCTTTGCCGAGGAACTGCCGGAAACAGCGGCGGTTGAAGCCGCGGCAGACGAGGCCGCGCCGGTCGAGGATGTGGAGTTGGACCTGGAAGCGGCGCTGGGCGGCGGAATTCGCAAGGCCCCGGCGGCGGTTGCGGCCCTGCTCGACGAAGCGGAAGTGGCTGAGGGCGGCGTTTAATCTTTTCGTCGCACGCGAGTGCGCACACTGAGACAAGCGTGGCCGCGTAGGGCGAGCGCCACGCTTTTCTTATGCCGGGTATCTGCGATTGGCCTCACTAAATGAAGGCGTGAGATTCAGTGAACTGAAGGGTCGCGCAAAACAGGATCAGCATTATTTCAATATGAGAGAGAGACGACAGTGAGCGAAAAGATTAATGCCAGTTTGGTAAAGGAGCTCCGGGAGAAGTCCGGCGCGCCGATGGGCGACTGCCTGAAGGCATTGCAGGAGACCAAGGGAAACATCGAAGAGGCCTTTGTGGTGTTGCGCAAGCGGGGCATGGCCTCGGCGCAGAAGAAGGCTTCGCGCACCACCAACGAGGGCGCGGTGGGTACCTACATCCACGCCGGAGGCAAGATCGGCGTACTGCTTGAGCTGAACTGCGAAAGCGACTTTGTGGCCCGCACCGATGATTTCCAGGAATTGATGAAGGACATCGCGATGCACATCGCAGCCTCCGACCCGCACTACGTGAAGCCGGAAGACGTGAGTGCGGATGACCTGGAGCGGGAGAAGGACGTCTACCGCGCCCAGGCAGCCGCCACCGGCAAGCCGGCCCCGGTAATCGAAAAGATCGTGGACGGCAAGATGGCCAAGTTTTACGAGGAGGTCTGCCTGCTTGAGCAGCCCTTCATTAAGGACCAGACCATCAGCGTCAAAGAGCTGATCGCGACCAAGGTGGGCAAGCTGGGCGAAAACATCACCGTGCGCCGCTTCGCGCGCTTCAAGGTGGGTGCGCCCGAGTGGACTGTCTCGCAGACCAAACCCGTGGAAGCCGTCGCGGAGTAACTCCGAGCGGCATACAGCGTTAACCGAGGCCCAGGGTGCAAACCCTGGGCCTTTTTATGCCTCACAAAGGTCGAAAACGGCCAGCGGTTCCTGTGCGATACTCAAAAAGGCATGTATAAACGCATTGTTCTAAAACTTTCTGGTGAAGCATTGGCCGGCGACCGCGGCTTCGGCCTGGATGCCGACAAGGTCGCGGGAATTACCGCCGAAATCGCCGAGATTCACGCTCTGGGCGTGGAAATCGGCATCGTCGTCGGCGGGGGCAACTTCTTCCGCGGCGTAGAGGAGCAGGCCAGGGAGATGGACCGCGTGAGCGCCGACAGCATGGGCATGCTCTCCACGGTCATCAACGCCATCGCATTGCAGGACGCCATTGAAAAGCACGGTGTGCAGTGCCGCGTGATGAGCGCCGTCTACATGAACCAGTTGGCCGAGCCGTATATTCGCCGCCGGGCCGTGCGCCACCTGGAAAAGGGGCGTGTAGTAATCTTCGCCGCTGGCATCGGCAACCCATTTTTCTCCAGCGACACTGCTGCCAGCCTGCGCGCCATGGAGATTAAGGCCGACGTGTTGTTGAAGGCCACCAAGGTGGAGGGCGTCTACAACGCCGACCCGGCGCTCGACAAGGATGCCGTCAAATACGACGAGATTACCTACATGGAGATCCTGCGCCTGGGGCTGAAGGTGATGGACCTGACCGCAGTGAGCCTCTGCAAAGACAACAACCTGCCGATGATCATCTTCAACATGAACCAGCCGGGAAATATCAAGCGAGTGGTACTGGGCGAGAAGATCGGCTCGCTGGTGACGGCGTAGAAGCTATCGAGTGGAGACGCACAAGCCAGCACGGCTAAATGCACTGACAGGCTTACGCGCCCTGGCGGCCCTCAATATCGTCTTCTTCCATTTCTCCAATCCACAGTTGTTTGGCTTTCTGGCACCGGTGGTCAACGCCGGCTTCATTGCTTTGGGCCTGTTTTTTCTGCTTTCGGGGTTTGTGCTGGCCTACAACCACAGCGGGCAGGCGCGGGAGGGCAAGCTGGACCGCGTGCGCTTCTGGAAGGCGCGGTTCACGCGGCTTTATCCCGTCTACCTGCTCAGCCTGCTGTTGAGCTGGCGGATGGTGGCGCCGGAGTATGGTGCCCATACGCACCGGATGTTTTGGACGGGCATGGTGCTGACGCCGCTACTGCTGCAGGGCTGGATTCCGTCCATCGCCACCTTCTTGAACACGCCGGCCTGGGCAATGCCAGCCGAAGCCTTCATGTATTCGCTATTTCCCTGGCTGGCGCGGTGGAAGCGGCCGGAGCGGCTGGGGCCGCGCCTCTGGAAGTTGGCCGGCATCTGGGCGCTGGCCATGGTTCCCGGCGCGCTGTACATGGTATTCAACCCGGACGGGATCGCGCGTCCGGATCGCTGGAGCTACGGACACTGGTTGTGGGCGCTTAAATACACGCCGCTGCCCCATCTGGCCAGTTTCGTCTTCGGCATGATGCTGGCCGATCTGAATGAGCTGATGGCGCACCATAGCCGCCTGCGCTTCTTGCTGGGACTGGCTGGCTTTGCCGGCATCTACGGCCTGCTGGCGCTGGGGCCGCTGGTTCCTTTCGCCATCCTCCACGACGGCCTGCTGTTGCCGCTCTTTGGCTGCATCGTGCTGGGGCTGGCGGGCGAGAACCCGCTGTCGTGGCTGCTGGGGGCACGCCCGCTGGTCATTCTGGGCGAGGCCAGCTACTGCCTTTACCTGCTCCACTTCAACCTGTGGAACCTGATTCACGATACGCATCTGCCGGAGCTGCTGGGCGTGAGCCGCTTCGATCCGTGGATCAGCTATGCGACTCTAGTTGCAGTGGCGCTGCTGGCGCTGTACCTGGTAGAGAGGCCGGCGCAACGGCTGCTGCGCAGGAGTATGGGCGCGTAGCGGGCTCGGCGCCCAAGGCCTATCACTCTTTATGAAAATACTTACGCCCGGCTCAGGTAGGCGCCTTCGCTGGTGTCAACGCGGATCTTTTCGCCTTCGTTGATGAAGGCCGGTACCTGGACCACGAGCCCGGTTTCAGTCTTGGCCGGCTTGGTGACGCTGGACGCGGTAGCCGATTTCAATCCCGGCTCGGTCTCAACAACGGTCAGCTCAACTGCGGCGGGTAGATCGATGCCCACGGCTTGGCCGTCGTGATAGCTGACCTTGATCTGCAAGTTGGGCGTGAGGTACTCGATGGCGTCGCCCAGCGTGGAGCCCTTGAGCACGATCTGCTCGTAGTCCACGGGGTTCATGAAGTAGTAGTCGTCGCCGTCGGCATAGAGGAAGTCCATGGAAATCTCATCCACGACGACTTTTTCAATGGCGTCGGCGGAGCGGAAGCGGTGCTCGAACATGGCGCCGGACTTGAGGTTGCGCAGCTTGGCCTGGATGAAGGCGCGCAGGTTGCCCGGTGTGCGGTGTTCCACCTTGAAGACCAAATGCAATTGGTCGTTGTGCTTGATGATCATGCCCGGGCGCATCTGAGTGGCGGGAATCGCCATGAATATGAAGCTCCTTGCTGTGGTTGCGGATAATTTGCAAAAGAAATGAGCCTTAGCCCAATCTTTATTGTAACTGAGGGGAGGGGCAGCAATTGCCTACATTGGCGGGTTGCCGAGCAGATTGACGGGCTCGCGGGTGCTCTGCGAAACTCACGCGTATGCGATACAACGGGAAAGTGGAACTTGCCCGGGATCGGAAGATCCGGGAGCGAAACACGCGTCTCTACCGGCTGGCTCACTGGCCGATCTGGATTTGGGTATTTTTTCTGGCGCCGGGGCCGTTAACCTTTTCACTCTTTGCGCACGGATTCAGCCGGGGCAATTCGCTGTGGCTGGCGGCTGTGCTTGTTGGCACAGGCATAGCCGGCCTGCGCGGGCAGCTTCCGGGCACCGAACCGGGTCCTTACATTCTGCGCTTCGATGAGGACAAGCCGAATCCGCTCTACCGGAAGGTGTGCTACACCTTCGCGTGGAACGCGGTTGTAAACTTCGCGCTGCTCAATTTAGTTGGGACGGCAATCGCGGCGGCGACCGGTGTGTGGTACATGCGGCAGGTTTACATCTATGCCTATATGCCGCTGTGCGCTTTCATTCTACTGTTTGGCATCCTTGGCAAGTTGCCGCGGGTGGGAAGATCAACCAGAGGCGAAGGCACTGAGCGGCGTTACTTTTACGGCTCGGTTTGGGCTGTGACAACGGCACAGACGTTGCTGCTGCTGCTCTGGAAGGTGTTGCCAACGACGCGTGCGACGAGCCTGGAGAAGCTGGGTGTCTTTGTCGGCGCTCTGGCTCTGATGTGCTGGTTCGCTTATCGCGGGATGCTGCCGCGGACAAGGCCGATTGTGGCCGGCGAGTGGATGGTTTCGGATTAGAGCGGCGCGAAACCTGGTTGGATTCCCACGGCTCACGGTTTCAATGGACAGGAATGTTGCCCACGCGCACCTTACTTTTTCGAAAGGCTCTTCCGCCGGGCCTCTACATTTTTCAGCACCACTTCATAGCGCTGTGCAGCCGCCGAAAAACGGTTCACCATCTCCGCCGTCTTGACCAGGAACAAGGGATACTTTTTACGGATCTCATCGAGGATGGGAGCGTACTTGGCCAGCAGAAAGAAGCCCTCGCCATTGCAATCGACAAACAGCTCCGCGGAGACCGCGCCATGCAGCACCATGGCAGCCGCCATCTCCCAGTAGGTGAGCACCTGGCGCAACCAGGGATTGTGCGGGTCGGCGGGGTTATCGGCCACGGCAAAGTAGTCTGCGGCAGTGGCCGGCCAAAATTCGCCGACCATCCACGCACGGGCCTGGCGCATCACCGTTTCGGTGCGCAATTCATAGAGTCTAAGGATGATTTCGGCATCAGCCGGCGTGGCAAGCATTCGTTCCATCAGAGTATCTCCGCAGACTCATGGTAAAGGATTCAGCCGGGGCTTGGCGGCCCGCGGCTCTCAACGGCAAAAAATAGACGCAGCCAACTAGGCCGGCTGCAACTTCTTTCTGCCGCCCTTCTTGACGGCGTTCTTTTCTAGCACTGGCCCGTGCGTCTCAACCGTGGGCGGCAGCGGTGCGTCGCCGATGCGCTTGGAGTAGCTGCACACAACGGCTTTATCAGTCGCAACGGAGGTCTTTTTGGCGCGCTTCTTCGACGCAGCCTCCTCTTCGGCTGCCTTCTTCTTGTTGGGGCATTCCAGATAGACGCCGGAGCGGAGGGTTTTTTCTACCAGGTACGGGCTTTTGCACTCCGGGCACGGTTTCGCGACGGGTTTGTAATTGGAGGTGAAGTCACACTTCGGATAATTAGTACAGCCCCAGAAGATGTTGCCGCGGCGTGCCTTGCGCTCGGCCACGTCGCCCAGGCCGCATTTAGGGCACTTCATTCCTTCAATCAGGTTCTGCTTCACGTACTTGCACTTGGGATACCCGGAGCAGGAGACGAATTCACCGTACGCGCCTTGGCGCAGGACCAGAGGTTTCGAGCACAGCGGACAATCCTCGCCAGTGGGCTGCGGCGTGGCCTGTTTCTGCTGCTGCTTCTGGCTCAGCTTACGAATGGTCTTGCAGGGCGGATCCTCGTTGTATCCAGGGCACGACATAAACGGCCCGAAGATACCGCGCCTGAGCACCATCACCCGTCCGCAGTTGTCGCAGTATTCCTCGGTATCGCCGGCCTCCTGGGCCTCCGGAGTATTCATGTCCGGCTTGGCGGCGATGTTCTCCTTGGTGAAGGTGCAGCTTGCGGGGTCCTTCTTGTTGTAAGCCGAACAGGAAAAGAAGGTGCCGAATTTGCCCCACTTCAACACCAGGGGCGACCCGCACACTTCGCACTTTTCCTTTGTCACCTGCTCCATGCGCTTGATGTTTTCCATGTGCTTCCCGGCGTCTTTTAGCTCTTCCTCAAAGTAGCCGTAGAAGCCCGTGAGCAGGTCGATCCACTTCTCCTTGCCTTCCTCGATATCGTCCAGCTCTTCTTCCAGCTTGGCCGTATAGGCGGTATCGAAGATGTAAGGAAAGTTCTTCACTAGCAGGTCGCAGACCACGACGCCAATTTCCGTGGGATAAAAGCGTCCGCGCGAGCCGCCGTGTTTCACCACGTATTCGCGGTCCTGGATGGTCGAAATAATCGACGCGTAGGTCGAAGGGCGGCCCACGCCACGCTCCTCCAACTCCTTGACCAGCGAGGCCTCGTTGTAGCGCGGGGGCGGCTGCGTAAAGCTCTGCCGGCTCTCCAGATTGTCCAGTTCCAGAGTATTAACGTTATCCAGGCTGGGCAATTTGTTGGCCGATTCGTCGTCGTCCTCTTTCTTTTCTTCGGAGATCTCGTATACCTTCAGGAATCCGTCGAAGCGCATAACTGAACCGCTGGCCCTGAAATCGTAGGTCTTGCCTGTCTTCGTAGAGACCGCGGCGATCCGGGCCGTGGTTACGTCAAGGACGGCAGGAGTCATCTGCGAGGCCACGAACCGCCTCCAGATCAGCGTGTAGAGCTTCAGTTGTTCATCGCTCAAATAGCGGGCAATCGACTCCGGAGTACGCGAAGCGTCGGTGGGGCGAATCGCTTCATGCGCGTCCTGGGCGGCCTTCTTGCCCTTGTACTCGTTGGGCTCTATGGGCAGATATTGTTTGCCCAGCTGCTTTCCGATCCACTCGCGCGCCCCGGCAATGGCTTCGGGCGCCACGCGCGGCGAATCGGTGCGCATATACGTGATCAGGCCGACCGTGCCCTCTGCGCCAACATCAATTCCTTCATACAACCGTTGCGCCACACCCATAGTGCGCCGCACATTGAAGCCCAGCTTGTTCGATGCGTCCCGCTGCAATTGGCTGGTGATGAAGGGGGGCAAAGGCCTTCTCTGCTGCTCTCTCGACTGAACCGATACCAGAGACCATTTGGCCTTTTCCAGCGTTGCGACCACATCCTTCATCGACTTTTCATCGGGCAGGGCATTGCCGATGAACTGGTCCTTGCCGTCCTTATCCTGGCCGTTCGGAACCCGCACCGATTCACCATCGATGCCCACAAAACGGGCCTTGAAAGTATTGCCGGCTTGCTCCTCAGGGTGGAGTAGCGCGTCCAGGGTCCAGTACTCGACGGGCTGGAAGGCGCCAATCTCCCGCTCCCGCTCGACGATCAGCCGCACGGCAACCGTCTGCACGCGGCCGGCGGAGAGGCCGCGCCGTACCTTCTCCCACAGCAGCGGCGAAATCTGATAGCCCACCAGGCGGTCAAGCACGCGCCGCGTCTGCTGCGAGTCGATGAGGTTCTGATCTAGGTCACGGGGATGCTTGAAGGCCTCCTGCACGGCATTCTTAGTGATCTCGTTGAAGGTAACGCGGCGAATTTTTTTTCTTTCTTTTGCGTTCGTTCCCAGTTGAAGGGCCAGGTGGTACGCAATAGCCTCGCCTTCACGGTCCGGGTCAGGCGCCAGATAAATCTCGTCGGCCTTGGCGGCCAGCTTCTTCAACTGATCCACGACCTTCTCTTTGCCGGGGGAGATAACCAGCGTCGGCTCGAAGGTGCGGTTCTCCAGCTCCACGCCAATATCTTTCTTGGGCAGGTCCATGATGTGCCCGACCGATGCCCGGACATCAAAGCCCTTGCCCAGATACTTCTCGATCGTCTTAGCCTTGGCGGGGGATTCGACGATAACCAGTGATTTGTTCATTGCCATCCTTAATACAGTACACACTTTACCCCGTCTGGCCCCTTTGACTCAGAAATAGGGCTATTCGTCTTGTTGGTGCGTAGTCCAGATTGTATCCGCAATCCCGGCTATTCTCCCCATTCGGGAAAAACCGCCGCGAAAGTTGGACACTACCATGAAATACCGTTCCGTTTCCACTCGTAGAGTAGTTTTTCCCCATCACTTGCTCTCGTAATACCGGGTATGCAGGTAGCCCTTCGTGGTCAATAAATCCCCTTAGAAAACTACTCAGTTGTCGTCGGATCGAGTTCTCAGAAGTATGAAAGGCGCTGTAATTTAGACGGTAAATAAGAAAACCGTCACATTGTGCGTACGTAGTTCTTCCCCGGCAGGCAGCGCACGCGGCCCGTGATCTCCAGCTCGAAGAGCGCCGTAAAGACCTCGGAGGAGGTTAGTTGCGTCTCCAGCAGTTCAAGAATCTCGTCGATCTGCAACGACTCGTCAGTGCGCAGAGCCTCAAGCACTATAACCTCCTGGGGGCGCAGAACCGGATCAGGCAGTAGAGATGCTGTGGTCTCCGATTTGGATTCAGGCGGCGCTTCGGCCTCCAGTTCCAGCCGCACCTGCGAGGGCAGATCCTCCCACACGTCCTCCCAGGTAGCGGTCAGCTTTGCGCCCTGCTTAATCAGCGTGTTGGGGGTCCACGAGCCCGAACTGGTCACGTTGCCGGGCACGGCAAAGAGGTCGCGATTTTGATCGGCGGCGCAGCGGGCGGTCACGCGCGTGCCGGAGTTCTCTCCTGCCTCGACCACCAGCACCGCCACGCACAGTCCGCTCAGGATGCGGTTGCGGCGGGGAAAGTTCTGCGGCGCGGGAAAGGTGCCCATCGGCAACTCGCTGATGATGGCCCCGCCGGCGGTAAGAATCTCCTCGGCCAGCTTTTTGTTTTCTTTCGGATAGACCACGTCGATGCCCGTGCCCCACACCGCGACCGTGGGCATGCGCGCAGCCAGCGCCCCCCGGTGCGCGCACGAGTCGATGCCCCGCGCCATGCCACTCACAATCAGCAGCCTTCGCACAGCCAAGTCACGCGAGATCATCTCAGCAATGCCTGAGCCATAGGGAGTTGGATGCCGTGTGCCCACCACGGCGATGGCCGGCCGGGAGAGCAGACTCGCCGCGCCGCGCACCCATAGCACTGGCGGAGGGTCATAGATTTCCTTGAGGCGCTCGGGATACTCCGGGCAGCCGAAGGTCACAAGGGTCGTGCCCTGCGCCGCTACCCGCGCCCACTCCTCCTCGGCCGCAGTGCGCGCCTTGCCGTCAAAGATGAACTGCGCTGCCTCGGCAGGGAACCGCAGCCCTTCAAGCGAGGTCAGTGGCAAGCCGAAGATTTGGCCGGGAGCGTCGAGCTCTTTCACGGCATCCACAATCCGCTTGGGGCCGAGGCCCGGCGCCAAAGTGAGCGCCAGCCACGCCAGCCGGTCCTCATCCAGAGGAGGGGCTGCCGGCAAGACAGCGTTTTTAGGCAAAGTAGTCATCTCAGTGGGCGCTTCTGGGGGGAAAATACTCAGGGTTGTTTCCTAACAGAAACCAAGAACTCGGGTTCTTTGGTAATTTTGCTCACGTTACCCCGGAGAGAGCAGGAAGTCAAGCCGGGGACTCTCATTCGAGCAATGCATCCGAACGTAAAGCCGCACCCGGTGCGGTGTCCTGGCCGGACGCGGCTCTTATTGACAACTGAAAACTGATTACCGACAACTGCCTTACTTGTCTGTCAGCGCTTCCACACCGGGCAGCTTCTTGCCCTCCAGAAACTCCAAACTAGCTCCGCCGCCGGTGGAGATATGCGTAATCTGGTCGGCTACGCCGGCTTGATTGATAGCTGAAACCGAGTCGCCGCCGCCGATGATGGAGATGGCTGATTTATTGGCCGCAACAGCTTTGGCGATGGCGTTGGTGCCTACGGCGAAGCGTGGAAACTCGAAGACGCCGGCCGGACCGTTCCAGACGATTGTCCTGGCCGTCGCAACCACCTTCTCGATGGCCGCGATGGATTTGGGACCGATGTCGAGTCCCTGCCAGTCGGCGGGGAAATCGACCGAGCAGTCCCACACCTGCGTCTTGGCGTCGGCGGCGAAGTTGTCGGCCAGGATGTTATCGACAGGCAGCAGAAGGTTAACGCCCTTTGCCTTGGCCTTAGTCAGAGCATCCTTGGCCATGTCGATTTTGTCCTCTTCAACGAGCGACTTACCAGTGGCCACGCCCAGGGCGCGCTGGAAGGTGTAGGCCATGCCGCCGACGATGACCAGCGTATCGACCTTGTCGAGCAGGTTGTCGATGACGTCGATCTTGCCGGAGATCTTGGAACCTCCGATGATGGCCACGAAGGGCTTTTCGGGGTTTTCGAGTGCTTTGCCCAGGTAGGTAATCTCTTTTTCCATCAGCAGACCGGCCACAGCGGGCTTGAGAAAATGCGTAATTCCTTCCGTCGAGGCGTGGGCGCGATGGGCCGAGCCGAAGGCGTCGTTGACGTAGAGATCGGCAAGCGAGGCCAGTTGTTTTGAAAAGGCAGGATCGTTGGCCTCTTCCTCGGCGTGGTAGCGCAGATTCTCCAGCAGCAGCACTTGGCCGGATTCGAGTTGGCGAGCCATCTCGCTGGCTACTTCGCCGATGCAGTCGGGGGCAAAGCCGACGTTGACGGATTCGCCCAGCTCCTTGTCGAGCAGTTCGCGCAGCCGGTCGGCCACCGGGCGCAGCGAGTACTTCGGGTTGGGTTTGCCCTTGGGTCGGCCCAGGTGAGAGGCCAGGATGACCTTGGCCTTGTGCTGCAGGGCGTAAACGATGGTAGGCAGCGTGGCCACAATGCGGGTGTCGTCGGTGATGGTCGAGCCGTCTTCGGTGAGCGGCACGTTGAAATCGACGCGGATGAAGACCCGTTTGTTGGCCAGATCGATGTCGCGAATGGAGAGCTTGGACATGAGAATCACTCCGGGAGAGACAGTTGTCAGTTCACAGCAAACAGCTAACAGTTCACCGCTCAACGCAGGTAACTGTTAGCTGTCCGCTGTTCGCTTGCTTCTTACAGGCCCTTCTTGGCCAGGAAGCCGATCAGGTCGACGACGCGGCATGAGTAAGCCCACTCGTTGTCGTACCAGCTGAGCACCTTCACGCTATTGCCGACCACCTTGGTCAGGGGCGTGTCCACGATGGAAGAGAGCGGGTTGCCCTTGAAGTCGGAGCTGACCAGCAGGTTCGAATCGACGCCCAGGATGCCCTTGAGCTCACCCTCGGAGGCTTTCTTGAAGGCGGCGTTCAGGGCTTCGGCAGTGATGGGCTTCTCGGCGATGAAGGTCAGATCGACCAGCGAGACGTTGGGCGTTGGGACGCGGATGGCGAAGCCGTCGAGCTTGCCTGCGGACTCGGGAATGACCAGCTTGAGGGCCTTGGCGGCGCCGGTCGAGGTGGGAATCATTGACAGGGCGGCGGCGCGGGCGCGGCGCAGGTCCTTGTGCGGAAAGTCGAGGATGACCTGGTCGTTGGTGTAACTGTGGATTGTGGTCATGATGCCGCTGACGATGCCGCATGTTTCCAGGATGACCTTGACCACCGGCGCCAGGCAGTTGGTGGTGCAGCTGGCGTTGGAGAGGATGTTGTGCTTGGCCGGGTCATACTTGCCGTCGTTGACGCCCATCACGATGGTCATGTCTTCGTTGGATGCTGGGGCGGAGATGATGACCTTCTTCACCGTCGCGCCCAGGTGCGCCTTGGCCTTGGCCCCGTCGGTAAAGTGGCCGGTCGATTCGACGACAACCTGCGCGCCAACTTCTGCCCAGGGCAGCTTGGCAGGGTCGCGCTCGGCCCAGACCTTGATCTTCTTGCCGTCGACGGAGATGAAATCCTCGCCGGCGGTGATCTCATTCTTGATGTTGCCCAGAATCGAGTCGTACTTGAGCAGGTGAGCCAGCGTTGCCGGGCTGGTCAAGTCGTTGACGGCGACAAAATCGATTTCGGGGTTGCCAAGCGCGGCGCGCAAAACGTTGCGGCCAATGCGGCCGAAGCCGTTGATACCAACCTTTACTGCCATGTTTGATTTCTCCTTCATTTATGGGTGAAACTGTGGTTTGAGCCTGGCGATTCCGCGGCTCGTATTGTCTCCGCAGGCAAATCTACCAAACCCTTGATCGTAACACTGGAGCCAACGGGGGTGAGATGAAAACCCGCCTGTTTCCGCTTCTAACCAGAAACTCCCTCACTGAAAGTGTGCGTTTGCAGCGTAGGGGCAGTATGTGACGGGGTGCACACCCTTTGATTGTTTGCAACGCCAGCGGGGCGTGTGGTATTCGGGTGTCTATACTAGGATTGAAGGGAAAAAGGAATATAGGCGGCATGAGAAGACGCTCCAGACGCGCTCCTAATACATCGGAATCCACAGGCAAGACCGGCCGGGAAGTTCCATCGAATCAACCAGCTCCGCTGGTTCCGCTCTATCCGGACGAGGCTCCCGCGCGGGCAATCCAGGCGCAGCAACCCCGCTCACAACGCTCCCCGGAGCGCCGTCCCGCGGCTACGCCCAGGCCCGCCAGGCATGAGTGGAATGAAGCGGCCGATTCCGGGCGATTCGAGCTGGAGGACCAGCCGGAGATGCCCTCGATGCCGAAACCTGAGATTGAAGCCGCAGAGCGCTCGCCCCAGGAACCGAAGGGATTTGTAGTGCTGGCCATCGGGCTGCCCGGCTCGGGTAAGACCACCTGGTTCCGGCGCCGCGGGGTGACGCCGCTTTCGAGCGACCTGCTGCGCAATATCCTCTTCGACGACGTGGAGGAGCAGCGCTACCAAGGGCTAGTCTTTTCGACCTTGCGCTCGCTGCTGCGGGCCAGGCTCATCGCGCGCATGCCGCTGAACTACGTCGACGCCACCAACTTGTCTATTCACGAGCGCCGCCAGTGGATCAAGATGGCCAAGAGCTTCGGCTACGAGGTGCAGGCGGTCTTCTTCGACGTGCCGCT
>Ga0182017_10002692_pt1 | contig 13400 bp, 11 predicted proteins | sample 712E3DmetaG_FD_120492 | JGI IMG/M metagenome (GOLD analysis project Ga0182017, IMG submission 120492) | Permafrost microbial communities from Stordalen Mire, Sweden - 712E3D metaG | ecosystem: Environmental > Terrestrial > Soil > Wetlands > Permafrost | place: Sweden: Stordalen | collected... | reverse complement strand
TCTCTCCATACCGATTTATAATCCTGCAGATCCTTTACAGTCATTATACCATTCCCCCTTTTCATCTCCTTTATTATCAACTCAGCTGTTTGTCCTGAGTAGAAACCATCATGTCCCTTGTCCTTTATCAGTATCAGAGTTTCTGCGAGTTCCGGTTGTTTAAGTATTTCCCCCTCCTTCCACAATGAATCCCTGACAAAAGCTGTATTTCCTGAATTCCTTTCAATAAAAGTTTTTCTGTTATTATTGAGGGATAATGCCTGTTCTTTTGTGACGGGGAATCCCTTTGCAGCAAGATCAATTGCAGGCTGAATTATATCTTTAAATGGTAGTTTCCCGTACTTTGCATAGGCAGTCAATAACCCGTCAATTGTTCCGGGTACAGCGCTTGCCAGGCGTGTATTTGTGCTTACACCCTCTTTCACATTTCCTGTTTTATCGAGGTACATGTCCCTGGATGCATTCTCTGCAGCCTTTTCCCTGAAATCTAGAGCATCAACAGTACCATCTTTTAACCTGATAACCATGAACCCACCACCACCGATATTGCCTGCCTCCGGATAACAAACTGCCAGTGCGAACTCAGTTGCAATGGCAGCATCAATAGCATTTCCTCCTTTTTTAAGTATCGCTATTCCTATTCTTGAAGCTTGAGGATGGTCTGATACCACCATTCCATTATTTGCAATAATTCCCTGCCCCTCAATTATATCTGAGTTTTTAATATCTGACCTAGTATTACAAGCCGATAAAATAACAACTGCAAAAAGAAGTAAAATATAATTTTTCATGCACCAGGCTTTAGTTATTAAACTCAAAATTATAAAAATCACTGTTGCTTGCTCCTGATAAAGTGACAAATAATAAAAATCACTTCATTTCTGTTATTTGAAGGTTAATGGCATTCCATTTTGAAGTTGATTTTTATACATACAGCTTTTTATTAACTTTACACAAACAAGTTTTTATGCTGGCCAACCAACCGCTTGCAGACAGAATGAGACCCAAAGAGCTTGATGAGTTTTGTGGACAGCTTCATCTTGTCGGCAATAATGCTGTTTTGAGAAAAGCAATAGAATCCGGTAACATTCCTTCATTTATTCTCTGGGGTCCTCCGGGTGTGGGCAAGACTACCCTTGCAGGCATAATTGCCAACAAGCTCAAAAGGCCATTTTTTCATCTGAGTGCAGTTCATTCCGGGGTCAAGGATGTGAGGGAAACTATTGAAAAAGCAAAAAAACAGCAATTTTTTGACCAGCCGAACCCAATCCTGTTTATTGATGAAATCCATCGTTTTAACAAATCACAACAGGATTCTCTTCTGAGTGCGGTAGAGCAGGGAATTATTACTTTAATCGGCGCAACTACCGAGAATCCTTCATTTGAAGTAATTTCACCTCTGCTTTCACGCTGCCAGGTATATATAATGGAACCACTTAATGAAGATGAACTCCTTGGGCTGTTGAATACTGCGATTAAAAAAGACAGTTATCTGAAGGCTTACGATATCAAGGTAGAAGAACATGAAGCGCTTCTCAGGGTATCCGGCGGTGATGCCAGAAAACTCTTAAATGCTCTTGAACTAGTTGTCTCTTCTGAAATAAATGAATCGAATACTGGGCCAATAATTATTACAGATGAAAAAGTGCTTAATCATGTTCAGAAAAACCTGGCGCTCTATGACAAAAATGGTGAACTGCATTATGATATCATTTCTGCTTTTATTAAGTCACTAAGAGGAAGTGATCCGAATGCGGCAGTTTACTGGCTTGCAAGAATGGTTGAAGGTGGAGAGGATCCTAAATTTATTGCAAGAAGAATGCTCATTCTCGCAGCTGAAGATATCGGCCTTGCAAATCCAAATGCGCTGCTGCTGGCTCAGGCATGTTTTGAAGCCGTCAATGTCATCGGTTGGCCTGAATCAAGAATAATCCTTTCCGAAGCAGCTATTTACCTGGCAATTTCACCTAAGAGCAATTCAGTAATTATGGCTATTGATGAGGCACAGGAAATGGTGCGAAAAGAAGGTGATCTTCCGGTTCCGCTACATATCAGGAATGCACCTACAAAACTTATGAAGAAGATCGGATACGGTAAGGATTATAAATATGCCCATAGCTTTTCAGGCAATTTTATTGCTGATAACTTCCTTCCGTCTGAGATAAAAGGAACCATAATTTATGAACCGGGTTCTAATCCAAAAGAAGATGAGATCCGAAAAAGGCTCTCAAAGTTGTGGTCAGATTTTTATAATTATGGGAAACCATAATTAAAAGTATTTATTAATTTTGCTTCCAATGAAAAGTGTTGGAATAGATATCCCTGGTCTGAAATTCAAAGAATCTGGAAACTTTCTATTGATCGCCGGTCCATGTGTTGTCGAGAACGAAGAGGTTGTAAATGAGACAGCTGCCTCACTTTTAGAGTTATCGGAAAAATACAATATTCCTTTTGTATTTAAAGCCTCCTATAGAAAAGCTAACAGGTCAAAAGCCGATTCATTCTCAGGGATAGGCGATATTAAGGCGCTTGAGATACTCGCCGGAATAAGAAGCAGGTATTCTGTCCCTGTAATAACCGATATTCATAATCCCGACGAAGCGGCGATGGCAGCGGAATATGTCGATGTGCTGCAAATACCGGCATTTTTATGCAGACAATCGGACCTCCTAATGGCAGCAGCAAAAACAGGAAAATGGGTAAATATCAAAAAAGGACAGTTTCTATCAGGAGCATCCATGACTTTTGCAGTAGAAAAGGTCAGAGAAGCCGGTAATAAAAATGTTATGCTGACAGACAGAGGCAATACCTTCGGATATCAGGATCTGGTTGTTGATTTCAGAAATATTCCTGAAATGCAAAAAAATGGGGTTCCTGTAATTATGGATATTACTCATTCCCTCCAGCAACCGAACCAGGCAACAGGTGTTACCGGGGGCAAACCTGATCTTATCGAGACAATAGGGAAAGCAGCGATTGCTACCGGTGCTGATGGCATTTTCATAGAAACGCATCCCGATCCTTCGGTTGCTTTATCTGATGGAGCAAACATGCTTAAGCTTTCCCTTATGGAAGACCTTCTGAAAAAGTTAATTGCTTTAAGAAACACAGTTAATTCTTTTTAATATTACTAATTCTAAAAAACATTATGAAAAAACTAATTCTCGCTGCAACAGGGCTGTTTGTATTTACAATGCTAAATGCACAGACCCTTGATGAAATTGTAAAAAAATATTCCATTGCAAACAAACTTGACAAAGTTTCCGGACTTTCAACTGTAAAAATCACCGCGAAAATGTCTATGATGGGCATGGATATGACCATGGAAATGTGGATGAAGAATCCAAACAAAATTAAGACTGTTACCAGCGTGCAGGGGCAGGATATCATTGCAGTTTTTGACGGGGAAAAGGGCTATTCCTTAAACCCAATGACGGGGTCAAATGTTCCGGTAGAAATGACCCCCGACCAGATAAAACAAACTTTGAATAATAATATCTTCCAGAATAATCTGGTCAAGTATCTGAAAAATGGTCAGCTTTCACTTGAGGGCGAAGATAAAGTAAATGATAAGCCTGCATTTAAAATAAAAGCCAATCTTGATGGCGGAAATACAGCCTATATGTTTATTGATAAAGGATCTTTTCTCCTGGTTAAAACAAGTGCTACAGTCAATCAGGGAGGTCAGACAATGAATGTTGATTCCTATCCATCTGACTATAAAGAGACCAACGGATTTCTTTTACCAATGAAGACAACAACTTCTGCAGCAGGAATGGAAATTGTAATGACTTTCGATAAAGTTGAAGTTAATGTTCCTATGGAAGACAGCCTGTTTAAGATTAAATAATTGCCTGAAAATATCTTTTACAAGAAAATATCAGGCAAAATAAGCGGGGCGAAGTTTGAAACTTCGCCCCGTCTTTTTGCAGCCGGCCTGTAAGCCGGATTCTGTTCCGGTTTTGTCATCTGCAAAAGATTATAAAACCGGTTTCCATCATTTATCTTGTCCAGACATTACTGCCAGGATCATACGACCTACCCCCCGGCAAGGACGAGCAGCCCTGAAGCCGGTATACATGGTCTTTCAACCCATCAGACGTACGGCTCCTGCTGTTGCCAGCAGGACCGGTGAGCTCTTACCTCACCTTTTCACCCTTACCCCGTCAGCCATCTGGCGTACGAGACGGTTATTTTCTGTTACGTTACTATACCCTCGCGGATACCTTCCCGTTAGGAAGCATGGCGCTCTGTGTTGGCCGGACTTTCCTTCCCGCTCCCGATAGCTATCGGAACGGAACGATGGAACAGCCTGCTGCTCTGCAAAAATACGACAAATTTTCCTATTTTTGCACAATTTGTTAACATCCGGGGAAATCAACCTTACTATATTGAAATCAAATAATGATCCATATTGATCTTAAAGAATACAACTACAATCTTCCGGAAGGTAAAATAGCGCAATACCCTCTTGAAGAAAGAGATGGATCACGCCTGTTACTGTTCAATAACGGTAATATTTCTGAAGATATTTTTAACAATATTGATAAACACATACCTTCCGGAAGCCTTCTTGTATTCAATAATACTAAAGTAATCAGGGCAAGGTTGATTTTCCGGAAAGAGAGCGGTGCAAAGATTGAGCTCTTGTGCCTTGAACCCTTATCACCAGGCAATTATGCTGAATCTTTCAGCTCAAAAGAAAGTGTTGAATGGAAATGCCTGGCAGGAAATCTTAAAAAATGGAAAGAGAAAACAATAGCAACAACCTTTTTAAAGAATAATAAACAATTTAAACTGGTGGCTGAAAAAATCAATCCTGAAGGAGATGCCTGGCGCATCAGGTTTTCCTGGGATGCAGATTGTCTTACTTTTGGTGAAATTATTGAGTTGACTGGCCATGTTCCTTTGCCACCTTATCTCAACAGACCCGATGAAGTTCAGGATATAGAAAGGTATCAGACAATTTATTCGGAGGTAAGCGGATCTGTCGCTGCTCCCACTGCCGGGTTACATTTCACCAAAGAGGTACTCAAAAAACTGGTGATTAAAGATATACTGTCCACACAACTGACACTTCATGTCGGGGCCGGAACATTTCAACCGGTAAAATCGGATAGTATTCTTGAACATCAGATGCACTCCGAACATTTTTTCATCTCATCCGGATCAATTGAGATGATCCTAAAAAATATGGGTTCAGTCGTGGCGATAGGCACAACTTCTGTCAGAACTCTGGAGAGTCTCTATTGGATAGGAATGAAATTGATGAAGAATCCGGTGATCAATCCTGAAGAGCTTTGTCTGGGACAATGGGAAGCCTATTCATTGAAAAATGATTTGCTGGTTTCTCAATCGCTTGAAACAATCTTGCTTTGGATGCAAAGAAATCATTTAGAACAGCTTCATGTACCGACAAGAATAATAATAATTCCAGGTTACAACTTTAAGATTATCAGCGGAATGGTGACCAATTTCCATCAGCCTAAAAGTACGTTGCTACTTCTAATTTCAGCTTGGGTTGGCGACAACTGGAAGAGGATTTACCGGTACGCACTGGAAAATAATTTCAGGTTTCTGAGCTACGGCGATAGTTCGCTCCTTCTGAAGTGAGAATTTAATGAAGTAAGAACAATAGAACAATCGAAGTAAGATGTCAGAAGTAAACTAAAGTTCTGACTTCACTGTTCGGATGTTCATCATTCTTACTTAATTTGATCTGATCTCTATGCCAATACAAAATCATGCTCCCGCCCTTTTCAAAGGGGTATCCAAATCGAATTATTACATCTTTCCTTTGAGATTTTGAATATTTTAACATATTTCCCAGATCACTATTATTATTATTAATATTTTAGTTGCATAACTAATTATTTCGTTGTAAATTTGAAACTAACGGAAAAGAAAGGGATTTTTCTAGAATCTCGGATTTCGGACTGCGGATTTCTGGCTACAGGTTCCGGAGTTCTGACTTCAGGATTCAGGATTTCAATATTTTAAATAAAATGAGTATCCGGAATCACGCATTTGAATTCATTGATTTTCTTCGTTTACCCCGACCCCATGGGGAGCGAAGAAAATCAATTTACTCCCCTTGGGTATGGTGTAAATAAATTGATTTTCAAGCGATTTTGAATCTTATATTACTGATTGCCGATAGTCATTTTAAATAAAATTAAGTCACAGACTGAATATCAATTTATTTTGATATAATTTTGAATAATCATCTTTTTAGTAAAAAATATAAGTATGGATGGAAACAAGTTAATGCAGCAGGTAGGGACAATTTTCGGTGGACTGATGACTTTTTTTTATCTTGGAATAGGATCATATCTTATTTTTTCTCCAAATCTCTACTATATTGATAAAGCCATGAGGGTCATTCTGGGCTCATCATGTATTTTTTATGGACTGTACAGGGCTTACAGGACATATGTAAAAGTAGTTGAAGTTTTTTTTTCAGATGATGATGATGAAAATGAGAATTAAAAATATTTTGACTCTGATTACTATTGGTATATCAATAGTTTAAATGTTGGCATATACTTTGCTATAAGTTAAATGTAAAATGTTTAAACTTTGTAAAATTTAAGATTATGAGCAGAGTATCAGGTATTCAAAATTTTATTATTATTGCGTGCCGAAAACCAATATTCAGACACATAAAGAACGTGAGAATTTTAAGAGAGAAGTCATTGCCAGGCATACCTTATATATATGCAGGATTTTTGCTGGTTATGTTTTCCTGTGTCGGAGGGGGCAAAAATACGATTACGGAAACTCCTACCAGTGGGGATATTAAGATTGTCGTGGATGAATCTTTCCAGCCATTGCTCGAAACAGAGGTTTTTACCTTTACACATCTTTATAACTATGCGAAAATCACTCCGATCTATAAACCTGAAGTTGATGTAATAAATGATTTTATGAATGATTCCGTTAAAGTAATTGCCACCAGCAGGAAACTTTCGGAAGATCAGATTAAATATCTCCGCGATACTCTTATTATTGCACGCACTACCACTTTTGCTTATGATGCTCTTGCATTAGTCACAAATAAGGAGAATCCTGACACTCTTATCAAATATGAAACTATCGGAGATATTTTCAATGGGAAAATTACAACCTGGAAAGCTATCAAACCAAAATCTAAACTTGATGGAATCAGTGTTATTTTCGACAACACAAAATCTGGAAGTATCAGGTATTTCAGAGAGAAATTTGATCTCAGTGAGAAACTTCCGTCCAATTTTTTTGCTGTTAAAAGCAACAAAGAGGTAATTGACTTCGTTTCAAAGAACAGGAATGCACTTGGTATCGTAAGCGTAAACTGGATAAGTGATAAGAATGATTCATTAAGCAGAAGTTTTGTCAGGAAAGTTAACGTTCTGGCAATATCTCAACCCTATCTTGCAGACGATTCTTATTATCGTCCTCTCCCGGGTTCGATATATGATAAATCGTACCCTTTTGTAAGGGAAATTTACCTAATTTCGCGCGAGACATTTAAAGGCCTTGGTTCTGGTTTTATTCAATGGGCTTGTGCTGAAAAGGGTCAGCGTATCGTCCTTAAATCAGGACTTGTGCCTGCTACTATGCCGATAAGGTTGGTGCAGATTAAACAACAGTGAACGACAAACGACAAACGACTAACGACAAACGACTAACGGCAAACGACAAACGGCAATAGATAAAAGATAAAAATAAAAAGTAGAACATTTCAACATTTCAACAATAGTATTACAAGACAATAAGCACAACTAACTATATTTGACAAAAAAATAATCAACTTTATTATGAAACGTTTAATATTAAGTCCGGTGGTTCTCCTGGTGGCTATTTTGGGAACGGTTACCAGCAATAATATTTCTGCCCAGGATCTTGATGCTGCGACCTCACTTACCAGAAGTGAACAATATGATAAATCAGCTGAGATGTTTAAGCAATTAATTCAGAAGGAACCGGGAAACAGCAGATACTTTTTCTTCTATGGGGAAAATACTCTTCAGGAATATTTTGCAGATACTATTTCAAATTCTCTTGTTGTTGCCACAAAAGAGGCAAAAGATCTATATAATAAAGGTATTAGTGCAAATCCCAACGAACCTTTAAATTATGTTGGCCTTGCAAAAGTTGCTTTTTATCTTGACGACAATAAGACTGCTGACGAAATGAGGGCCAAGGCAAAGAGTTTCCTTCTTCCATATAAAAATATAAAACGAATTGTACCGCCTGCAAAAGATTATGCTTTCACTTTGGCCAAATTAGCTGAATCGTATATTACTGCTGATAATAAAGTTGATACAGGCCTGGCACTTCCACTGATCAGGGAAGCAATTAATATAGATTCAAAAAGCAGGGATATATACCTGATTGCCGGAGATATCTTCAATATTAAAAATGACGGATCCAATGCTATAAAATATTATAACCTGGCTCAGGAATACGATCCAAAGTCTCCAACCGCTAATATGAAAATCGGCAGCATTTATGTAAAAGCAAGAAATCTTACAGCTGCAATTCCATTTTTTGAACTGGCTATTGCATTAAATTCAAATTATGCTCCTGCTTATCGCGAATTAGGAGCCATGTACACTTTGGCTGGCAGAAATGATAAAGCCAAAGAGAATTTTAAAAAATATCTTGATCTTACACAGGGAAATATTCCTGCCAAGATCATTTATGTGAAAGCCCTTTTCTATACAGGCGAATATGATGAAGCTATTAAAAATGTTGAAGAGATTTTTGCAGTAGACAAGTCAAAAACATATATGAACCGTATTGCAGGTTATTCATGCTATGAAAAGAAAGATCCTGATTATAATAAAGCTCTTTCGTACATGGAAACTCTGTTCAAAACAGTTTCACCAGACAGGATCATTAAGAAGGACTATATTTATATGGCCAAAATACTTCTCAAGAAAAATCTGAATTACCCGAATCTTGTCAGGGATAACGACAGATTAAAGGCCCAGTTGGAAAAAGATAAAAAAACTTTCACTGCTGCTAATGCTGCTGATAAGGCTAAACTTAAACCGAATCTGGATACCCTTGCAAACAGAGTTGCAAGGGTCGACAGACAGATTGCAAGAGCTGATGTGGATATAAACAGAGCTTTCGGTGAATATGCAAAAGCATTGACCTTCGACCCTGAGGACAAAGCTTTATTGAGTGAAATTGCCAATAGTTGCTATAATTACAGGAGATATGAGGATGCTGCAAAAACATGGTCAAAACTTATTGCTCTTGGGAAAAATGATATTACCGATTATATGCAGGTAGGAAGAGCTTATTATGTAGGAGAAAAATATAAATCAGCTGATTCTATTTTCAGTATTGTTTTGAAAATGTCCCCGGATTACCTTCCGGCTTATGTTTATGTTGCAAGGACCTACTCAAAGATGGAAGCTGATACAAAAACAGGACTTGCAAAATCTAAGTTTGAAACTGTAATAGAAAAAGCCGGTCTTGACTCTGCAAAATACGGTCGTGAATTAATGGAAGCATATGGTTACCTTGGAGATCACTTTACACAGAATGAGAATTTTACGAGAGCAAAATATTATTATAACAGGATGATATCCCTTGATCCAAACAACAAGGAATTCAAAATCCAGGGTTATAATGGACTAGCCAATGTTGATCTTAAAGCCCTGGGAAATGAAAAGACCCTTGAAGGAAGACTGCCTTATTTAGCTAAAGCACAGGAGTCTTATGATAAAATCCTTGGGATTGATCCGAACAACGAATCTGCAAAAAAGATGCTTAATTATCTTCAGACTATAGACAAGCAGATTAAAGCCGGTATCAACCCCAATGAACTGAAAGGGATTGTAAAAGATGCAGCAGGACAACCGGTGCCAAATGCTTCAATCCGTGTAAAAGACACTGCTGCAGAAACATATACAAATGCTAAAGGGGAATTCAAATTTGAAATCCCAATGGCCTCTGAGGCTTTGTTAATTTCTGCCACAGGATTCAAACCAAAAGAGATACCGGTGCAAAGACCTCTTCATCCAATAAATGTTGTACTTGAAAAATAAATATTAATTATAACACTAATCAATTATTCATTAATAAAACGAAGGGTATTTATGGTTTTGAAGGTCTATATAATGGAGAAATCCGGAAGCGGAGAGATCTATTTTTAACAATTATTCCACTGCTATTGGAATTGAAAAAACCATAATATATATTTGCAGCTTGTAAAATCTTAAACCTTAACAAATCGATACAAAAATGAGTAAACAAGGAAGTTCGTTGAAAGAAGCGTTGCAAAACGTATTTGCAACCGGCGCTATTTTGGTAGCATTTATTATTGCCTATTATTTGTTTACCCAGATAATGGGGAATCCTGTAAACTTTGAAGGAGGTAATCCAAAAGGAACACCCATTCAGGGAAACTATTTGGGGATAATTTTCAAAGGAGGTTATATCGTTCCGATACTTATGACCTGCTTATTAGTCCTCATTATCTTTATTTTTGAAAGGCTTATCACTTTATCACGGGCAAAGGGAAAAGGACGGTTAAATACTTTCGTCCGTAATCTTCAGACTCTTCTTGCCGAAGATAAAATTGAAGATGCTATGGCAGCATGCGACAAACAGAAAGGTTCACTGGCCAACGTTATGAAAGCAGGACTGACCCGTTACCGTGAACTTCAGAAAGACAAAGACCTTGAGAAGGACCAGAAAATCCTTTCAATTCAGAAATCATTTGAAGAGGCAACAGCTCTTGAGCTGCCGATGCTTTCGAAGAATATGGTGATTTTCTCGACACTTGCTTCAATTTCTGTGCTAATCGGTCTAATCGGTACAGTACTTGGTATGATTCGCGCTTTTGCTGCTCTTGCACAAGCCGGCGCTCCTGATGCTCTTGCTCTTGCAACAGGTATTTCTGAAGCTCTTGTTAATACGGCATTCGGGATCACAGGATCAACCTTATCAATCATTGCATTTAACTATTTCTCAACGACAATAGATAGCTTTACATTTAAAATTGACGAAGCAGGTTTCAGTCTGACACAAACGTTTGCTGCTTCACTCAGAAGCAACTAAGAATTGAATTTATCTTTTGGTCTAAATCTTATAATAAAAATCTACAATGCCAAAGATTAAATTACCGACAAAGTCCCCCCATATCGACATGACGCCAATGGTCGACCTGTTCTCAGTAGTGCTGACATTCCTTATGTTGACCGCTACCATGAGACAACCCGAACCGGCCCCTGTTGATACGCCTAACTCAGTATCAGAAAAACCTACACCGAGTGTAGATATAATGACAATTCTAATATCGAAAGACGGCAAAGTTTTCTTAAATGTAGATAACGGAAAAGATACCTTACTGAATTACAGAGAAAAGATTCTTACTGAAATGGGTAAACAGTATAATGTTGATTTCACGCCGGCTGAGTTAAGAGAATTTGGAAAGAACCCGTCTTCTATTGGAGTCCCGATGGAAAAAATGAAAGAATTTCTGGACACTAAGGATGCAGCTTCGAAAAAAGTCTTCCAGACTGGAATCCCGCTTGATTCACTCAATAATCAGCTTGCATCATGGGTACTTTATTGCCGCCAGGTAAACCCGCTGGTAAATGCCTGTATAAAAGGTGATACTAAAACAGAGTTCCCGGCAGTTAAAAAAGTTCTTGATATATTACAGGACAAGAATGTAAACAGGTTTGATCTGATTACTAACCTCGAAGCAGTTAAAATTACAGAAGCTAATACCCCGAAGTAAAATGGCAGAAATAATTCAAGAGGAACAGGTAAAAGGCGGGAAGAAGAAGGCTAAAAAGCATGCGCCACATATTGACATGACGCCAATGGTTGACCTTATGTGTCTTCTCATTACATTCTTTATGCTTACCACTGCTTTTAGCAAACCAAAAATTATGGAGATCATTCTTCCTGAAAAAATAAAAGATAAAAAGGATAAGCAGGAACCTCCAAAAATTGCCAAAAGCCGTACAATAAATATTATTTTAGGACCCGATAATAAAGTCTACTATTATGCCGGGCTGGTTGATGATCCAAAGAATCCTCCAATACTTCAGGTGACAGATTTCAGTCCAAATGGTATTCGAAAGCTGCTGCTGGAAAGGAATACTGCACTTTTCAGAAAAATCAAGCAATTCAATGATGATATTACATCAGGCAAGGTAACAATGCCGCACGATTCCATTCAGCCTGCAATCAGAAAACTTAAAAATGATGATGATACCGGGCCAATTGTACTTATCAAGGCCTATAAAGCAGCTAATTATGGTAATTTCGTTGATATTCTCGATGAGATGTCTATTATTGGCATAGCCCATTATATTTTTGTTGATATAAACTGGATTGAAGAAAAAATGATTGAAACCACTCTTGGTATCACTCCTGCTTCATCCCAGAAGAAGTAACCATAAACAATAAAGATTATGGCAAACGAGAAGAAATTTTTTCCATCATTCGACGACATAGTCTTCGAATCAAGGAATCATGAATACGGAGCCTACAGGCTGCGTAAGAAGTATAACCGTAATGTACTGATTGCAATGCTCATAGGTGTAATTATTTTAGGTACAGCAGTTATTACACCATACATTAATGCCAAAGTATTAGAGAAAGGCAAAAAGCGTGCTGAAAGGCAGGTTGTGGTCAATATGGAAAACCTCGATCAACCTCAGGAAAAAATTGAACCACCACCTCCACCACCTCCACCACCAGCAGAAACTGTAGTGCAGGTCAGGTATGTTGCACCTGTAGTTGTAGACTCAATTAAACCTGAAGAGATAAAACAGCTTATGACAGCTGATCAGGCGCAGGCAACTGTTAAAAACGAAGATGTTCAGGTTGTTGAACAGGTACAGGAAGAGGTAAAAGAGGAAGAAGCTCCTACACAGGTATTTGTTGTTGTTGAAGAGATGCCTACATTCCCCGGCGGCGATAAGGCTATGATGGATTATATCTATGCAAACATTCAATATCCCGAAATTGCAAAAGAGAATAACATCCAGGGAAGAGTAATACTGAGATTCTGTGTTACCTACAAAGGTGCAGTAGATCAGGTATCTGTTCTGAAAGGTGTCGATGAGTCTCTCAATAATGAAGCAATAAGGGTTATTAAAATGCTTCCTGCATGGAAACCGGGAAAACAGGGTGGTAAACCGGTAAACGTCTGGTACAGTGTTCCTGTAACATTCCAGTTGAAGTAAAACCTTTTATGATGATATTTTAGAGGCTGTCTCGTTGAGTCAGCCTCTTTTGTTTTTAATTAAAACCTAAACCCCCTGTCTCCCTTCTCCCAAGAGAGCTACCCTTTATACACATTTATTAATCTGATAGTATGATATAGTATGAATTTACAAATAATGACACCGGAGGTGTCCAAATCCAATAGCCACAGTTTTACC
>Ga0182017_10002691_pt1 | contig 13403 bp, 8 predicted proteins | sample 712E3DmetaG_FD_120492 | JGI IMG/M metagenome (GOLD analysis project Ga0182017, IMG submission 120492) | Permafrost microbial communities from Stordalen Mire, Sweden - 712E3D metaG | ecosystem: Environmental > Terrestrial > Soil > Wetlands > Permafrost | place: Sweden: Stordalen | collected... | reverse complement strand
TGGCTCTCTTAGCAAATCAACGGCCAGCCCGCACGCTGGCTCTCGTTGCCGCTTTCTTGTCGGTCTCTGAAATTCCGTTTGGGACAACTCTGGGAATTTATACTCTTATCGTTCTGCTTCCATTGCGCGGTGTCTCTCCGGTTATTCGTTCTCAAGAAAGCGCACGATGAGAGGGTCGACAGGGCGATTCTTATTGTCATCTAACGATATACGGACAACGGTTCCCGTGATCATGTATTTGGCGAACTGGTGAGTCCGTGCGATACTGCGAACCTGTAAGTGAAGAATCGCCGTGATATGGCGCCATGACCCGTCAGAAACCTCAGGGAATCATTTCCGGAAGAGATGGGGCCACGTATCCATCGGCAGCGAGCCGAAGGCCGAGTTGGGCTGGGCCTTGACGATTTCCCTATGAGCGATACTGTTATTGAAATCAAAACTCTCACACGCCGCTTCGGCGCATTTACGGCGGTAGATGCTCTAACCCTTTCGGTCAACGCCGGTGAGGTCTTCGGGTTGCTCGGCTCCAATGGGGCCGGCAAGACCACCACGATCAAAATGCTAACCACACTGTTGCCGCCCTCCTCGGGCGAGGCGCGCGTGGCTGGTTTCTCCATAAGCACCCAGGCGGTCGACGTTCGCCGATCCATCGGTTATGTGCCGCAGGCGGTCTCCGTGGACGGTTCGCTCACCGGCTACGAGAACCTGCTCATCTTCGCCAAACTCTACGATCTGCCGCACCGCGAGCAGCAGGCGCGCATCCGCGAGGCTTTGGAGTTCATGGGCTTGACTGCCGACGGCGGCCGCCTTGTGGGCGAATACTCCGGGGGCATGGTCCGCCGGCTGGAAATCGCCCAGTCCACGCTGCATCGACCTCGGGTGCTCTTCCTCGATGAGCCGACCGTCGGGCTGGATCCGATAGCGCGCGACGCTGTTTGGAAACATCTCGTTGATCTGCGCGCCAACTATGGCACGACCCTGTTCTTCACCACCCATTACCTTGAGGAGGCGGAGAGCCATTGTGATCGCATCGCGATTATGCGCCAGGGCAAGGTGGATGCGCTGGGTACCTGCAAAGAACTCGAGACTTCGCTTGGACCCGGCCACACGTTGAATGAGGTCTTCGTCCACTATGCCGGCAGCGCCCTTGATTCCGGCGGCACCTTCCGCGACGTATCCGCCGAACGCGCTACCGCCCAGCGCCTTGGCTAGCCCAACCCTATGACTTCCACTTTCATCCATCTTTTAACCGGCTTCATCGAGAAGACGTTCGTCATCACCGAGTTTGAGTTGCGCAAGCTGCGCCACGATTTCACGGAACTCATCACCCGCGCCCTGCAGCCCGCGCTCTGGCTGCTGATTTTTGGGCAAGTGTTCTCACGCAGCGGGGCGATCCACACGGGCAACATTCCTTATCTGGACTTCATCGCTCCCGGCATACTGGCGCAAAGCGTTCTCTTCGTGGCCATATTTTACGGCATCAACGTCATCTGGGAGCGCGACCTCGGCATTGTGCAGAAATTCCTCGCCAGCCCGACTCCGCGCGCGGCACTTGTGCTCGGCAAGGGCTTCTCCGCTGGTACCCGCACTCTCTCGCAGGCTGTCATCGTTTACTGTCTCTCGCTGCTTCTCGGGGTGAAGCTGAATTGGAGCCCGCTGGCGCTCCTCAACGTGCTCGTCATTGTAGTTCTAGCCGCGACGCTGTTCTCGACGTTTTCGCTGATCATCGCGTGCATTGTGAAGACGCGCGAACGCTTCATGGGAGTCGGTCAGGTGCTGACAATGCCGCTGTTCTTTGCCAGTAACGCGATTTACCCCATCGCCATCATGCCCGGCTGGCTGAAGACCATTTCTCATCTAAATCCTTTGACCTACGTCGTCGACGCCCTGCGCACTTGCATGCTTGCCGGCAGTACGAGCGCGTTCGGTCTGGGTCTCGACTATGCTGTCATCCTCCTGACCACGACCATCCTGGTCTTCATTGGTGCGCGATTGTATCCCCGGCTCGCAACGTAAATCGCAGTTTAGAAACGGTTATCGCAATCATGAAAACTCCTTTAGCCCCGGTGGCCAGCTTATTTGTAAACCGCATTGATACGCTGTTGGATCCGCTGCTGGAACATCTCATTGCGCGAGGCGCCAAGGAGGCAGTCACAATCGCACGCACCGCATGGGTGGCTGCAATTAATCTGCGGCGCTGGGGACTGGTCCGGTCCCATGGTCAAGGACGCCTTGCTGCTTTCCCTGCATCCGTAGTCGCAGCCGGTCGAACGCCAAATAGACGACCGGCGTTGTATAGAGCGTGAGCAACTGACTCAAGATCAGTCCCCCCACAATCGTGATACCAAGGGGCCGGCGGAGCTCATACCCCATGCCCGTTCCCAGCGCCAACGGCAGAGCGCCCAATAACGCAGCCATCGTGGTCATCAGGATCGGACGGAAGCGCAACATGCACGCTTCAAAAATCGCATCGGCTGTGCTCTTTCCCTCCTCGCGCTGTGCCTGAAGAGCAAAATCGATCATCATGATGGCGTTCTTTTTCACGATTCCGATGAGCAACACAATGCCAATGATGGAGATGATGTTCAGATCCTCTTTAAAGAGCAGCAATGCGAGCATCGCGCCCACGCTCGCCGACGGCAGAGTGGAGATGATCGTCAGTGGATGGACCAGGCTTTCATACAAGATACCGAGAACGATATACACCGCCAGGAGCGCCGTCAGAACCAGCATGGGCTCGGTGCCAAGGGATTGCTGGTAGGCCAGGAGCGTGCCGGCAAAAAAGCCTTGCAGCGTGGAAGGCGCGCCGAGCCGCTTTTGCATCTGGCTGATGCTCAATGTGGCATCGCTCAAGGACACGTTCGGCGAGAGGTTAAAGGACACGGTGACCGAGGGGAATAAGCCCGTATGGTTGACGGCCAGCGGTGTCGTGTTGGCTTGGCCCTTGGCCACCGCGAGCAGCGGAATGTTACCGCCGCCGGACGTCTGAAGGTAGATGTCTTTCAATCCTTCCGGGCTCTGCCAATACTGGGGAGCGACTTCCAGCACCACGTAATACTGATTTAACTGCGTATAGATGATGGATACTTCCGATTGGCCGAATGCGCTGTACAAAGCCGAGTCCAGCGTCTTTACGGTAAGGCCGAGCTTTGCCGCAGTGACGCGATCATAGTTCATGAGTACTTCCAGGCCGCCATTCTGCTGGTCCGAGCTCACGTCTTGCAGACCGGGCAGGCGCTGCATCTCACCCAGTAGGATCGGCCCCCACTTGGTAAGATCCTGCACGTTGTCGGCTTGGATCGTGTATTGGTACATCGCATTGCTGGACCGGCCGCCGATGCGCAGATCTTGCACGGGCTGGAGGAACGCAGAAGCCACCGGCAGACGATTCAATTGAGGGCGCAGGCGGTCGATGATCTGAGCGGCACTGACATTGCGCGCCGCCAGCGGTTTGAGCGCGACGTAGAGAGAACCGGCATTCGTGGCCCCATTCCCACCGGTAAACGAAATCACATTTGCGACGGCAGGGTCATTCTTAATCACGCCGGCGATCTGCTGAATGGAATTGTTCATCGCCGGGAAGGATGAATCCTGCGGCCCTCGTACTCCACCGGAGATCGCTCCGGTGTCCTCCGCCGGGAAAAAACCCTTGGGTATCTTGACAATCAACACGAAATTGAGCGCGATGGTAAGGAAGAGCACGGTGAGGGTGAGGGCCGGATGGTCCAGCACCCAATGCAGGCTGCCGCGATATAACGACAGCACCCTGTCAAAGAACTTTTCGCTGGCCATGTAGATGCGGCCATGTTTTTCAGTGCGCTCGTTCCTCAACAGGTAAGCGCACATCATTGGCGTGGCGGTCAGCGAGATGATCATGGAGACGACAATGGCCGTCGAGAGGGTGACGGCAAACTCGCGGAAGAGGCGGCCAACGATTCCGCCCATCAACAGAAGAGGGATAAAGACGGCAATGAGCGAAATGCTGATGGTGAAGACGGTGAAACCGATTTCTTCCGCGCCCTTCAGCGCCGCGGCAAAAGGCTTCACGCCGTTTTCCAGATGGCGGGCAATATTTTCCATCACCACGATGGCATCATCGACCACAAATCCGGTGGAAATGGTCATGGCCATCAACGAGAGGTTGTCGATGGTATATCCGAACAGATACATCACCGCGAACGTGCCGAGCAGCGAGACCGGCACGGCGACGGCGGGAATGAGGGTGGCGCGGCCGTTGCGCAGGAAGACAAACACCACGGCGATGACCAGGCCGATGGAAATGAGCAGAGTTTTCTCGACGTCACTGACAGAGGCGCGGATGGTCGTGGTGCGGTCAAGAACGATGGTGGTATCGATGCCGAGCGGAATGGATGCCTGGATAAGCGGAAGTTGCGCGCGAATGTGGTCGACCGTGGCGATGATGTTGGCGCCGGGTTGGCGGAAGATGATGACCGTAACCGCGCGCTTGCCGTTCAAATAGCCGGCGGCACGGACGTTTTGCACGGAGTCTGTCACCTGAGCGACATCGGACAGGCGGATAGCCGCACCGTGGTTATAGCCGACGACGAGGGGCTTGTAGTCGTCCGCTTTCGAGATCTGGTCATTGGCAATGATGTCCGCGGTCACAATGCCATCGGAGATTTGGCCCTTGGCCAGATCGGCGTTCTGCAGGCTCAACACGGACTGCAAATTCGCAAGGGTAAGTCCGTAGCTGGCCAATTGCGTGGGATTTGCGTCCACACGGACGGCCGGCAACGCGCCGCCGCCGGCATTGACCTGCCCCACGCCCTGGATCTGCGACAACTTCTGCTCGATGATGGTCGAGGCTACGTCATACAATTTATCGGGACCGTATTTGTCCGAAGTAAGGCCGAGGATCATGATCGGCGCATCGGCGGGATTGACCTTACGATAGGTCGGATTGCCCGGCAGGTTGGCGGGCAGATAGCTTCGCGCCGCATTGATGGCGGCCTCCACATCGCGCGCCGCGCCATCAATGTCGCGGCTGAGATCAAACTGGATGGTGACGGATGTGCTGCCGAGACTGCTTGCGGAAGTCATCTCCGTCACACCTGCAATATGACCGAATTGCCGCTCCAGGGGAGTGGCGACGGACGACGCCATAATGTCGGCGCTGGCTCCCGGCAAACTTGCACCGACGGAAATAGTTGGAAAATCGACCTCCGGCAGGGGCGCTACCGGCAGCACCTCATACGCAATTCCTCCGGCCAGAGCAATCGCCAGCGTGAGGAGCGTCGTAGCCACTGGCCGGCGAATGAAGGGTTCGGAGATGTTCATGCCGGCCCTGCCAGTTCCGCGCCACCGGTTTCCGGCTGGTTCGATTTTTTCGCGAAGCGTTGCGCCAGATTGTCGAAAAAGATGTAGATGACGGGCGTGGTGTAAAGCGTGAGCGCCTGGCTCAGCAGCAGTCCGCCCACCATGGCGATGCCCAGCGGCCTGCGCAATTCAGAACCGAAACCAGTTCCGAGCGCCAGCGGCAGCCCAGCCAGCAGCGCGGCCATGGTGGTCATCATAATGGGGCGAAAGCGGAGCAGACAGGCCTCGTATATTGCATCCGTCGCGTTCTTTCCGTGCTTGCGCTCGCCTTCCAGCGCGAAGTCGACCATCATAATGCCGTTCTTCTTCACGATCCCGATCAGCAGGACGATGCCGATGATCGCCACCACGCTTAAATCCTGGTGAAAAAGAATCAACGCGAGGAAAGCGCCAACGCCCGCTGAGGGTAGCGTGGACAGAATCGTAATCGGATGGATAAAGCTCTCGTACAAAATACCAAGCACGATATACACCGTGACCAGCGCGGCAAGAATGAGCAACGGCTCATTGGCTAGCGAATTCGTGAAGGATGCCGCGGTGCCTTGAAAACCTGCCTGCAAGCTGGGAGGCATGTGCATGTCTTTCTGCACTTTGTTGATCGCCGTAATGGCGCTGCCAAGCGCGGCATTCTGCGCGAGATTGAACGACACGGTGATCGCCGGAAATTGACCCTGGTGGGTAATGGCGAGCGGCTCTGTGGTCCTCTCAAAGTGCGCGAAAGCGCTCAGCGGCACGGCACTGCTCATGGCAGAACTGGTGATGCCTGCGGAGCCGGCTCCCTTGCTGGACGCCGTGGAGTTGCTCGGCGAAAGCGCGTTCGCAGGAGGAGCAAGGGCACTTGACGCCGGAGTGTACAGTGCGGAGGTTGTCAGCGCATTTGATCCCGCGGAAGATGATCCGGAAGACGCAAAAGAGGAAGAGGCTCCGGCCCCGCTTGCGCCGGAAGAGGCATTGGACTGGATGTAAAGATCGTTAAGCTTGTTGGGGTCCAGCTGAAACTGCGGTTGACTCTCGAGAATGACATGGTACTGATTGACCTGCGTATACATGGTGCTAATCTGCCGCTGACCGAAAGCGTCATACAGGGCGTTATCGAGGGTCGAAGGCGCGATGCCCAGCCGTGACGCGGTGACCCGATCAATCACCAGTGATACGGCCAGCCCACCCAATTGTTGATCGGTAGCCACGTCCTCCAGTTCCGGCAACTGCTTCAGCCGGTCTACGAAACGGTTGGTCCACTCATTCAGCTCGTCCGCATTGGCGTCTTCCAGTGCGTACTGGTATTGCGTGCGGCTCACCCGGTCATCCACGGTAATGTTCTGCACAGGTTCCATAAACAACTGGATTCCCTGAACCTGACTCACTCTCGAGTTGAGCCTGCGGATCAGATCCGACGCGCTGATCTTGCGCTTATTGAGCGGCCTTAAATTGATCGACATCCTGCCGCTGTTCATCGTTGTATTCGTTCCATCCGCGCCGATAAACGACGAGACGCTTTCCACCGCCGGGTCATCCAGAACCGCCTTTGTAAGCTCCAGTTGCTTCCCTGCCATGGCCCGTGAGCTGATCGTCGGCGGCGCCTGCGATATGCCCTGGATGACGCCTGTGTCCTGAACCGGGAAGAAACCTTTCGGGATGATGATGTAAAGGAAAACCGTGAGCAGGAGTGTGGCGACTGCGACCAAAAGCGTAATCGTCTGGTAGCCAAGGACAAACTTCAGCGTCCTTCCATAGAACGCAATCATCCCGTCGAAAACGCGCTGCGAGGCTCTATAGACGCGCCCCTGCTGCTCTTTTGACTTGTGCCGCAAGATCCGCGCACTCATCATGGGCGTGAGCGTAAGGGAGACCACCGCCGAAACGACGATCGTGACAGCAAGCGTTACGGCAAACTCGCGGAAGAGCCGCCCGACCACGTCGCCCATGAACAACAGCGGAATCAGCACGGCGATGAGTGACACCGTCAGCGAGAGAATGGTGAAGCCAATTTGCTCCGCACCCTTGAGCGCTGCTTCCATGGGTGGATCGCCCGCTTCGATGTACCGCGAGATGTTCTCGATCATCACGATGGCATCGTCCACAACGAAACCGGTGGAGATGGTCAGCGCCATCAGCGATAAGTTGTCCAGGCTGTAACCCAGAATGTACATCGCCGCGAAGGTGCCAACGAGTGACAGCGGCACAGCCACGCTCGGGATAATGGTGGCATACAGGCTCCGCAAGAAGAGGAAGATGACCAGCACGACGAGTCCAACCGTCAACAGTAATTCGAACTCCACGTCGGAAACCGACGCTTCGATGGAGGTCGTCAGATCGGTAAGCGTGGTCACCTGAATCCCCGCGGGCAGGTTGGCTTCCAGCTGGGGCATCAGTTGCTTGATGCTCTTGACGACGCTGATGGTGTTGGCCCCGGGCTGGCGTTGCACATTGAGGATGACCGCGGGGGTTTGATTCATCCACGCGGCCTGATTATTGTTCTCCACGCCATTCACGATGTGCGCTACTTCAGTCAGCATCACCGGCGCACCGTTGCGATATGCAACTACCACGTTCCGATAGTCGTCGCTGGTGACCAGCTGATCGTTGGCGTCAATCTGGTAATCCTGGCGCGGCCCATCGAAGTTCCCTTTGGCGGCGTTCACACTGGCTTGTGTCAGCGCAGTACGCAAGTCTTCCAGGTTGATGCCGTAGGATGACAGAGCCGTAGGGTTGGCTTGAATGCGGACTGCGGGCTTTTGGCCGCCGCTGATGGTTACAAGGCCGACCCCGTTGAGCTGCGAAATCTTTGGCGCAAGGCGCGTATCCACAAGGTCCTCGACCTGAGAAAGCGGCATGGAATTTGAGGTGATGGCCAGGGTGAGCACAGGGGCATCGGCTGGATTCGTCTTACTATAGATAGGCGGCGAGGGCAGGACGGATGGCAGCAAACTCTGCGACGCGTTTATGGCGGACTGCACCTCTTCCTCGGCTACATCAATAGCCAGAGTGAGATTAAACTGCAGCACGATGACGGAAGTGCCTCCGGAGCTGGTGGAGGTCATTTGGCTCAAGCCCTGCAGTTCGCCGAATTGCCTCTCCAGTGGCGCCGTCACCGTCGTCGCCATCACCGTCGGGCTTGCGCCGGGATAAAACGTGAGCACCTGAATGGTCGGATAATCGACTTCCGGCAATGCGGAGACAGGCAGTTGTGTGTAGCCAACAATACCGACCAGGAGGATTGCAGCCATCAGCAAAGAAGTCGCTACGGGCCGCAAGATAAACGGACGGGATGGACTCACTGCGCTTTGCTCCCGCTTGTGTTGGCCGAGACAGGCTTGTTGGAAATGACAACCGCGGCGTTGTCCTGCAACTTATCGAAGCTGCTGTTGGCGACAACGTCTCCAGGATTGATGCCATCAACCTGTGTTACACCGCCGTTTGTAATTCCCGGCTTTATGCTGCGCATATGAGCGATATTGTTCTGAATCACGTACACGAACGATGTTTGGCCATTTTGTTGAATTGCTGATGACGGAATCAGCGTCACTCCCTGCAACGTATTCACCAACAGGCGCGTGTTTACAAACTGGTTCGGGAAGAGTGCATCGTTCTTGTTGTCGAAGAGTGCTCGCGCTTTGACTGTCCCAGTCGTCGTGTCAATCTGGTTGTCGAGCGTCAACAGCTGCCCGCTTGCAATCTTGGTCTGTGCCGTACGATCAAAAGCATCGACGGTGAGCTTAGCCTTCTTGCGTAGGCGAGCTTCAACCTGACCGAGACTGTCTTCCGGGATTGTGAAAATTGCGGTGATGGGCTCCAACTGCGTAATGACCGCGAGGGTTACGGTTCCAGCAGACTGCACCACATTGCCCGGATCCACCAGCCGTAAACCCACCTGTCCGGCGATTGGAGCGGTGATGTGGCAGAAGTCGACCTGAACTTGGTCGTATTGCACCGTTCCTTGGTCGTTCTTTACCGTGCCCTCGTCCTGGAGCACAAGCTTTTCCTGGTCATCCAGGATTTGCTTGGCAATCGCTTTGCGCGCCCACGCGTCGCGATAGCGTTCCAGGTCCATCTGAGCTTGGGCGAGCAAATTCTCATCTCGCTGCAGCGCCCCTTGCGCCTGTAAAAGCGTTGCGCGGTAGGGACGCGGGTCGATGTCGACCAGCGAATCCCCCTTCTCTACCCGCTGACCCTCCTTGAATTGCACGGCGAGGACCATGCCATTCACCTGGCTGGTAATCGAAGCGGTATAGACCGGGGTGACCGTGCCGATTGCGTTAAGGTAGACCCCGATGTCACCCTTTTGGGCTGTCGTACTCGTAACGGTGATCCCCGTCTTGACGCGCGCGGCGGCCGCGGCCGCCGCTTTTTGGGCGTCTTCGTGGTGGTGTAAGACCAGCACGAAGACAACCGCAAGGACCAGTAGCGACAGACTCCACAAAATGACTCGCCTAACCTTATGTCGGGGACGTGCCGGAGCAGAAGCCGGGAGTTGATGGTCAGGTCCGACGGCTGAATGCTCGTTCATGTCAGCTGTCAATCGGGATCTCCTTTTTCAACTCCGAATCCTGCGCTTCGTTGTCACGCAACTTGGTTATTCGAGATCATCCTGCGCAGAAGGGACCGCAGTCAAATCCTTTTGCTCGTTGGATTCTTCAGGGCCACAGCCAGCCCCTGATCCCTAAGCTCCAACACTTGTGGACTGTCATCGATGCACAACGCGGTGGGTGAGTCCATCGCCACATCATCCCCTGGATATTTACAAGCTGGATTTGGCTCGCCGTTGCACGGCGCGCATAACACCCAAGACACAAAAAACCCGCCACGACTTGGTGACCCATGCCATGCGAGTTGAAACAGCCCCTCCACTAGGGCCAAGCTATGCTCACAAAAATTAAGCAACCAATGAACGCCTGTCTGTTCAAAATTGCACACTCTCGTAAGATGCCCATGGTGTGTGAAATCAGGGCACGCACACGGAGGCCATCATGAAGTTTGGCGTGTTGGCGCTGGATTACGACGGGACCAGCGCACGAGACGGTGTGCTGGACCCTGACGTCAAGGCCGATTGAATTATCGTGAGATCTGGAGCGGACGATGGGACTCGAACGCACGTCCGATTCTCGTCATGATGCTGAAACTATGAGCTATACGTGCAACTGCCGTGCAAAACCGCCCAGAATCGATTGACCGAAGCGAAAAAACCGCGACAGATCGTCACGCGCAGCCACTGAAAAGAGAAAGCAAAGGACGCAGCAGCGACCCCATGCCCAAAGTGGGGGAGGCGTCTAACAGTCGGAAAATCGAAATGGCGCGGCGAATAAGCAGGATGATCCTTTGCAGATGAAGTTGAAAGTTCGCCGGGGAGATTGGTCCCCTCCCCAACCTGCTTGCAAGGCGTTGCGACGCCTCTTGGGCGGCACCCTCGACTTTATTCCACGACCCAGATCGTGAATCCCCTGCCATGGCGGACAAGTTCCTCTGCAGGGTCTCCCTGAATGAGTTCCCCTAGCCACGAGAGCGACTTTCTTGCAATGACCACGGTGTCGCATTTCCGTGCCCGCGCCAGTTTCAGAATTTCCTGGGTCGCCCGTGTTCCGTCCACCAGATAGCAAAAATGAGCCTCGATTGATCCACGGGCTATTCCACCATGACACAGCACTGCATTGGCCCGGTCCAAGGCGCGCTGTTCTGTCATGTCGCCTGCGGAAATCCATCGGGACTTATATGCCCGGAGGCGTCCTTTTTCCGCGCCCCTGTACTCAACTAGCTGGCGAGGAGGTGCCAGGAGACTATGAGCCAGGCAGATTCGGAATTGGGTTCGTCCCGCGGCCATCTGAGCCACATACTGTAGCGCCTTTCTGGTCGCCGGCGATTCATCTACAACAACAAGCAGTTTGCTATTCTTCATTTGGGTAACCTGTGGCTCGTTCACCAACCGCTGAACACATTGCTTATTCGGACGTTCTGCCCTTGCAGCCGGTGTGCACACAGGCACAATCGATGTCCGGCGTCTTTTCCATAGCCTCGCACTCACTGCTGCAATACCTGCCCGACGCGATCACGCACGAGCAAACGGGGTGTGCATACTTCTGGCCTTTCGCAGGCGTCATTTCGTTTCTCTTGTTCGCAGGCTGCATTTTTTCTCCCAGCTTTCGGAACAACAGCGGGTGATCAGAGGTTCCATCTTAACCATCTGGAAAAAGCGTTTCTGTATAATAAGGAACATCTAAAGCCGAATTACAGTATGGCGCATAGCCTCTCCCTACATTCTGTCCAATACAGAACAGTCTTCCTCTTGGGGCGCTGTCATAGTTCTCGTCGGGACTTAGCTTGATGGCCTGAGAGCGATGGCAAGAACCCGAGGAGATTTTGAAATGTCCACAATCAATTCAGTTGTAGCAGTGTATCCCACGCATACGGAAGCGGACCAGGCAGTGAAAGAGCTTCAACGCTGCGGGGTCGACCTGCACAAGTTGTCGATCGTTGGGAGGGGGTACCACACGGATGAGCACGCGGTAGGCTACTACAACACCGGCGACCGCATGAAGTATTGGGGCAAACTTGGCGCGTTCTGGGGAGGCTTCTGGGGGCTTCTGTTCGGATCTGCTTTTTTCATCATTCCGGGTCTCGGCCCAATCCTGGCAGCGGGACCGGTGGTTGCATGGATCGTGGGAGCGCTAGAAGGTGCAGTGGTGGTGGGAGGAGTGAGCGCACTGGGAGCCGGTCTTTACAGCATCGGAATTCCCAAGGACAGCGTGGTGAAGTACGAAGCAGCGCTCAAAACGGATCAGTTCCTACTGATCTTCCATGGGACGGCCGCAGAGGTGGCAAAGGCGAAGGACATCATCGAAACCACACATCCTGCCCAGTTTTCGCTGCACTCCGGCGAAGCTGTAGCAGCGGCAAAAGTTTAGCTTTCCTGCGAGTTGTATGGGCAAGGCTGTCTCCATGGGCATTGTGCCCACTGGCGTGTTTCTTGGCCGACAGTCCATCTGGCTGGATTACTTCCGACGCGATCTGATCGCCCGCGGCGGGTCCAGTCGCCCGATCGGGAGGAGGGACTGGGGAGGATGACCTCGAATCCATCAATCTTCGAGAAGGCAATTGCCAGAAACCATGAGCAAACAAACTCGCGTCAGCCACCCGATATACAGCCTACTACCCACGGAAGTCGAGGGATTCGATTCCCTGGCAGAGCTTGCCCTGGACATGCGCTGGTCGTGGAACCATGCCACCGACGGAGTGTGGCGCACGCTTGATCCGATGCTATGGGAACTCACGCAAAATCCTTGGGTTGTCCTGCAGACGGTCTCGCGAGACCAACTCGAGCGCGCACTGGGCGATCCCGCCTTCCGTAAGAACGTTGATGACCTGCTGCGAGCCAAGCGTCACGCGACGGAGACGCCAGCGTGGTTTCAGCAACATCATCCGCAAGCTCCCTTGACCTGCGTCGCGTATTTCAGCATGGAATTTATGTTGAGCGAAGCGCTCCCGATTTATTCAGGCGGCCTTGGCAATGTGGCTGGCGATCAGCTCAAAGCTGCCAGCGATTTGGGCGTGCCGGTGGTCGGAGTGGGACTGCTCTACCAACAAGGCTATTTTCGCCAGGAGATCGACAAGAACGGAGCGCAACAGGCTCTTTACCCATACAACGACCCCGGACAGTTGCCGATCATGCCGTTGCGCCACCCGAACGGCGAGTGGTTGCGGTTGGAGATCGCCTTGCCCGGTTACTCAGTCTGGCTGCGTGCCTGGCAGGTCCAAGTCGGTCGAGTGAAGCTTTACCTGCTGGACAGCAATGACGCGGCGAACTTTCCTGTTCATCGAGGGATCACCAGCGAACTGTATGGGGGCGGCCCGGAGTTGCGCCTCAAGCAAGAACTGCTTTTCGGGATTGGCGGATGGCGGCTGCTGCGCGCGCTCGGGATCCAACCAGAGGTCTGTCACCTGAATGAAGGGCATGCGGCCTTCGCCGTGTTGGATCGCGCCCGGAGCTTCATGGAAGAGACGGGCCAGCCCTTCGAAGTGGCACTGGCCGCAACTCGAGTCGGCAATCTCTTCACTACCCATACGGCGGTAGCCGC
>Ga0182017_10002690_pt1 | contig 13405 bp, 10 predicted proteins | sample 712E3DmetaG_FD_120492 | JGI IMG/M metagenome (GOLD analysis project Ga0182017, IMG submission 120492) | Permafrost microbial communities from Stordalen Mire, Sweden - 712E3D metaG | ecosystem: Environmental > Terrestrial > Soil > Wetlands > Permafrost | place: Sweden: Stordalen | collected... | reverse complement strand
TCCCCGATGATGTAGAACGGCCGATAGGTCGTGACCTCGACGTTGACGCGCGGCGTGAGCAGAAAGCCGCCTTGAACGAGCGAACCGGCGACGCGGGTCTCCAGCCCGTAGGTGGAAAGCCCGGCGGCCGGCACCGGCCCGATTAACGGCAGGCGGACATAACCCTGGCTGTCGATCTCGAACGAGCCGGAAAGATCGGTCTCGCCGAAAACGGTGACGCGCACGGTGTCGCCCGTGTCCAGACGATAACTGGTGTCCTGGGACGGGCGCAGACCGATGACGGTGACGGTCTCGTTCTGCGGCGGCGCCTCCATCGAGGCGTAGCGCGTCGGAGGCGGGGCGGAATTGCTTGGCGGCGGCGCGGCGGCGACAGGCGGTTCCGGGGCGGAGCTGACGGGGATCGTCGGCGCGGCGACCGGCGGCGCGCCGTCGACCAGCGCGTCGGCGTCGCCCGGAGCGATCATCGTGGCGTAACGCGGCTGAGGCGGCGCGGATTGGGCGGGCGCGCCGCTCGCCTGCGCGAACGCAGGCGCGGCGGCAAGCGCCAACGCGGCAGCAATCCCGAAAATGGCACACTTCCGGCTCATGTGTGGGATGGTAAGGGGCACACGTTTACGAATTGCTAAGAATGGTGCCTTGATTTACCTAATCCAATGGACTACATTGCATTATGATCCAGAGTGCTCCGGTCGCGGTGGTGGAGACCCCGGAATTCCTGGCAGCCACGCGCAAGCTCATGGATGAGGACGAACGCGCGGCGCTGGTGGATTTCTTGGCGAACAACCCTGTGGCAGGCGATCTGATCCCGGGTACGGGCGGCGTCCGAAAGCTGCGCTGGGGGCTTGAGGGTCGTGGAAAACGCGGCGGAGCGAGGGTCATCCATTTTTATCACAACGATACGCTGCCACTGTTCATCGTGTCGATATTCGCGAAGAACCAAAAGGCGGATCTAACCGCAGCGGAGCGAAACGACTTCAAACGGATGACGGATTTCTTGGTACGTACCTATGGAAAGGCAAAGCGATGAGTAAAGCGGCTGCAGCGAGCATCAAGCGCGGCTTGGAACAGGCCCTTGCCTATCTCGATGGCACGGCCGATCTCAGTCAATACCGCGTACACATCCCGCATGAAATCGACGTGCGCGCGATCCGTGCGAAACTGAAAATGACGCAAGAGGATTTTGCCCGCCAGTTCGGTTTTTCCGTCAACACGCTGCGCCATTGGGAACAAGGCAAGCGGATTCCCGAAGGTCCGACGCGCGCCTATCTGCTGGTCATCGACCGCGCTCCGAAGGCGGTGACGAAGGCGCTCAGGGCGGCGTAAGTAAAGCGGGTAGGAAAAAACATCGCATCCACTTTTCACGCTCCCCTTGAGGGAGGGTCGAAATTTGCGAGCAACTTCTGCGAGCAAATTTCGGGGAGGGGTCAAGCGGAAGCGGACATAGAACCCCTCCCCGAAAAATTCTTCGCTATGCTCGAATATTTCGACCCTCCCTCAAGGGGAGGGTAGAAAATGTGGAATACCCCGCGCGCCTATCTGCTGGTCATCGACCGCGCACCGAAGGCGGTGACGAAGGCGCTACGGGCGGCATAATTTTACTCTGACCCAAATTTCCCCGGTGCCAGCACTATTTCGGCGGATTGTCGATTTCGACACGAAGCTCGAGCGTGGCGAATCCAAAGGCCAAAACGGACTGCGGGCCGGTTGGTACAACGGAGACCTTGGTGACCGTCGCCTTCACTCGCAGCGGCGTCTGGGCGTTGTCGAAATCCCGCGTTGCTCCGTAGGCCGACCTGGCGATGCCCTCGGCAAAATCCCGCGCGCCGAACATGAAGAGCTGATAGCCGTGCCGGTTTCCCGGCGGTGCGAGGAGGTTCTCGATCACCTTGCTGCTGCGGGCCTTCGGGCGAAGGACGAGTTCCAACGTGGAAAGGCGACCGTCTGCGTCCCTCACCGGCTCAAGCCAAAGCAGATATGCCGTCGTGCCGTCGCTGAGCTTGACCGAAACTGCCGCGGGATTCGGTGCAGCCACGGACCAGTGCAGCGTGACGGTCAGTGGCGTGATTCGCATAATGGCGCGAGCCTCACCGGCGGATGCGATGATGGATGCGAATGCAAATGCGAGCACGATCGCGAACCGTACCACGTACCGTGCTGCTGTCGGATGCTTCATCGCCTTCCCCCGGAAGAATGACGCGCCATGATGAGCCTGCCCGGGGACGCTGCTATAGTAGCCTCGTTGTCACAGAGGGATCAGACGAGCCTCCCCTGCTTCACTGCCGCCGCAATAAACGACCTGAACAGCGGGTGGGGATCGAAGGGGCGCGATTTCAGTTCGGGGTGGAACTGCACGCCGATGAACCACGGGTGCTCTGGGATTTCCATGATCTCGGGCAGCTTGCCGTCGGGCGACCAGCCGGAGACCACCAAGCCGTGCTCGGCGAGTTGCTTGGTGTAATTCGTGTTCACTTCGTAGCGATGGCGGTGGCGTTCGGAAATTTCGCTCGTGCCGTAGACTTCGGCGACGCGGCTGCCCGGCGTCAGGATCGCGGGATAAGCGCCCAGCCGCATCGTGCCGCCTAGATCGCCGTCGGCCGCGCGCGTTTCCTTTGCGTTGCCCTTGATCCATTCGGTCATCAGCGCAATGACGGGATGGCGCGGCCTGCCGTTCTCGGTGGTGCCCGCCCCTTCCAGGCCTGCCAGATCGCGCGCCGCTTCGATCACCGCCATGTGCAGCCCGTAGCAGATGCCGAAGAACGGAATCTTGCGTTCGCGCGCGAATTTCACCGCGCGGATTTTTCCTTCTGTGCCGCGCTCGCCGAACCCACCGGGCACCAGGATGCCGTTGACGTTCTCTAGGAAGCTGGCCGCGTCGTTGCGCTCGAAAATCTCGCTGTCGATCATCTCCAGATGCACGTGCACATTGTTGGCCAGCCCGCCATGGGTGAGCGCTTCCGATAGCGACTTGTAGGAATCCTTCACCTGCATGTACTTGCCGACGACGGCGATACGCACCTCGCCTTCGGGATTGCGCACCCGGTCCACCACCCATTGCCATTTGGAAAGGTCGGGCTGAGGCGCGTCCTTGATGCCGAAGACGTTGAGGATCTGCGTGTCGAAGCCGACTTCGTGATAGGCCAGCGGCACTTGATAGATCGTGGAAAGGTCGAGCGCGGGGATCACGCGCTGGGCCGGCAGGTTGCAGAACAGGCCTATCTTGCGGCGCTCGTCGTCGGGAATCGGCATTTCGGCGCGGCAGAGCAGGATGTCGGGCTGGATACCGATGGCGCGCAGCTCTTTTACCGAATGTTGCGTCGGTTTGGTCTTCAACTCGCCGGCGGCTTCGAGATAGGGCACCAGCGTCAGATGCACGAATGCGTGGTGCTCGCGCCCCAATTCGTTGCCGAGCTGACGGATGGCCTCGAAGAACGGCAGGCCTTCGATGTCTCCCACCGTGCCGCCGATCTCGCACAGCAGGAAATCGACCTCCTCGGCGCCCGCCAGCATGAATTCCTTGATCATGTCGGTGACGTGCGGGATCACCTGCACGGTGCGGCCGAGATACTCGCCCCGGCGCTCCTTCTCGATCACCTGCTGGTATATGCGCCCGCTGGTGATGTTGTCGGCCTTGCCCGACGACACGCCGGTGAAGCGCTCGTAGTGGCCGAGGTCGAGATCGGTCTCGGCGCCGTCGTCGGTGACGTAGACCTCGCCGTGCTGGTGGGGGCTCATGGTCCCCGGATCGACGTTGAGATAGGGGTCCAGTTTGCGCAGCCGGACCTTATAGCCGCGCGCCTGCAAAAGGGCTCCGAGAGCCGCGGAGGCAAGACCTTTTCCCAAGGAAGAGACCACACCGCCGGTGATGAAGATCAACCGCGCCATGGAAGGCCACCATGTCGAAAGAGATGTGCGCACTCAAGCGCAAAGATTCGGATTCGTGACGACCTGATATTTTGTCTCAGGGCGACAACACAAGCCGCTGAAACTTATGAGTTTAGTGCGGCGTCGGAACCGACGGCGTTGGCTGGGCCGGCGCGGGTGTCGCAGGCTTTTGCAGCGGCGCGGCCGTCCGGGCCGGCGCGGGCGACGAATCAAGGATCGACTTCGGTCTGACGGAGTGCGCGACCATCAGGTTCAGGGCCAAGCAGACGACGAAGAACCCGACGGCCAGAATAGCCGTGGTGCGGGTCAACGTGTCGGATGCGCCGCGCGGGCTGAACAGCCCTCCCAAGCCGGAACCGCCGCCGCCCATGCCCAGCGCCCCGCCTTCCGAGCGCTGCATCAGAATGACGATGACGAGCGCGATGGCGATCAGGAGTTCGATAGCCAGCAAGAAAGTCTGCATGGGGCGTGCCTTTTTCCGGGCCAGGGGCCGGTTCAATAGACGATTGGGCGGGGGATGGGAAGATAGCGAGCGAGGTGCGAATCGCGAATGGCGAATAGGCTTGTTTTACAATGAGTTACTACTCGCTATTCGCCGCTCGCCATTTTCAGCTCGGCTCCGCTCGCATCCGCCTTCGTCTGCACGCGGGCGCGGATCATGGCGACCGTAGCGTCGATTTTGCTCAATTGGTCGGCGGTCGCCATTTCGGGCTGGAACACCTGGTTGAGGTTCAATGCCGCGTGCCCGAGCAGGCGCATGGAGGCGTTGCGGTCGACCCCCTGTTCCAGCCCTTCCACGGCGGCCAGCACGGAGTCGCACCATCCGACAGCGCTCTCGAACTCGGTTTCGCGGCAGCGTTCGCCGACCGCCCGAGTCATATGCGACAGCTTGGTCAGCTCTTCGGTGGTGCTCTGCTCGCCGGGCCTTCTCTCCTGCAACAGCCGCCAGAGGATGCAGATCTGGAACGCGTCGCGGCGCAGCTTCTCGGTATTCAGGACGTCGCGCGCGGTGCGCAACTCTGCGTCCAGCCGCGCCGTCGCCTCCTCGGCGTTCAACCGTTCCTTCGCCTTCATCTTGAGCGAGTTGGGCGGCTCGAACAGCTCCACCGTCGACGCCCGGCTCGGATCGTGCCGACGGTCGGGACCGACATAATCGTGGGTGATGACGAAGCCCTTGCGCCGCTCGATGTGCGTCTCGATGCGCTCGCCCAGCAGCTTCGTCGAGAACGGGCGCAAGATCAGATCGTCGGCGCCGGAATTCACTACGCGGCCCACCAGCGCGTTGCTCTTTTCCCAAGCGGTGACGATGATGACGATGAACGGGTTGTAGCCGCTGGCGCCTTGCCGCAACATCTGGATCATCCGGCACAGCTCGGTGTCGGCGCCTTGCGCCTCACACAAGGCCAGGTCGGGCGGCCGCATGTGGATCGCCTCCCGGAAATCCTCGACGGAGGCGACGGTCTCGATGTTGCGAAAGCCGAGTGTGTACAACACCGCGCGCGTCGCCGTGCGGTTCGCGGAAACCGGGTCGTACACCAAAGTCTCGGCCGACTCGTAAGAGAGCCTCGCCATCGCCACTCCCGACACCCCTAGAATCTGGCAATAAAATGCCACGTCCGGAGTTAAAGAAGGGTGGGTTGCACTGGTTAAGATTGGGCTGGCGCGGCCGCGATAATTGTAAGGAAATCGGCCGCCTTAAGACTTGCTCCGCCGACCAGCACGCCGCCGACCTCGGGCACCGCGAGGATTTCCTTGGCGTTCTTGGGGTTCACCGAGCCGCCATAGAGAATCGGGATCGCGCGCCCGGCGGGCCCGAAGCGTTTGCTCAGTTCGCCGCGCAAGTGAGCGTGCATGCGGGCGATCTCTTCGTTGGTGGGCGTCCGGCCCGTACCGATGGCCCAGACGGGTTCGTAAGCGATGGCGGTGCGGGCCGCCGCGGCGCCATCAGGTACGCTGGCGGCAAGCTGGCGGTCGACGACCTCTTCTTCCTTGCCGGCATTGCGCTCGGCCTCGGTCTCGCCGATGCAGATGATGGCGCCGAGGCCCGCGCGCCAGGCGGCCTGGGCCTTGGCGGCCACCAGCTTGTCAGTATCGCCCTGGTACTGCCGGCGCTCGGAATGGCCGACGATGGTCCATGTGGCCCCGGCGTCGCGCAGCATCTCGGCCGAAACATCGCCTGTGAAGGTGCCCGAGGGCTTCGGATGGCAATCCTGCCCGCCCACCTCGACCATGCCGTCCGCCCGGGCGACCAGGCGCGAAATCAGCGTCGCCGGTGGGCAGACCAGCACATCCTGACCGGCCGGACGGGCCTTGAGCGCGCGAATCAGCGCATCGACTTCGTCCAAGGTGGACGATAAGCCGTTCATTTTCCAGTTTCCCGCGATCAACATGCCCTTCTCCTTGCCGTCTCAAGGTCCCCTCCCTATCATCCGCCGCCTTCCGCCGCCACGCGCCTTTCGCCGCCACATCATTCGGGTCCGCCATGCTCCAGCAAATGCGTCAGTTTTCGAAGACTTGGGTTGCCACTTTGGGCATGGGGGTGCTGACGCTCAGCTTCGCGGTCTGGGGCATCAACGATGTCTTTAGGGCCGGCACCAGCACGGCGGTCGCGACAGTGGGAGGCACGTCCATCGAGCAAGTGGAGTTCCAGCGCGACTACACCAATTTCATTCGCCGCCAAGGCAAGGACTTCACCGCCGACCAGGCCCGCCGCGCCAACCTCGGCTCCCTCATGCTGCAACAGACCATTGCCCAGGTCGCACTGGATAATGTGGCGCGCGAGCTTCGGATGACCGTCAGCGATGACACGGTGTCGGAGCAGATTCGCGCCATCCCGGAGTTCGCGGGCATCTCGGGCGCTTTCGACCGAGCCGTGTTCCAGCAGAAGGTTCAGCAGATCGGTTACAGCGAGCAGGGCTTTATCGAACTCATGCGGCGCGACTTGACCCGCACACAATTGCTGAGCGCCGCCCAAGGGGGGTTCGAAATTCCGGCCGGTTATGCGCGCGCGTTGTTCGCCTATTACACGGAGATGCGGGCTGCGGAATATGTGACGGTGGACGCCAAGGCGCTGCCGCCGATCGTCCCGCCTCCGGATGCCGTTCTGGCCGCTTATGTGAAGGCTCACGCGGACCGCTTCTCGACTCCCGAATACCGCGACGTCGCCTATGCCGAAATCGGCGCCGCCGACGTGTCCAAGGACGTCGCCGTCACGGACCAGCAGATCCAAAATCTCTACGACGCGAACAAGGATAAATACAATATCGCCGAAAAGCGCGATCTGGAGCAGATCCCCTTCCCCGATCGGGCCGCGGCGCAAGCGGCACGCGCCAAAATCGTCGCGGGGACGGGCTTCGCCGAAATCGCGGCCGAACGCGGCCTGAAACAATCCGATCTCGAGCTGGGCGCGCGGGTCGCAGCCGATCTCGATCCGGCGGAAGCGAAGGCCGTCTTTGCGCTGTCCGAAGGCGGGGTGACCGAGCCGGTCCAGGTCACCTTCGGCTGGGCGCTGCTCAGGGTCGTCAAGATCACGCCGGGCAAGGTCACCACCCTCGACCAGGCCAGGGATGAAATCAAAAAGCTGCTGTTGCAGCAATTGACCGACGCCAAAATGGTTGACATCGCCAACGCCTACACCGATGCCGCGAGCGGCGGCGCCACGCTCACCGCGGCGGCCCGGAAAGTCGGCATGCACGCTGGTCGTATCGCGGCGATGGATGGGAGCGGCCTGGCGCCGGACGGCAGCAAGACCGCCGCCCCTGACGATCCGATCTTCCGCGCGCAAGTGTTCAAGGCCGAGGCCGGCGAGGAAGGCGATCCCTTCCAAGGCAAATCGGGCGATTATTATGTCGTGTCGGTGAATGCCGTGGTGCCGCCGAAGCTCAAAACTCTCGATGCGGTGCGCACTCAAGCTCTCGCCGAATGGACGGGCAAGCAGCGCGCGATCCTGCTGCAGAAGAAGGCCGCAGAGCTTACGGCCCAGGCGAACAAGGACAAGTCGATCGACGGCGTGGCCAAGGCGATCGGAGCGAAAGTGCAGGATAGCCCCGCGCTGTCGCACAGGACCAGCGACGCAACGTTTTCGAGCGAACTTGTGAACGCGCTGTTCAAGGTTTCTCCGGGCGAGGCCGCCTACGGTCCGCTTGGCAAAGGCGAAGGCTACGTCGTAGCGCGCGTCACCGGCATCTATCATCCGTCGCCGCCGCCCTACGATCCGGAATTCTTGCAGGGCGTTCGGGTGATCTCGCAGAGCGTGGCGTCGGACGTCGTCACGTCCTTCTCCTATGCCGCGCGCGACAGACAAGGCGTGAAGATCAACACCAAGCTGCTCGCCAACGTCGTCGGCGGCGAAGGCTCGTGATCGAACGATGGCCATTCTTCCGGATTTCGCCGCGTTCGCGCGCGGATACGACAAAGGCGAACCGCAGGTGTTGTATGCGCGGCTCGTCGCCGACCTCGAAACGCCGGTTTCCGCCTTCTTGAAACTCGCCGAGGGACGCGAGAACGCGTTCCTGTTTGAAAGCGTGCAGGGCGGCGAAGCGCGCGGGCGCTATTCCATCATCGGTCTGAAGCCCGATCTGATCTGGCGCTGTCGGGGCGGCAAGGCCGAGATCAACCGGGGCGCCCGCAGCGCGCCCGGTGCCTTCGCGCTCGATGCCCTGGCCGACAAGCCGCTGCAATCCTTGCGCGCGCTGATCGCCGAGACGCGCCTGGCTCTGCCCGACGGCCTGCCGCCGATGGCGGTCGGTCTGTTCGGCTATCTCGGCTACGACATGGTGCGGCTGATCGAAAAGCTGCCGAACGCGCCGCCGGACACGCTGGGTCTGCCCGACGCGATCCTCGTCCGCCCCGCCATCACCGCGGTCTTCGACACGGTGCGCGACGAAATCCTGATCGTGTCGCCGGCATGGCCCGAACCGGGCGTCGATGCGCGCGCCGCTTTCGCCAGGACGAGCGAGCGTTTGGGCGACGCCATCGCCGATCTCGAGCGGCCGGCGCCTGCGACCCCTGTCCTCGCCGATCTGCCGGCCGGCGCGGCCATCGAATCCAACATGACGCACGACGAATATCTGGCGATGGTGGAGCGCGCCAAGGAGTACATCCTGGCCGGCGACGTCTTCCAGGTGGTGCCGAGCCAGCGTTTCCGCCGGCCATTCGCGCTGCCGCCCTTCGCGCTCTATCGCGCGCTGCGCCGTTTGAACCCGTCGCCATTCCTTTATCACCTCGCCTTTCCGGGCTTCACGATTGTCGGGTCGAGCCCGGAGGTCCTGGTGCGGCTGCGCGACGGCGTGGTCACGATCCGTCCCATCGCCGGCACGCGCCCGCGCGGCGCCACGCCCGCGGAAGACAAGCGGCTGGCGGAGGAACTGATCGCCGATCCCAAGGAGCGCGCCGAGCATCTGATGCTGATCGATCTCGGCCGCAACGATGTCGGCCGCATTGCGCAGACCGGCGAGGTGCATGTCACCGACAGCTTCTTTATCGAGCGTTACAGCCATGTGATGCATCTGGTCTCCAACGTGGAAGGCAAGATTCGGCCCGGCCTGGACGCGGTGGATGCACTGGCTGCGGGATTGCCCGCCGGCACGCTGTCGGGCGCGCCGAAAATCCGCGCCATGCAGATCATCGACGAATTCGAGAAGGAAAAGCGCGGCGCGGTCTATGCCGGCGCGGTCGGCTATTTTGCCGCCGACGGCTCGATGGACACCTGCATCGTACTGCGCACCGCCTTGATCAAAGACGGCACGATGTACGTGCAGGCGGGCGGCGGTATCGTCGCCGACAGCGTGCCGGAATCCGAGTATCAGGAATCCGTCAACAAAGCGAAGGCGCTGATGAGCGCCGCCGAGGAAGCGGTCCGCTTCGCTTCGGCGAGCAAGCGGGGGCAATAGCCCCTCGCCTCTGCCTCAATAGGACAGCGCTTCGTACGGATCGGCCTTGCCGGCTTCCACGTCGGATACTTTGACCGGCGGATAGCCGACCGATTGCTCATCGCTTTCATGCCAGGCGTCCACGATCATGTCGCGCAGTTCCGCCGCGCCCAGCGCCAGCTGCCCGACCGTAAACGCCTTGCCGTCCGGCGTCGGCGTCTTGAAGGCGCCGGCTTTCTCAAGCCGATAGAATGGCACCACCTCCGCCTGGGTGGCGGTCAAATACGCCGCAATGCGCGCCGCGATCGCACAAGCGCAATCGCGGGCGGCCGGAATCGCCGCCGCCACGTCCTTGTCGGTCACGTACTTGTGCACGTACTTGTTCTCCCACGGAACATGGACATGCTCCGTGGTGAAGCCTTCGGGATTGGGGAAATCGCCCCAGCCGTTGTAATGCACGCTGGCGTGCAGCGGCATACTGCCGTCGCCCACGAAATGCGCCCAGATTCCAAGATCGTGGAGAATGATCTTCTCGCGCATGAGACGGTCGTGCTTGTACCAGGCGCGGGCCTTGGCGCTCTTGCCGAGTTTCGCGCCCGCGACATCGACGCGCCAATAGGCGAAATCCTTCGCCAGCAATTGGAAGCCGTCGGCGATCGTGTAAGGAAGATAACCGCCCTTGTACTGGGTGGAACCCGCGTCGCGCATCGCGGTGTCGTATTGCTCGCGGGTCGGCGGCAGGGCGTCGAGCTTGGGCCCTCCGAGGATGGTGAGATCGTCCGACACGTCCACGAAATGCGCCGGGCTGTGTTCGGCATCGAATTCCTCGCCCGCCCCGCGCTCGCGATCCGCCTCGGGCGCCAGGTAGCCGACCTCCTTCGCCGCCGTCTTCATGTGCAGGAAATAGGGCAGACCGGCCGGCAGGTTCTTCAGCGCCAACTCGCCGATCATGCGGTGGCCGTCCGGACCCCAGGCGAGAGCGGAAGAAGATGCCAGCGCCGCCGCCAGCGAGATCGAAAACATCAGACGCGCGCGAGCGCTCATCACCCGATTCCCTATTTTGCCTGAAACGATCTTGCGCCGGACGCCCCGCTGCGCAAAGCCAAAAAAAGAACCGGCCGGGGTTTCCCCCGGCCGGCCCGATTGAACACCGTGCTGCTCAGTAACGCGCGGTCAGTGTTAACTGGAACGTCCTCGGCGAACCCAGATAGGCATAGGGGAAGCTGGTGCAGCCGCTGGTGGTGGGAGCAACAGGCGTCCAGCAGGTCTGCGTGCCAAGGCTGGTGAAGTAATGCTTGTCGAAGATATTGTCCACGTTGACGCGCAGCGACGACCCAACCATCCCGAGCTTTTCGAGGTCGTAGGCGAGGTCCGCGTTGACCGTAAAGTAGTCGGGAACCCACGCGTTGTTGTCTTCCGTCTGGTTCCGGCGGCCGACGTACTTGCCGCTGAGGCCCAGCTTCCAGTCCGCTGCGATGGTGTATTGCGCGCGGCCCGTAAATGTCCACTTCGGGACCTCGGAGAGTTGCTTGTTCAGCGTCTGTGCAGCCCCGCCGCCGACGGTGATGTTTGAGGTGATGCGCGCGTGGTCGTAGCCGGCATTGGCATAGAGGCTGAGATCGTCGGTCACGAAATAATTCGACTCGAAATCGACGCCGGAGAAGTTCACGCCCGGGACGTTGTGGTCGAAGTAGGTGTTCGTCGCCTGGTCAAAAGAACTGACGATGCGGTTCTTGACTTGCGAGTTCCACAGTATGACCGCGCCCTGCACTTCTTCGCCCAGATAGCGATAGCCGAATTGATAGGTGGTCGAGGTCTCCGGCTTGGTGCGGGCAAAGGTCAGCCAGGCAGAGTTGGCGTTGCTGGGGTCCGACAGGGCGCTGGTATAGAGATTGTCGGTGCGCGGAGCCGCAATTTCCTGCGTATAGGAACCGAAGAACTGGTGTTCCTTGCCGAACGGCAAATAGGTAAGGCCCAGATGCGGCAGGAAGCGGGTGTAGCGTTTAACAGCACTGCCGCCCGGCACATATTCCGTCGTGCTCGTGCCGAAGGTGTAGACGTTGCGGGCCGCCTGACTTGTGGTCTGCGCGTTGGGGGCTTGAGTCGTGCAATAGGCCGTGCTCGAACCCTTCGCCTCGTAGCAGTACTGGTTGAGATCGCGTTCGAAGAACGGCAGGCGGAAACCGAGCGAGGTCAGAAGGGTCTCGTTGAAGAACTTGCCTTCATAGTCGAACGAAGCCTGGTTCATGATCGCCTTGGACTTGCGGTCGCGGTAGCGCAGCGGCACGCCGTCGGCGCCGTTGACCCTATGGGCCGTGTCGCTCAGTCCGGCGAAGGGATCGTAGGGGCCGTTCACCGGATCGACGAACGACGTCGTGCCGGTTTGGCGGTGCAGGCCGTAATCCAGCGTATAGGCCACCTGGAGCGTATTATTGTCGTCGAACTGATAGATCAGCGAGGCGTTGAAGCCCCAGCGGCGCGTGTTGGTCGTACTGGGCTGATAGAGACCGACCGTGTCCTTGATGTCGCCGTCGCCGTTGAGGTCGCAGCCCTTGCCCGGAATACAGCCATAGGGCGTCGTGGTCGTTGCCGTGCCGCCGGAGGTGGCGCCGATAAGCTGCCCGCTGTTCTCGGCGAAGGTGAAGAACCCGCCGCCGTTCGCCAGCACGTACTGCAGATTGGCGTCGACCGTCAGCGTCAGGTCATCCATCAGATGCCACAGCGATTGGGCGCGAATGTTGCCGGTGTTGGACGGATTGATCTTCGCCTTGTACCAGTTCGTGCACGTGGTCATCGTGTAGTCGGTCGTGCCGGCTACCGGCGCGGCCGTGGTGGCGCCGGTGTTGCTGTTGGCGAGGCGGTTATAGACGCAAGTCTCCTGATAATCGCGATCCCAACCGGTGCCGCTGAAACCGGTCGTCGTGCTCGACCAGCTTGGGTTGGCAACATAGCCGCCGCCGCTTGGATTCTTGATGAGGTCGATGGTGCCGATGAGGGCCGCTGTCGCAAAACCGGTCGTGTTGGGTACGTAGTCTTCCGCGTAATAGGAATTGTTGCGGTTGTTGTTCCAGTGCCCGGCCAGCGTGATCCAGCCCACCGAACCGAAATCCTGCAAGAACTTGATGTTGCCCTGAATCTTCCGCAGACGGCCCGGGCCCTTGTACTTGTCGTAGGACTGATAGGACAACGCTGCAAAAGCCTCCGTGCCCCAGGGGCCGAACGCGCCGCTGTCGACGCGGCCAAAATAGCGCTGGTCGGCGAAACTGCCGCCGGTCATTACCGCTTCGGCGCCGAAATCGTCATGCGGCTTATCCGATACAATGGCGATCACGCCGCCGGTCGCTGCCGCGGTGGGACTGTCGACGTCGGTCGAGCCCTGGTTGGCGCTGACGCGATCGACAACTTCGGCGTCGGGCATCTGGTTGGTGTAGATGGCGTAGTTGCCGGTGTCGTTCAGCGGCATGCCGTCCAAGGTCAACGAGATGTGGTTGCCGTCCTGGCCATGCATGCGGATGTTGCCGCCGCTGGAACCGTAGGGATCGTTGTTGGTGAAGTTCACGCCGGGCATAAAGTTCAGCGCCTGGAAGACCGTCTGACCTGAGATCTGCTCCATCAAGAAATCGTTGGTGATCGTCGAACGTTCCTTCGAGATC
>Ga0182017_10002688_pt1 | contig 13420 bp, 15 predicted proteins | sample 712E3DmetaG_FD_120492 | JGI IMG/M metagenome (GOLD analysis project Ga0182017, IMG submission 120492) | Permafrost microbial communities from Stordalen Mire, Sweden - 712E3D metaG | ecosystem: Environmental > Terrestrial > Soil > Wetlands > Permafrost | place: Sweden: Stordalen | collected... | reverse complement strand
AGAAATTCCAGGCGAAGGTCCAGGTGGTCCATTTGTAACTAAGGATAGACTGAAGAGGTTGGCATATGCCGCTCTAGTGGGTGCAGCTGGTGCTGGGTTGGGTAGTGCTGCAGGTTATGCAACTAGGGATTACCTGCTCAAGAACCACCCAGGTCTGGTGGCTAAATATGCTCCTGTAGCCCTCCCTGTGTTGGGTGGAGCACTTGGTATACTTCAAGGCATGCACAGACCGCACATCGAGAAGTACATCAGGTACGGCAAAAATGAGTAATGCTCTAGACCCCAGCAGCCGTGTCTTTGCCGCCTCGGAGCTTACGTCTTCGTGGGGTAATGACCCGTTGAACTACCTGGTCCGAGTGTTCGTAGCCTTTCTACAGACTATCTGGGAAACAGCCCCAAAAGGAAGCTTCCATTGGACCCCCCTTTCGGAGGAAACTGAACTAGTCATAACCGAAGAGAATCCTGTGCACGTCGAAACAATGGAAAAACGCCCGGCTCTAGCAGTCACCCTTGGACCTACACGGTTCAATGGTAGCTCGTTGGATGACCTTGTCATGGTCAACGTCAGAAATGCTGCGGAGAAGCATACAGACTTGCTGCCCACCAACATCACCATCAACTGTCTATCCAGGGTACAGGCTGAAGCACGATTTCTAGCTTGGCAGAATGCTCGTATGATCTGGAGCCTCCGCAAGCTCTTCATATCCGAGAAGGGCATACAGGAGTGCGGCCGGAAGAATGAGGTAGGCTCTGTCACTCCAGCTGGAGCTCTAGTGACAGGAGATACAGAGTCAGAGTGGACAGTATGCCCAGTAACCGTACCTGTTTACTTGCAGTACACAGATTTGGTTACACCATTGAAGAGCGAATTCAATGGGCATCCCATCCATACGCTCGAGCACATCACTACTAGTTTCCGTACCAGGACAAACGCTATTCGATCTAGCATGAATCTACCAGAAGCATACGACCGAGTCCCTGTGATGGCAGATCGTGGACTAGACAACATGAGAGGTGGACCACGTCCACCACTTCAAGGACAAGTGATTCAGGAACGTAAGATCTAAGCCCAAGGAGATCATTATGGCTAGTGAACAGCTTCCACAACCTGGCGTTTCCGTCATTCAAGAGTTCCGTACTGTCAGCCCGACCATAGTGACCCCTACACTGGTTCCGTGTGCCATCGCCCCCGGATTCCAGGTAGTGCCAGCCATGGTGCTCAATGCTACGGGCAATGAGGTGTTGAACTCACAGGCGATTGCGTCTGTACCAGCTATCTTGGTAGCCAGTCTTCCGGCTCCATACACAGGTATGAACACTCTAGTGCTGGAAGTGAGCATCAACAATGGGCCATCTCAATCATTCACTTTCTCCGCTCCTGCAGGTGTAAACCTAGATGCGGGGCAGGTAGTAGATCAGATTGAGTCTAAGTCTCCACAAGGCTTCGGAGCTTATGTGATAGATGCAGCTGGTACGAAGTTCGTGCAGCTTCGTACTACCGCTACTGGTGATGGGCAGAGCCTGAAGGTCTTAGCTGGTTCTGCAAATGTTCGTCTTGGCTTTGCTGATGACTACCAAGCACTTGGGGTTACCAGTTACAAACAGACCAAGATTCGTCTGGAGCAGCTGAACTTCCCTGATCCACGCGGGATCATAGACGAGCTAGTTGTGGATGACACAACTATCAGAGCATTCGTGAGTACTGGCAAGATCTTGCTGGAGTTCCTCCGCACTCAAAGCTTCTTGCGGAGCAAGAGGGAAACGATTTACACCTCTACAGCAGACATTTCTTCGATCCCAGCAACAGTGTCCGGTCTTCAGTTCTCCTTCCAGCAAGGTCAGCAAGGTGCTGTAGAGCTGTACACATTCACCACCAATCCAACTACCGTGACTGGATTGGTAGATGCAATGAATGCTCTGTTACCTGTAGGGTCTCAAGCATCATTCTCTTACACAGGCTCAAAGATTCATCTGACTAGCGGAGCTGGTTACATCGAAATCGTAGCAGTTCCAACTCCAGCAAACGATGCCCATGCCTTCTTGCACTTTGTAGATGGTGCTAAAGCTTGGACTTTGACAGTTGCAGATGATGGAGATGGGGACGCAACCAGCCCACTGATCGTAGTGGGTCAGGAAAACTTCCCTGAACCTGCGGGTTCGGCCACGAAGAGAGGCTCTGTAGCCATTGCTGCAAAGCTAGCCATACACAACAAGACCTTCCAAGTAGGATTGGATGGTGGCCCAGAGCAAGAACTTACTATCGATGCAGGTCCAATTTTTGGAACTGTGGCTCTGATAACCACAGGTTTGGATGGAAAGTCTTTCGTATTTACGGTGAATGGTTCTGTAAAGACCGTCACTTTCGTCACTCCTGCTGATATTGCAGCTGTGGTAGATCAGATCAATACTGCCGCAGGCACGACTGTTTGTTACCGTTCTGCGACTCTTGGTGTGCCAAATCCAGCAGGCACATATCTTTCTTTCCAAGTTGGCGGAGGAGTTCCAGTAGCAGGTGGTGTAATCTCACTGACCTACAGTGGTTCTGCTGGTGACGATACCGTATTTGGTGCCCTTGGTTTCACAAGCTATGTCACTACACCTACGCCGTCAGTAGTCTACCAGACCATCTCACTTGCTAATATCGTACTGCTGTTGAATGCAACCATGGGTGCTGGTTTTGCATCGGATGACTCCACTTACCTGAAGCTGCACTCTCCGATCAAGGGTGCGGAGTCTGAAATTCGTATAGGTCGTGGTTCTGCAAACACAGATCTGGGTTTTGTGAATGACTATGTCGTTAATGGTGTTCCATTCCCACCAAAGGCCGGAGATCAAGTGTTCGCTGATGGTGTCTTCATCGGTAATATCTCCATCGTAGCACCAGGTAATTACACAGCACGTCTCAAGCTGGATAGAGAACTATCACTCGATTTCACCGCCCAGGCTGTGTACATCGAGGCTATGAATATCCCAGCAACCCTGCCGGAGGATAGACCAACACCAGACTTGGTCATCGACAACTCTGGCGCTGCTCTCATCAAGATGGGGGTATTGAGAGATACAGAAGGTCTCCCACTTACCAATGTCAGTGGAGCCTTGGTGATTGCATACAACGCACTCCGTTTGGATGTGTCACCACAAGCGAAGAAGCCATCCCTGCTTACCTTCAGCGATATCTCTGTGCTGGAAAGTACTCTGGAACCCCTGGACTTGAGTAACCCGCTTGGCCTCATGTTCTACTTCATGATGACCAATGCCCCAGGTATCTCTGTCACTGGTATTGGTGTCAGTGCCGTGGATGCCAACGACCCTGATGGCACTCCTCTGGCCTACCAAGAAGCATTCAGCTTCTTGGAGGCTCAGGAAGTCTATGCCCTGGCCCCTGCTTCACAGAACCCTGTGGTGCACCAGGCAGGTATGGCCCACGTACTTGCAATGTCAGAGCCAGACGCCGGCGGGGAAAGAGTGATTCTGATCAATCCCAAGATGCCAACTGAAGACCTACCAGCCTTGGTGGCAAGCGGAGAAGGAGATACCCTCTCTACAGCTCCTTCTGGCTACTGGTTCGATACCAAGGTGGCTAGCTTGGCTGCTGATTTGCAGGCAAATCAGATCAACCCAACTGGTACTATCCCAGTTGATGCCGGTCTGTACTTGCAGCTTGCAACAAGTACTGAGCATTACAATATTGCTCAGGTTTCAGGAACCCGTGTCCTGATCAGAGTGGCCTTTGCTCCCGGTCAGAATGATGACAGGTTCTACTCACAGGATGCTCCTCCATTCTCGGAGCAGTTGATCGGAGTGGGATTCACTGTCTATGTCCGTGGTACACCACTTGTGACCCCAACAGGTCTTCCTGACTACGATAGGATTGCAACTGCTTACCAGAAGCTGGGTCGTACCTACGGTACTCGTCGTGTGGTCATGACTGCCCCCGAGAAGACAGCCTCTATCTTGGACGGGGTGGAAATGGAGATTCCTGGCTACTACATCAACTCGGCAATCGCCGGAATGGTGGGACAGCTACCTCCTCAACAGGGATTCACCAACTACCCAATCGCGGGTTTTACAAGAGTCCTCGGTTCCAATAATGTCTTCAGCCGTACCCAGATGAATGTGGGCGCTGCTGGAGGTACCTACTGGGTAGTCCAGGAGACTGCAGGTGCACCTCTTACCTCCAGAATGCAGGTCACTACTGACCTGACAAGCATCGAGACTCGTGAGTTCTCCATCACAAGAATTGTGGACTTCGTAGCGAAGTTCATGAGGATCGGATTGAGAAACTTCATCGGTCGCTTCAATATCACTCAGCCATTCCTTGATACCCTCTCCACTGTAGTCCAAGGACAACTTGGATTCCTTCGTGAAGCAGGTATCTTGGTAGGCGGTGACTTGAATAACGTGATCCAAGACTCTGCTTCACCCGACACCGTGTTGATCGATGTCACCCTGGACGTCCCCTACCCGGCAAATTATATAAGACTTACCTTGGTAATCTAGAAAAGTAACAGTACTTGAATTAGCTCAATAAGTACGGTATAAGATCCATATGGAGGTCTTATGCCAAAAGAGAGATCAAAGTGCAAAGCAGCCGAAGGTTGTAATCTGGACGCGATCAAAATGGATTTTTGCAACACACACTACACGCAAATAAAAAGGGGTACTCGTTCACCTGAGGGCCATCTTTTGCGTGAGTTGCGGGCGTCCTATAAGGGCGGTGTATTGTGCAAGGTGGAGGGATGTAAGAGGGGGGCTTTTGCTGTTGGCCTATGCAATCCACACTACCAACAACATAGGTTCAATCGCATAGATACGGATGGTAAACCTACTGATCCAAGTACGTGGACTTCTTACTACAATCCTAATCGTACAACTCCAGGTAATGCGGGGCATTGTAAGTTGGTTGGTTGTGAGAGGCAAAGAGCGGATAGTACAACACAGCTGTGCGGTTATCACTACCGCAGACTTGGCCTGGGTATAATAGATCAAGATGGTAATATTTTGAGGGAAGAGTATCGAGTTCGTAGATACGGCCCAGAGGATAAGTGTAAAGTGCAAGGGTGCGGAGTACAGGCACGTGCAAATTTCTTCTGTAAGTATCATGCTCAGCGTTTTTCCGCCGGTATGATTGACATAGAAGGGAATAGCCTCAGAACCCAAAATATGGGTAGACCTCGTAAAGAGAACCCACGTTGGCTCAACAGTAATGGTTATGTTTTGGTGAGAGCACCTGCAGGACATCCATATGCAGACAAAGATGGAATGATCTTTGAGCATAGGTTTGTGATGGAGGGGCAGATAGGAAGACCACTAGAGCCTTGGGAAATAGTCCACCATCACGATGGTAATAGAGAAAACAATGATCCAGGTAATCTAGAGATGCTGGATCGTAGATCTGGGCATGGTGAGAGGCATCCTAGAGCCTTAGAGCCAGATTTAGGTAAAGCTATCCAGACCATCATGCAGCAGAACGAGCATATCCCAGATGCTGTAGCAGACTTCCTTCAGAACCTTCTACACAAGGAGCGCAATTGATCACGGGAGACGAGGTTACCCCTCGTTTCTTTAGCCCTGTAACCTACAGAGGCATTCAAGGAGAAACTCATGAGTAACTTTAGCGACTGGTCCTTGTGGTGTGATGCGTCATTGATAGGGATGACATGAAGTCAGATCAAAACATACTTCCGCTCCGAAAGAAGTGCACCTCCTGTAAGGAGCGGAAGCCTCTGACTGAATTCCATGTCTCTTGTGCTACTCGAGACGGAAGACAGTATGAGTGCAAAGAGTGTGCTTGTGCCAGACGTAGAGCACAGTACTTCGATGAAAGTGTCAAGCGTGTTGGAGTAGAAGAAGCAAGTAGACTGGCGGAAATAAGGAACAAGAAGAAAAAGCTCAAGAAGGGTTACAAGCTGTGTGCTAGATGCTTGGCGGAGAAGAAGTTAGATCAATTCCGTCCAGATAAGAAGGTACTAGATGGGCGTGGGTCATACTGCAAGCCTTGCCTCGCAAGTTGGAATAAAGAGTTTCATTCTAGGTCTCCGGCCCATCGCTTAGCTATGTCTTTGAACACCTCTAAAGACACTGCAAAAAGAAAAGGGTTACCACACGAACTAACTACATCTGATTTGGTCAAGATGTGGAATGATCAAGATGGTAAGTGTTCTTATACTGGCCTTCAGATGAGGTACGATGGTAGTGGAGGTCCTGAAAGTGTTAGTCTTGATCGCATAGACAGTACCAAAGGCTACACTAAAGAAAATACGGTTCTATGCTGTGTCTGGGTCAACCGTATGAAGAATGATCAGCCCACTGATACGTTACTGCATTGGTGTGAACTGATCCTTTCACATCACAAAACAGTATCAACCACTAACAGGAGTCAATTATGAGCTCTTCATTCTCCGACTGGAGTCCTTACGAAAAGTATGTTGAAGATGGTATGGTGGATGGGAAATTCCTGAATGCAGGATTTACTCTTCTTTGTGCCGGCCCACCTAGATTGGCAGCTTTGGGTGGTGGTAGCACTGCTACTGGTACAGCTGCACTAGGCACCGCACTCACGAAAGTTGGCGGGGCCGCAGCAGATCAATTGGTCTATCCAATTGGTGTCATCCAGAATGTTAACCTGTCTCATAACCGTCAGTTCAACCGAGTGTTCGAAGTCGGTTCCGAAAGGTCCTACTTCATATCCGGTCGTACTATCGGTCAGCTTGCTATCAGCCGTATCCTGTACCATGGGCCCAGCCTGCTGCGCGTCCTGATGGCCTACTACTCGGACAAGATTGGATCAACCACTCTTCCAGCCTTGTTCCCAAATGCCGGTGTGGAAGCTACAGCAAACCCACATGATGTCATCATCCCACCAGGGTATGACTACCTGTTCTTGAACCTGGCTTCAGACCTATTCAACCAGCCTATGGGTCTGCTCATGTACGTGCGTGACTCCAATCAAAAGACCTATGGTGCAATCTACTTGGAGGGTTGCTACATCCCGAACCATACGTGGGCTACAGATGCTCAGGGTGTTTTGATCCAGGAGTCTGCTGCTATACAGTTTGAGCGTGCAGTACCTGTATCAGTCACCAACCTGACCATCGTTGGAGGAATTGGCGGAGTACTTGGAGCGTAGTAGTGCCTCTTCTTCAGCTGGCCGAAGTGCTCGAGAAGACGGCAGCCCTACAAGCTGCTGATGCTTCTGGCAAGATACTAGCCCACCTATTCAGCAAGGTCTCTGCAGACGACTCTGGTGAAGAGCCTGCACGCAGAGACCTTGCTGGTATCATGACCCACAAGTGGCAAGAGCACATACCTGGTGGATTGGCGGAAGGGAAGAAGCCTTCAGATTTCCCGGCTAAGGATTTGGTCCTGGGTATGACAGTAGAGATGGAGCACACTTCAGATCCTGCTGTAGCTTGTGAGATTGCCATGGATCATATTGCTGAGAAACCTGACTACTACCGTAAGGGTGATATGGCTAAAGAAGTCAAAGAGAACCTGGGGAAGGTTGAAGATGGGTCCATCACCCTAGCCAAGAAAGCTGGAGTTCTGGTAGCCCACATGTCCAAAGAGGCTCTCTTTAACCCGCTTCCGGCACTGAAGGGAGCAGCAACTAGCGTGGCGGGTAAACTAGGGAAGCTAGTTCGTCCTGCAGTAGGGTCTGTAGCCTCTCCAGGAGTCGCTGTAAGGCGTTTTGGTATGGGTAAGGCCCTGGGAGTAGGGGCACTAGGTCTAGGGGCTTACGGGGCTGCTAAGGCCATTCCAGCAGTTGCCAAGAAGCTAGATGAGACCAATTCTATGCCACTAGCCTATGGAGGCGGTTGGTCAGCAACACCTTATGGTTATGGGAGCACACCATATGGGTCTGGAATGCAGACCATGGGCCCAGGGTCCTAACGATTCCCCTTTGGGACTGCCTCCATGTACTCAGCCACATAGAGGTGAAGATTCTCTCCCTTCACCGGAAGAGCCCAAAGGGTCATCCTCTCCTCCAGGATTCGGCCCCTGGAGGAGAGGGTTTCTTTTGATCTGGAGGTAGAAGGATGACCTTCTTTGTTCTTGTATTTTTGGCTGTAGTTGTTATTGTGATCTGGTTGTCTGTGCGCTAAAGAGAAGCTGAGCACTATTGCCCAACCTCTCTGAGCCCTCTTCTCTTTTCCATCATCCTGTTCACCAGACAGTGTGAAGAGGTTCTCTACCAGTCAGATGATGGGTGTGTTGATACTGTGTACCATCGTAACGAATTCGGATAGCCTTGCATTGTGAGTTTCAGCATCACCCTTGATGCTGAATATTACACTAGCATCATCTCCAAATCTGGATTGCCACCACCATATATCTGGTACTACTATTAGTAGTACTAAGACTGTGATCTCGTCAGCTCCATTGTTAGATTTGAGCGTTACTTCCTTACCCATCATGTCACGCCAGTCGATGTACTTACCTTTCAGTGGGTACACCCACCGTGTGATTGCAGGTGTGGGAGGAGCTACAAACTTTTGTAGCATGCTTCCACTCCATTTTGTTTGGAGTGTAGGCATTGCCCTAACCATGCTCGATAGCCCCTGCTCAATCTCCAGCAGCTTCTTGAAAACTCCTGCTGGCCCTAGAGTTTGGTTAGCTTCTGTTAGAATTTGCTCAGCATCATAGACAAATATCTTTGGTGTTTGTTCTTTCATGATTTCACACTATCATGCTCGCGGGAGCAGTGAGTAGAAGAACAATTACCATTCAGGTTGAGGACATCTCCACAACTTGGACAGTTTTCCAAAGGAAGAGGGATAGGGCCGGCAAAAGCCAGCAATCGATCATCTGAGACTCGTACGTTCTCACCATCCCAAAAGACTAGGTTTGGAGTGTTGCTGGCCCCTTTGATGTATTTGCTACTGCAGTATGCCCTCATTACAGTGTTGTGCTGTTTTCCGGTGCTGGCTCTGTACTTGACAAAGTAGAATCCAGTCTCTTGTGGTCGTTCTGTGTTAAATCTCATGAAGGTGTCTCCTTGTAGGGGTTCAATCAAAGATTAGATCTCTCTGATCTAATCTCCTTATACCCGACTGGGGGGCCTAATTTGCAGCCTAAAGAGAATAGGCCCAGTGGGCCTATTCTCTCCAAGGTTATAGCTTCGTCCTCTTGATAGCCTCCAGGAGCTTTTGTGTTTCCGTTCGTTTCTTCTCTACGGCATTCACATAGAGGCCGTAGATTTTCATTTCTGCTATGACCTGCTTGTTTTCGGCTGTGTCCGGAATCTCCTTAGTGTTGACGGAACTGACCATCTGGGCCATAACTATATTTGCCCGGTCAGCCCTCTTTGCAACACTAGGGATTGCATTCTTGCTCTTATCTTCGGCATCTACCGTTGCACGGTATCCTCCAGGTGATACGATGAGTGCTCGTTCCTTCCCACCGTCCAACTTACGCAAGTGCGCCCTAGCTGCCGATACAGATTGTTTGACACGTTTGACTGAGTTTGATTTTTCGTTGGGTAGCGTAGGCAAACACTCTAGGACTCTAGCAACCATCTGGACAGAAATCACGTGGTACGGTAGTCTGTCCGCCAACTGATCTAGAAGGTTTGCAAACCTTCTAGAGTAGCAGTGGTCGGGGTTCCACTTGAACCACTCAACTTGCTTGAAATCTGTGACGTACCTGATCTTTGAGGCAGGTTTGTCAGCCTTCTGGTCGCCGGTTCCTTCACTGATTGGTGTAACGGTGTGCATGCTCAATCCCCTCTCTTGACGCTGTTGTTGTAGGCTTCGATATCGTGATATGCCTCTATGATGCTTTGATAGAGGGCATTGTCGCCTTGTGTGGCGCACGGGTTAGTAGGATCGTCCTTATGATCTGGATGAAGGTTTTTGACCCTCTCCCATTTCATCTCCTTGGCTTTCTTCAGGTTGGCTAATTCGCCGGGAGGTGGAACATCCACCCACAGCATTTCACATGCTTTTTGCATTCTTTCCCGCCGGATCAGTAGAGAGACACCTTCTTCCTCATCCCTATATCGTTTCACCTTGTTGAAGAAAGCTCTGATACCCATGTGTACATGAGCTTTCAACTCCTCAGCCAACTTCTTACTGATTGAGTTGGGAACATCTGCCAAACGTGGTTTAACGATTTTGTCCACAAGGTCGTACAGCAACACCCAATCTTGTCTACTAGACTCCCCCGAGTTCTTGTGTCTCTTCTGATGTACTCTAGGCTTGGGAAGAGGCTTGCTTGTTACGGCTTGCAGGGCAGTTGCAAAAGACAGACTCCCGTCTTGCAAGACCATATCTAGGCATGCCTTGTACACGGCAACTGCCACACGTAGTGTACATCCAGACGTCTCTACGTAGTCCCACAGTTCAGGAGGAGCTTTAGCAAGTCTGGTTCTCAGATCGTAGAGACTGCGTGTTCTCGGCCCCGACTCACTCTTACCGAGAATTAGTTCTAGCCACTCGCCTCTATCCACTTTCTTGCCTAAACGTGCAGTGATTGCTTTCCTCTCACTCGGGAGAGCCTCTTCCCATAGTTTACCTTCTGCTGCTGTTCTTTCCCTGTCAGTTTTCAGTGAGTCATATGTCGCCAGGATTTCTTCAAAATCCCTGGTTCGTTCTATATCTGTCATTTGTCATTCCTTTCTGCAATTGGTGGGGTAGCCTATTTGTCTCCCACCATTTTGAGGTCGTGCTCGAGAGTCCGTACGCTTATCTTCAGTTCCTTTGCGACTTCCCTCTTTGCTGTGTTGTTCAAAGTAGACGGTCGGCCACGCCCTTGTGCGTACTTTGTGCTGGGGTTGGGTTCTGTGAGCATTAGCCTAGCTTTGACAGCTCTAAATGCTTCTACACGTGCGTACCTTATTGCATCTACGTCTGTAGAAGTATGTGCTGCTACTTGCGTGACTACTTCTCTCATATTTCTGTGTATGTCGGCCAGACTCTCCCTTATTTCACGATGCCTGACAGCCATCTCCTCTGTGTACTTCACAGATACAGTCTCAAGCGTCTTCTGATACCCAGCCGCGCCTTCTTTGAGAGGCTGCACTGATTCAGCTAGCTCTTTTACTGAGTCTCTAAGACTCTTGACTGTTTCTCGAAGAGCTATTACCGCCTGGCTATGCTCTCCGATGGTCTCGGATTTGGTTATCCACTCCAAGATGGCAGCAGCATTTGAGTCGTTGTTGGTTCTGGTTGCTACTACCTCAGCTTGCAAGGTAGAAGTCAGTGCCCGGAATTCCTCTCGTTGTTTTGCTATCTCTAACCTGAGAGCTTCAGACCCCGAGGTTTGCACTGTTACAGCATCCCTCAACTCTCTAGTGGCTTCTGTCAGTTCTAGTACTCTTCCAGTTAGAGCCGCAAGTACTGATTCTTCAGGTGAGGAGTTCCCTTCATTTGAGGTTTCTTGTTCCACCGGTTCTTCAGTGACTAGTTCTGCAGTGGCTGGCTCTGGTATATCCTGCTCTATCTCCCCCTCGATTGTCTCTTCCTCTCCGGGATGCACGCAGCGCTGAACAAAGTCTTTGTTCGTTTTGAAGATGGGAACGGAGCGAACAACCACGTACTCCTCTCCCGTTTTTGATAGATACCCCTCCCAGCACAGAAACTTGATTAGATTCTTCATCCAGCTCTCTTGTGGATTTCCAGCGCTGGATGCAAGCCCCATCAGTGATGACATGGTACTGGGTGCAGCACCTAGTTGAAAGCTTCCCTCTAAAGCCATCAGCATCCTGCGACGTTTTTGATCTCGTAATGAACCTCGTTGGAATCCCATGTGAGTCCTTTCGCAAAGAATGATGAACAATCCTTCATCATTCTTATACCCATATGGGGATGTATTTTGAGGCTCAGAAGAGGACCTAGATCAACTCTACAGTCGGCTAAATATGTCGGTTTACAGAGCTGTAAAAGTCCTCAGCATCCGTGTTCTCAAGCGTCCGCTTGTTCTCAGGATATAAACCATCCTCCATCTCTTCTTGTGTCCTCACGAAGGAGGGTCTTGTATCTCTCTGTATGGCCTTCTGAGGCTTCGTCTTTGCAGTACCCCCAGAGACTAGATGATGTGTCATCTGCTCGAGCATCATCTTGTCATCCCTGTCTAGAGAGTTGAATGTCTTGGTACCGATCAAAAGTTCTGTGGCTAAAATTCTTTCGTCAGGAGAGAGCCCCCCATCTTCCATCAATTCCCCTAAGGCATTCTCATCATGCCCATACAAGTCTTCGAAGAGAGTGCGGGAAATAGGGTTAGCCTTCGCCTGCACCAGCTCCTCAGGAGATTGGGGAGCTGGTGCCATAGCTGATAGGTACTCCTTGGTGGTGCCGAAGAGTGGGCACTTCTGCCAGGAGTGACCTGGGGTGGAACAGAGTAGACACTTGATCATGTGCGTATTGTACCACGGACAGCTCTACAACTCTTCTGCTTCTTAGCCATGCTCAACCCTTTCAAAGTCGGCCTGAGAAAAGAGACCCATCTGGCTAACCCAGCCTCGATCAACCTGTCTGCGACTCGCTGCTGCCAACAACTTTTTTGAATGCCTGTTGAACTCTTGGATAACTCGAGTAATAGCTCGTCGAGTAATAGCTTTTGTTGAGCGGTAGTTAGCACTGTTTTTGTACTCATATTTTCCCCTCAATTTCTTGTTCTACTACACGAGGAACAAGCCAGGCCGTTACCTTTTCTTTACTGCCCCAAGCGGGGGATGGAGCCTCGTTGTACAGATAGGCAACGATGACCGGAATGATCCAGATGCACTCGTCGTCAGCTCGACCACAAGCTTCTCTCAAATCGTTCTCTAAAATGGCTGTTAGAAAGTCACCCACTGGAATGTGCTGCGCTAGATAGTGGATCAAACCGTGATGCAATCTTTCGGGAATTTTCTTTCCCCAAAACTCGAACTCTGCTGGGTTCATAAACATCTTGCTCTCCTCAATCATCTGGGCTTACTAGTAGACCAATGGTTCTTTTCTCGTAGTAGGAAGTCACCAAGGCACGGATGATATCCTGGACCCTGACTCTCTTGGCACCTATTTTGATCTGACGTTTCTTATCCGTCAGACGTCTAGCCTCCATGTCCAAGAAGTTTCGCATTTGCGGAGACAAGAATACTCTGAATGCCTTACCTATACGCTCTATCCGCTCTTCTTCCGCTCTATGTGTTCGACGGGGCATCAGAGTCCCCCAGAATGGTGTTGGCTATTGCACCTATTTTGATACCATCCTCATACATGATCAGAAAGTTCCTTTCTCCACCAGTGGCGTATACCTTGACAGATATGTCACCACTACATGCCTCAGTAACTATCTGCCAGTATGGCACATGGTAGTAGAATCTAACTCCTTCTGCACTGAAGATCATGCAGGGGTTTGGGTGCCTCTTGTCCCAAAACATCATGTCTCGCTCTGCATCTGTGGGGTCTACCTCTTCAGCTTCCAGATATCTAGTCTT
>Ga0182017_10002687_pt1 | contig 13421 bp, 8 predicted proteins | sample 712E3DmetaG_FD_120492 | JGI IMG/M metagenome (GOLD analysis project Ga0182017, IMG submission 120492) | Permafrost microbial communities from Stordalen Mire, Sweden - 712E3D metaG | ecosystem: Environmental > Terrestrial > Soil > Wetlands > Permafrost | place: Sweden: Stordalen | collected... | reverse complement strand
TGAACTTGATGGCGTTGGAGACAAGGTTGATGAGGATCTGCTGGAACCGGGTCTGGTCAACAACCAGTTCCTCGATGTCCTGCGGAAACCGGAACTCCAGCAGGATGTTCTTCTCCGCCAGCGCGGCGGCCAGCACCCTCGGGACGCTCTCCTGGAAATATGAGACGGGATAGCTGGCCACATGCAGGTCCATCTTCCCCGCCTCGATCTTCGAAAGATCAAGTATGTCGTTGATGATCTGCTGGAGGTGCCGTCCGCTCGTATTGATGTTTTTCATGAAATTCCGGACCGTCTCCGGGGGAAGGCCTTCAAGCTGCGTCGCCAGGAGTTCCGAGAACCCGATGATGGAATTCAGGGGGGAACGGAGCTCGTGGCTGAACGTTGCGAGAAACTTCTTCAGCGAGTCGCTTGCCTCGAGAGTCTTCTGTGTCTGTCCCTCGAGCTCAATGTTCTTCATCCGGAGCTCGTCCATCAGACGTTTCCGGCTCATCCCTCCCGCAAGATCGTTCGCCACCACCTGGAGGCTGTCCATCTCTTCGCTGATGAACGCCGTCTGCTTGATCGAGAAAACTTCCAGGATTCCCTGTACCTCTCCCTGGACGGTGAGAGGGAACACCACGAGGGATTTGAGTTTCCTCTCGGCGATCAGGCCGGGAAAAAGGGGTCCGAGCGTCCCGGCCGCGAGGTCGTCCGTCACAAGAACCTGACGAGTGTGCGCGACGCGCGCCGAGGGGTGGGGGGCGTCCTGACGGACCTGCTGGTGCACGACATCCGGCGGAAGGTCCACATCCATCAGCGCCGGGGCGACGAGCCGGATCTCATTTCCCCGGGGGTCATAGAGATAGACGCAGACGAGGGAGGAGGGTATTTCAAAAAGGAGGGCAATCTTGTCGGCTGCACGGACACAAAGCTCGTCAAGGTGCTGCGATGTGTTGATCGCCCGGGAGATGTCGACGAGAATCTCCTTGCGCCGGATATCCTTCTTCTTCCCGGTAATATCCTGGAAGAATACCGACAGCCCGTCCTCCGCGGGGTAGATCCGGACGTCGTACCAGGCTTCGAACCGGTCGTCCTTGTAGGATGTCTCAATGCTCTGAAATGTCTTCGTCGACATCGCGAGGCGGTAGGTCTCGCCCAGCTCCGCATCTTCGGCATTGGGAAACACCTCAAAGACATGTTTTCCAAGAACTTCTTCCGCCTTCATTCCCGTCCCCGACTCGGCCGCCCTGTTCCAGTATGTTATCCGAAACGCACTGTCGAGCGCGAAAAACCCGCCGCTGATGCTCTCCAGCACGCTTTCGTAGCGGAATTGGTCTGTCATGGAAGCTCCGGATCTCGTCGAAAAGCAGGACGAAGGGGGATGAATTGATGTAATTACTCAATTCGCCGCTAAAATGCAAGTTTAAATTTTCGAAGGGGTTACAGAGCTCATCTCAATTACCTCATGAGCCGGGCGTGCATATCCTGATTCATCCGGGGATGCACTGGTGCGGGTGCGCCGGACATCCGTGGCAGGGGGGATGCGATGGAGGGAAGTCGCCGGTTTTTATCCGGACGATGATACGGGCGACACTTTCCTCACGGCGGAGGAGGTCATCCGGAGCGAGGACCTTCTGAAACTCGACATCCGGATGGTGGGCGAAAAGTAACCGGATCCGGACGGCTGGAGCATTGCAGAGCCTGCGGACCATAAGAGCATAAAAATCGAGCTGGGCCCAGTATGCCCCGGCGCGCTGCATCAGATCCGCGGCCCTGACATTGTCGGTTTTGTAATCCAGGACGGTCCAGAGTCCGTCCGGCGCCCGGTAGAGCCGGTCGATCGTCCCGGTGATGAAGTCCTCGCCGAGCGAGGCGGAAATCGAGTATTCGGTCCGCACGTCCGTCCCACGGGAAATTTCCCTCCACGTCCGGGAGTCCAGGACCCCCGTCACCAGCCGTGCGACATCCGGAACGAGCGACGGATAGCCGGCCGCAGTGAACGGCGCTTCACGCACGAGGGCGGCGCGGACCGCGGAGTCGACAGGCTGCCCCCCCCCGGGGAGATCACCGGCATTCTCCATCACCGCATGAAAGACCCGGCCGCGAAGCTCCGCCGGATAGTCGCCGTCGCTGAATTCCTCCCCCGTCCCGGGTACGAAAGGCCCCCCCCCGGAAGGAACGCCGAGCACGTAGCGGAAGAAATATTTCGCGGGGCATTCGTCGTACGTGCGGATCCTGCTCGCTGAGAATATCTCCCCTTTCGACCGGGAGGGGATGGGGGCGATGTCGATGCGGCCGCCGGGGCGCTCCGTGACGGGCCCCGGCGAACATCCGGGGCGCGCAGGAAGCGTCTGTATGACCGGGACGACGAGCGTGTGGGCCTCATCGGTCGTCGCGGTCCCGTCATAGCGGGACGTGACGACGTCGAATCTGAGCGGTCCGGGCACGATTGGCTGACCCCGCTCCTCGCAACAGCGCACAAGCCATCCCATCCATGTCCCGGGGCGCTCCCCCCCGCCCCCGTCCGCCGACAGGAGCAGTCGGTCGCGCGCCCGCGTGCACGCAACGTAGAAGATCCTCTGCTCTTCCTCCGCCGACTTGCGCCGGGCCTGCGCTTGCAGGACCTCCGAAAGAGGTGCGGCAACAGACTCACCCCGGGCGAACAACCCGATGCCGACTGCAGCGTCGAGGAAGGGTTCGTCGTCACTCTGGAACTGTCTCTGCAGATCGGGCACGATGACGACGGGAAATTCCAGCCCCTTCGCCGCGTGGATCGTCATGATCCGGACTGCGTCCGTCTGAGACTCGATTGCCGCCTGTCCTTCTTTTTCCTCCTCCTCAATCAGGCGATCGAGCCTTGCTACGAAGTCATACAGCGAAGTAAAACCCTGCGATTCGTACGAGCGCGCCATCTGCAGAAGCTTGCCGAGATTCGCCTTCGCCTGCCCCCCCCGCACCGTCCCGGCCAGCGCCGCGGTGAACCCGGTGCGCCTGATGATCCGCGCAATAAGCTCCGCAGCCGGGAGCCGTGCACCGAGCACCAGGTCTCCCCCGATCACCTTCGCCGCGCGCGCGAGGGACGGGACCCCCCGGGAAGCAGGGCCGGCAAGAGCATCCCAGAGAGTTTTTCCGCTGCGCGAGCGTGCCAGATCGAAAAGCGCGGCGTCTGAGACATTGAAGAAGGGGGCGCGAAGTATGCCTGCCAGCGCAACATCATCCGACCTGTTCAGGAGGAAACGGAGGTAGTTGTAGATGTCGTACACGTCCTGGGTCTGGAAGTACCCCACGCCCCCGCTGACAACGTACGGGACACCGTTGCGAATGAATGCCTGCTCGAATTCCTCAAGCCCGCTCCTGCTCCTGAGGAGGAGCGCGATGTCCCGGAATGCCAGCGGACGGGGGTGTTCTTCCTGCGTGTAAACGACCGAACCGCCGCCGGTGAGATCCAGTATGCGCCTGGCGACGAGTTCTTCCTGCGAGGATCCCCCCTCCCCCGGTGAGGGGGGGAGGAGGACCTCGACATTCCCGGGGTCGTCATTGATACGGGCACGCACGAGCGGATCGTATGGTATCCCTTCCACCGCGCCCATGAGCCCGCCGAACAGAAGATTCACGAACGCAACGATATCGCGGAGCGGACGGAAGCTCTCCCCCAGGCTGATGAGTGAGGCGTCTCCGCCCGCCTTCGCAACTGCGCGGCGCGATCGCTCGAACACTTCGACGTCGGCATCCCGGAAGCGGTAAATCGACTGCTTAGGATCCCCGACGATGATCAGATTGCCGGACGAGAGGTTCTCCAGGAGCGGGAGGAGTATCCCGAGCTGGAGCGTGTTTGTATCCTGGTATTCGTCAACCATCACGAACCGGAACCGTCCGGCCAGATCTGCGCGGACGGTACCGTTGGCCAGGAGGCGGCGCATTTTCAGCTGAAGGTCGTCGAAATCGAGGCGCGCTTCCTCCTCTTTGGCCCGGGAGTATCTCCCGAGCACCGCCAGCGCCAGGGAGAGGAGTATGCGTGTGTCTGCAAGCAGAGCCCTGTGGAGAGATGTGAGTGAGCCCGTCAGGACCGAGTGGATGAGCGGATCGAGGAGCCTTCGTCTCTCCGCAATTCTCTCCGCATTCCTGACGAGACGTCCCCCCTCTTCCGATTCCCCGAGAAATCTCTTCTGAATCCCCCCCGACTTTGTGAACATCATCGCCGCGAGAGAGACGAATGCACCTGCGCGAAGCGCCAGATCACCGCCGGTGCGCATACGCGCCAACGCTTCGAGGGCTTCCCCGCGGCGCTTTGAATTCGACGCAACGACGATTTCTTCCAGATCCCGGAGGAGCCGGGGGGAGTTCAGGTCTCCTTCGATCGACTCCCGGATGGCTCTCTCCCATGATGCCAGTATCGTCTCATCGGACTGAGCGTAAACACCCCCCCCTGCTGTGAACATCTCCAGGAGATCGGGCTTCGCCACGAGCCTTCCGAGCAGATGGAGCACCCGGCGCCTCCCGAGCGAACGGAGGAGATCCATGAGCCTGCCTCCGGGGATCTCGGGATTCCCGTCCCGGAGGACTTCCCCCAGGATCCCCGTCATGCACTCGCGCAGCATTGACTCGCCGTCCACCTTCTCGATCATCCCGAACGCCGCATCGACGCCGGCTTCCACAGGGTATTCCCGGAGGACGCGCGCGCAGAAAGCGTGGATCGTGCCGATGAACGCCGCAGGGAGTGCGTCGCGGATCGATTCGAGGCGCGCGGCTTCTCCCCGGTCCCCCGCCGCCAGGAGCGCTCCCGAAACCCGGTCGGCGATCTTCCGCCTCAGCGCACTGGCAGCCTTCTCCGTATAGGTCAGCGCCACAACCTCGCCAACAGGGATCCCCCGCATCAGAAGTCGCACGTACCTCTCCACGAGGACCTGCGTCTTGCCCGACCCCGCATTGGCGGTCACAGCGAGGTGCCTGTCGAGCTGGAGGGCACGTTCCTGATGGGGCGTGAATCTCATGGGGGATGCGGCGGTTCAGATCGGGAGCGAAAGACGGACCGGCTCGTTTTCAAATTGCAGGGGGTCGCCGTGCGACTATTGTACTGTCGTCCCTGTGAGACGCAGGAGAGCATCTTCGTATTTTTGCGCGGTCGTGCGTATGATCTCATCGGGAAGACGCGGCCCCGGGGGCTTTTTGTCCCACCGGATCGAGAGGAGAAAATCGCGGACGTACTGTTTGTCAAAGCTCGGCTGCGCCCCCCCGGGGGCATAGAGATCCATGGGCCAGAACCGGGACGAATCCGGGGTCAATGCCTCGTCGATCCAGATGATGCCTCCCCGCTCATCGACACCGAATTCGAACTTCGTGTCGGCGATGATGATTCCCCTGGACGCCGCAAAATCCGCACCGGTTCTGTAGAGCGAGAGTGTGAGTTCCCTGAGCCGGACGGCGGTCTCCTCTCCCACGAGTCCGATGACATCTCCAAAGGAGATGTTCTCGTCGTGCGTTCCGATCTCAGCCTTGGTCGTGGGGGTGAAGACGGGCGCGGGAAGCCTGTCGGATTCTCTGAGACCGGCGGGGAGCTTGATTCCGCAGATCTCTCCGGAACGCTTGTATTCGGTCCATCCGCTCCCGGAGAGGTACCCGCGGGCAATGCATTCTACGGGAAGCGGACGCGTTTTGCGGACGACCATGCTCCTCCCCGCAAACACGCCCGGATGGGACCGGAACGGTTCCGGGAATTCATTGATGTCGGTGCTGATCAGGTGATTGTCGGCCACGCCGGCGAGTTTCCGGAACCAGAATGCGGAGATCTGCGTCAGCACCTTCCCCTTGTTGGGTATGCCGTCCTGGAGGATGACGTCAAAAGCGGAAAGACGGTCCGTCGCAACGATCAGAAGGTCCTCTCCCAGGTCGTACATGTCGCGGACCTTCCCCTGTTTCACGGGGGAGAGACCGGAGAGCGCGGCGCTCGAATTGACTGTTGGTTTCATTACATAAATAACAAAATTCCCCGCGAGAAAACAAGAAAAATCCCGCGTCAACAACCCGCGGGATGAATGGAACATGCCTCAGGAGCCGGATACCAACGAGCCCCGTCCGATTGTGAGGAGAATCAAACCTCACCGGGACCCACAGAGTGCGCTTCGCTGCCCAATGGCACCCTGTTGGCCGGATTGCTTCGCTGCGCTCGCAATGACACCCCAGGCGCAGAACCGGGGAGCGGGGAAGGTCCCGGAAGCGATCACCGGTCGAAGGCGACCCCGAGGATGTCCTCAATCGATCCCCGGACGAGGGCTTTCTGCGGCGGCACCGCCGAGCCGGCCCGCCCGATCCCCCCGAATCTCAGGCCTTTCCATTCCGACTCGATCTTGGATTTGACAAGATCCTGTACGACCTTCTGAACATCTTTCGCCTGCGCACTCCCCTTCTTCACCGAGTCGACGAAAACATCGACTTCGATTCGGCCGCTCGTGACCCGCCTGGGCACTATCATGTAGCTCAGAGATTGGGCCCTTCGCCACCGATAGGATGAGTCGGTTGCACTGAATGTCGACGGGACGCTGCGGAAGCTCCGGTCATCGGACGTCGGAACGAGCGTGACTGTGACACGATCGAATTTCTGGCCCCCGCGTGAGGATAGCATGACCATTGTTCTCCTTGAAGTTTCGGCGGCGGAAGATTGGCCGATTTGGCGCCGCCTGTGGTGGGGAAGGAACGGACCGACATGAACGGAAATTATATCAATATTAATAAAGATCCGGATTCTGATGTGTGTCCCACCTCACGTGCGCCGTCACACGACGGCACCCCCTTCTCTTTAACACGTTCATCCTCAACGACTTATTGTCAGTCAAGGAACCGGACGCCAAGAGAGAGGGCCTCAGCCAGGAGAAGGAGATACCGGTCTCTCGGGATGTCGACGGCGCCAAACTGACGCATGTGCTCATTCATGATCTGCGTATCGAGCAAGCGGTACCCTCTGGCGTTCAACCTCCCGACGAGTGAGACGAGCGCAAATTTGGATCCGTTCGGGATCCGGCTGAACATCGATTCTCCGAAGAAGGCCCCCCCGAGTGCCACGCCGTACAACCCCCCGACCAGTTTCCCCTCCAGCCAGGTCTCCACGGAGTGTGCGACTCCCATGCTATGGAGCTCCGTGTAGACGCGTATGATGTCGCCGGAAATCCATGTCCCGCCGGGAAACCTCCCTTCGGCGCACTCCCGGATGACCTGATCGAACGTCCGGTCCACGGTGATCGTACACGCCGAACGCTTCATCTCCCTGCGGAGACTCCTCGGGACATTGAATCCCTCGAGCGGAATGATCGCCCTCGGGTCGGGAGAGTACCATGAGATCGGGCCCGAGCGGGATTCGGCCATGGGGAAGAATCCGCTGCGGTAGGCAGAGACGACGACAGCGGCATTGAAGTGCTCCTCTGCAGACGTTCGGGGCGGGTTTGCCCGGGGCGGATTCGTTCGGGGCATGGAACTCCGTGAGAAGGAATTCAGGTACCGGCGAGGACGACGATCTTCCCGGAAGACCGGCGGGTCTGCAGGAAGCCATGCGCCTCGACGGTCTTTTCGAACGGAAAGACAACAGCAGCTCTCATGCACCATCCTCCACCGGTCCGATGTATTGTTCGTACAGGCGGATGAGCTTTTTCTGCGACATGGTATCCAGGTCCTCGTCGTCCGTGTCGCGTTTCACGAACATCTCGAATTCCTCCTGCTCGTACCTCTTCATCTTTCTCGTATAGTCCCGCAATTCGACGATGAGGGCATGTTGCTCGGCGTGAGTCATAGTTCCTCCGGCGATTCCGGTGTGACGTGTTTCAGCGACTGGATCCGGCATACCGTGCGGAAGCCGCAATGCCCGCACAGTTTTCGAACCATGTCCGGACGCGTAAGCGGGAATCGACCCCCGGTGATCCCGTCGAGTATGCTCCCGATGAAGCGCCCCGTCTCTCCGATGACTTCGCGGATCTCCGTCTCGTCCCGGACGACCTGTCTGGACCGGGATCCGGCGGGGAACGCCCTGCCGCGGAAGTCATCCGCCGCCAGAGCAGGTTTCAGCTCGACCTCATCGCGGAGCCGGTAATAGAATCCTCCCGCCGGCGCGAGATCGGGGCGCCCCGCACCTCTCAGGAGCTCATAGCTTGCGAAGATGTATGCCGGAAGCTGCAGGCTCAACCCCTCCCGGATTTCACCGAGACCGGGGACATCCCGTCCGGTTTTGTAGTCGATCACCGCGAAGAACCCGTCCCCGGTGTCGACCCTGTCGATCCTCCCGCGCAGACGCGCTCCCCCGAGAGAGACCGGCTCCGGCCGTGAAAGAATCGTGTCGAAGGTCCCGGGAGTTCCCGGCGTTCCGCCAAAACTGACCTCGAAGTATCCCGGCTCCATCGCGTCATCCCGTCCCCTCTCGTTTTCCAGGAATCGCCGGAGGAGCCCCTCTCCCGAATCTCCTTTCCCCAGAATCAGCTCCCTCTCAATATTCCAGAACACATCCGGGATGTCGAGAGATTCCATTTTCACAGTCGTTATCGCTACCAGTTCCCTCACTGCCTGCTCAAAATCCGCGGGCGAAGCCCCTTTCAGAGGAGGCGCGTTCCTTTCCCGTCGGGCCGAGAAGAACTCGTACAGCGATTCGTGGAGCAGGGCCCCCTTTTCCACCGGCGTCATCCCCTCCTCGAACTCCTCCCGTTCAAGCAGCCGGAGTACGAAACGGGAGAAAAAACGGAACGGGCATCCGGCATATGTCTCAAGCTGGCTGACGGAAAAGACACGGTCACGGAAACCCTCAAGATGCCGCCGTCCCTCTTCCCCTGTCGCACCGGCGATGATCCCCCCGTATTCTTCGCTCCCCAGGCCGGTCCTCCGGTTCCGTTCCACGTCCCTCGAAGCTCTGACACGGGTCCACTCATCCTCCATGCCGGAAAGGAGAGGCTCAGGGAACGGCTCGTCCACTTCCCGGGAGCTATGGAGCCGGAGGTACTCTTCACGCGAGCATATGTCCTCCGCAAAGGGGATCTCCTCCGGATCCTCCCAGAGCGTCACTTCGGATGATTTGAGGAATGCGTCGATAAACGACGACCGGACCAGCTCGTTTTCTCCTTCCCGCAGCGGGTACGTCAGGTAGAGATGTTCCGTCCAGTTTGTCGCCGCCTGATAGAACAGGTATCTGTTCTCCCAGACATGACGGCGCTCGCGCTCACCCCTGCGCCGCGCACTCAGAAAGACTTCGGGTTGATAGACGGAAGGGAATTCGCCGTCGACCAGTCCCGCGACGATCATCACGTCGACCGGGAGTTCGCGCGTTTCCTCGATGGAGGTCACCAGCACGCCCCGGCCGAACGCCTCCCGGACGTTATACCGCTCCTGGCCGAGTGCTGTTTTCAGCCTGTCGAAATGCACCCGGAGACCCTGGCGCGCATCCGGGCCGTCCTGCAAATGCGCCGTCATCGCGACCGCATGGAGTGTGTCGCGGAAGGCGTTGAACGCACGCACATCTTTCTCCATAAGTTCCGGGGTCCCGCGCAGTCGCGGGTCGATCAGGCTGGAGAGGACGGAGAGCCGGGCCATGAGCGAAAGCATCTCACCTTCGAACTCCGCCGCGGTCATTTCCGAATCGAAAGGGGCGAGGACGCGGCCGAGCGACTCCATGTCCGTTTTCGCCTTACTGAAGGCCTCAACCTGAGCGGAGGCCCGCCGTCGTTCCGACTCTTCCACTGCCTCCTTGAGATGTCGGTCCGCCTCCCCTCGCGCCCGTTCGATTTTTCCGAGCCAGCCGCCGAGCCCGGCAGTCGCCCGTATCTTCACGGCGACCGATGAGAGGTTTCCTGCATCGAAGGGTGCGCCGCTGACCGGCACGGTGATATACGGAGACCCGGCGATCCGGAGTACGTCCTGCCGCCGGAATCCGTGCAGCGGAAGGCGGAGGAGCCCGAGGAGTGCCACCGTCAGGGGGGAACGTGCCAGCTCGAACCTGTCGGTGATGTTCACCGGGATCTCGTATTCTGCAAAGAGCTCCCGCATGATGTCCGTGTATTTCCCCGGGTTATGGAGCGCGATGCAGATCGCGCTCAGGTCCCTCGAGGGGCGCTCCGCCACCAGCATTTTGACAAGCTTGCAGAGACATTCCACTTCGTGCTCGCGGCTGCGCGCCGCCATGACCGTCACGCTCCCGCGCAGGTCCGTTTTCGGGGACGGATCCCCGGCAGAGAAGAGCCTCCGCGCGATATGCTCCGCCGCCCGGCGCGCCTCGGGAGGCCGGGCCGCACAGCCGAAGAAGAACGCCGCAGCGGATGCTTCCTTCTCGCCGCCGGCCTCGCGAAAGCCGAGCTCGGTGAATCGCCTGTAGTTTTCTTCCAGATGGCCGAACAGCCCCGGATTCCCTCTGAGGTAATCGAACATCATCGTGACAGAGAGTCCCGGCACCTCGCAGATCCTGCGGATGATCCTGACCTCGGGGACTGAGAATTCGTCGAACCCGGCAAGCGAAAGCGTCTCGACCCCGGGGAAGAGGCGCCGGAAGGCATGAACGAAATCCTCAGGAGACATAACGAGTGAGAGGACCCTGTAGAGACCCTCCAGGTCCTCCGCATCCAGCGCGGCAAGCTCCCGCTCGTACGCGGCATAGATTGACGCCACATCGGCCAGCTTCGGTTGTTCCCCCTCGGGAGAGAGCGCAAGCTCTTCGGCAAGAATGTCGTGATAGACGCCGGACTCCTTCAACGCCGTGATCACGTCGATCAGCCGGTCAAATGTGCCGCGGGGGAGCTGGCGGTCTTTTCCGCGGAGGGAAAAATATCCAAGACCACCGGCAACCGACCTGACCGCCCTGTGGAACAGGAGCGTCCTGGGAGGACCGCCGACCACCGTCCTGGACCCGGGGGCGGCGGCATAAAGCGCGCGGCAGAGCGACTCCATCGTGTGCAGTGGGAGAGCCGGAGCCACCGCCCCGGGAGAGAGGCGCATGATCTCCCTGGTGAGATGACGGATCCTCCGCTTCGTGGGAACGACAACCAGGCAACCTTCCATCCGCGACCGGCGGACGCGTTCGTCGAACGGCAGAGGTGGGGACGCGGCACCGTGATGAAGAATGATCGGCATATCCGAGTGTACGAAAAAATCGAGGGAGGGTCAATCGACGTCCGACTTGATTTTGGCCCCCTCTTTGACCACATTTGGGGCAGACGCACACGGCAACAGCCTGTTACTGCCACATGAGCCAACACATGATGGTTCCCGCCGCAGTCGCCCTCCTCCGGCCGAAGCACTGGATCAAGAACGTCATCGTCTTCGCACCGCTCATATTCGGAAAAGGCCTCTTGAACCCTTCGCAGGCGCTCACATCGCTGAGAGCATTCGTTGCGTTCTGTCTCACCGCAAGCGCGGTGTATATACTCAACGACATCGCCGACGTCGAATCCGATCGGGCACATCCGGAAAAGAAGAACCGCCCCCTGGCATCCGGGGCCATCACCCGGCGTTCGGCGCTCGGTATTCTCGCCCTCCTCCTGTGCGCCGTCTTCTTTCTGTGTGCGGCGATGCAGATGAAATTCATCGTGGTAATCGCGGCTTACTTTCTCCTGAATGTCGCCTATTCATTCCGGCTCAAGGAGGTCGTCCTCCTGGATGTCTTCCTGATCGCCGCGGGGTTCATGCTCCGGGTCCTCGGCGGAGCCTACGCGATAAGCGTGCAGGTTTCGAGCTGGATCGTCCTCTGCTCCATGTTCATTTCGCTCTTCCTCGGGTTCGCCAAGAGGCGGGGGGAACTCGTGAACGTGGAGGGAGCGGAATCGGGAGCCCCGAGACGCGTGCTGCTCCTCTACAGGGTGGAGTTCCTTGATCAGATGCTGACGATTTCCGCGGCCGGTGCTGTGATCGCGTATGCACTCTACACGGTCGCGCCCCGGACCGTGGCGACGTTCGGAACCGAGAACCTCATCTACACGACGTTGTTCGTCATCTACGGTGTGTTCCGGTATCTCTACTTGATCCATTCGGGGAGGCAAGGAGAAAACCCCACGAACGCACTCACATCGGATGTCCCGATTATCGTCAATGGAGTGCTCTGGGTTCTCACCTGTGTGTACCTTATCTATCTCGGCGGCCAGGTCATGTGGCTTCCAGGGTAGGACGCGGCGCCTCTCTCCTCGCTCCTCCGATCAGCGGCGGGAGTCCTCTTCACCGCCACTTCTCTCCTAAGTTTTTTGCGAATCTCATCCCGGGGGGCATGTGTTTCCAATGTCCCTTCCAAACCGGGGGAGGAGGGGCCAGACGGGGAAAAATGTAGAAAGATTCAACAGAAATTGCGTTGACTTACCCCGCTTGAATATTTATATTTGATCTGACGCAAAGTCTGTCACCCCCGCGGGGAACCTCTATAAAGAGAGGGATTGTTAATACCACAGGCGGGCCGGACGGGTTCGCTCACCTGTTCACCACTTCAGAGGACCGGGATGGAAGGCAACTTCTCTAACAGAGTCCAGGATGTCATCAGGCTGAGCCGCGAAGAGGCTCTCAGGCTCGGCCACGATTATATCGGGACAGAGCACCTGCTGCTCGGCGTTATCCGTGAGGGGGAGGGGATTGCCGTGAAGATACTCCGGAACCTCGGCGTGGACCTCTATAAACTCAAGAAGGCAATCGAGGATACGGTGAGGACGTCCGGCGGGACGCTCACAATCGGAAATATTCCCCTGACAAAACAGGCGGAAAAAGTATTGAAAATAACCTACCTCGAGGCAAAGCTCTACAAGTCAGACGTCATCGGAACCGAGCATCTGCTCCTGTCGCTCCTCAGGGACGATGACAATATCGCCGCGCAGATCCTCCACCAGTTCAACATCCATTACGACGTCGTGCGCGGGGAGCTTGACAATATCATAAGCGGGAAGCCGTCTACTCCCCCCCATGCGCAGGCAGCCGCGGAGAAGAAACCGGAGAAATCAAAGACGCCGGTCCTGGACAATTTCGGGCACGACCTCACCAAGCTGGCAGCCGAGGACAAACTCGACCCCATCGTCGGCCGTGAAAAAGAGATCGAGCGGGTGGCGCAGGTTCTCAGCCGGAGGAAGAAGAACAACCCTGTGCTCATCGGCGAGCCCGGGGTGGGGAAGACCGCGATCGCTGAAGGTCTGGCAATGCGGATCGTGCAAAAGAAAGTCAGCCGGGTCCTCCATGGAAAACGGGTTGTGACACTCGACCTCGCCGCCCTCGTCGCCGGGACGAAGTACCGGGGGCAGTTCGAGGAGAGGATGAAGGCGGTGATGAACGAGCTCGAGAAGGCCAAGGACGTGATCCTCTTCATCGACGAGCTGCACACGATCGTCGGCGCGGGAGGGGCATCGGGATCTCTTGACGCCTCCAACATGTTCAAGCCGGCGCTCTCACGCGGCGAGCTGCAGTGCATCGGGGCGACGACGCTCGACGAATACCGCCAGTACATCGAGAAGGACGGC
>Ga0182017_10002684_pt1 | contig 13431 bp, 13 predicted proteins | sample 712E3DmetaG_FD_120492 | JGI IMG/M metagenome (GOLD analysis project Ga0182017, IMG submission 120492) | Permafrost microbial communities from Stordalen Mire, Sweden - 712E3D metaG | ecosystem: Environmental > Terrestrial > Soil > Wetlands > Permafrost | place: Sweden: Stordalen | collected... | reverse complement strand
TCGCGCAGCTCCTGTGATGTAATCACAGAAACAGTCGGAACAACATCTTTTTCCGCGATTTCGAGTTTCGTCGCGGTGATGACTGTGGGGGGAAGATAATATGTTGTTGCGGAATCGGTTCCTTCCGCGGCGAACGTGGAAATGAACGGAGTCGCAAGTAAGATGAGGAGTGATTTCATTACGATGTGAATCCTTTCGTTATGAGAGGGAGGAGGTGAGGATAAGTTTACCATGTTTCACCCCTTTGAAACTTAGAATCTTGTGAGCAATCTGTTGCAGATCCAGCGCCTTTCCCTTCATGATGACCGACTCGAGACAGGTATCGTGATCGATGTGAATGTGTGTGCTCGATACGATCTGCTTAAAATGATGGTGCTGGAAATCGGTTAGCGCTCCTTCGAGTTCGCGCTGATGGTGATCGTAGACGTACGAAATAATTCCGAACGTCGGAGCGTTGGGCTGGTGAACCGACTCATCGACAAGTTTCTCCCGGACGAAATCGCGGATCGCTTCCGAACGGTTGGTATATCCGCGGCGAGTGATGAGAAGGTCGAACCTTTCGAGAAGGGTATCTTCCATGGAAACGCCAAAGCGAATTAGGTTTTTCATGCGTGGCACCTTTTTTATAATAATAGCACGATTTTGGATCAAACGCAACTACACTGAACTTAGGAGATCCCTGGTAGTGCCACAGTTTCGTTCTTTAGTCGTTCCGGTGAAAGGCGGATTCCAGGTTTTTGGGCTACCCGTCAATATGGATGCCAGCTTTCGCTGGCATGACGATGACCCTTAGGTTTTTGTTTTCAAACTGAGACACCACTGATGTTTGCTTATTGCTTTGACAATGACTATTTTTAAGAAAATTGGAGAACGAACGTGAGTGAGCAAAACACGACAGCCATTACCGACTCCCAGGTGCGAGAAGCGCTCAAGGACGTCTACGATCCGGAAATCCCTGTGAGTATCGTTGACCTGGGTTTGGTGTATGAGGTGAAAATTATCGACGACTGGGTCGGCGTGAAAATGACTTTAACTTCCCCGGGATGCGGAATGGCATCGATGATCGCTAACAACGCGCGGGACCGCATCAAAAAGATCGCCGGTGTCAGCGATGCGGACGTCAGAATTGTGTGGCAACCTCAATGGAGCCCTGCGATGATGACTCCGGAAGCGCGGAAAAAACTCGGCTGGATGGGGTAAGGTTTCACCTCTTTGCAGGAAACTTAGAAGCATCTTGAACATACTCAAGTTGCTTTTTTATTTTCGAGCATTTCATCGGTTTGCCAGTCTCAGACATTGAACCTGAAATGAACGATGTCACCATCTTCGATCTGGTATTCTTTCCCTTCAATATGGAACAGGCCGCTGTCTTGCACCGCTTGCTCTCCTCCCAAACGAGCAATGTCCACATATTTCATTATTTCCGCTCGTATAAAACCTTTCTCAAAATCCGAGTGGATAACGCCGGCTGCCTCGGGTGCAAGAGCACCTTGTCGGACCGTCCAAGCGCGAACCTCTTTGGGTCCTGCTGTAAAAAAAGTGATGAGGTGCAGTAGGTCATATCCCTCATGAATAACTTGTTGAAGCCCCGATTCGCGCAAACCCAGTTCTCGTAAGAAATCGGCGTGTTCATCCAACGGAAGCTCCGCAACCTCGGCCTCCACTGCTGCACTGATCACCGCCACCTTGGCATTTTCCCTTGCAGCGACCTCCCTCACTTGAACGACGTACGCGTTCCCGCCCGTTATTTCCTTCTCGTGGACGTTGCAGACGTACATGACCGGCTTGTTGGTCAACAAATGCATCTCGCGAATCCATCGAACTCCTTCCTCGGACGGAATGTCAAAGTACCTGGCAAGACGCCCTTTGAGAAGGTGTTCCTTCAAGCTCAAGCAGAATTGATGCTCGTCCCTGACTTTCTTTTCGGCGGTCTTCGCCCGTTTCTCCGCGTCAGCAATTTTCTTTTCCACCGTTTCGAGGTCTTTGAAGATGAGCTCTGCCTCGATGATCTCGATATCTCGCTTTGGGTCGATGCTCCCATCGACGTGAACAACATTTGCGTCGTCGAAACAACGAACGACGTGGGCGATCGCATCTACCTCCCGGATATGAGACAGAAACTGATTACCGAGGCCTTCTCCCTTGCTCGCACCTCTCACCAAGCCTGCGATGTCAACAAATTCGATAACCGTGGGAATGATCTTCGCCGGTTTATAGATCTTCGCGAGTACATCAATCCGAAAATCGGGCACTGCGACGACACCAACATTCGGGTCGATCGTACAAAACGGATAGTTCGCTGCCTCCGCACCGGCAGCCGTAATAGCGTTGAAGAGTGTTGATTTGCCTACGTTCGGTAGGCCTACAATTCCACAATTAAAACCCATCGATCAGTCGACAATCAACAGTGAGCAATGAACAATCAACAATCGACGATAGACAATCAACAAACAGCGGCTTGAGCATCGGACGAAGGAGTTGATTGGATTGTGAACGGGTAATGTTGAAAGATACGAAATCGTGCCGGCTCATCCAAGGTCTATCTCACAGTAGTGCCCCCCCCTCCGGATTTTCTGCTGGCTGGCAAGAAAAAGTGCTTGCATAATTATGCATGAGATTGTATATTTATTCACTTTTTTCCAACACCGAAAAGGATCTGTTCAAATGCATGTTTCGATCATCGGAGCTTCGGGTTATTCGGGAGCCGAACTCATTAGAATTTTACTTCATCATCCCCGTGTCAAAATCCAAAAAGTATTTGCGAATAACAGCTCCGGGAAACGCGTTGATGAGCTATACGGACAGTTGCGGGGCAAAACGGAACTCATGTACGAAAAATACTCCATCGAACAAGTTTCGGATTCGGACCTGGTTTTCATCGCGCTTCCTTCGGGAGAAGCGATGCATGTCGTCCCGCCCCTGTTGAAATCCAGGAAGCGTGTGATTGACCTTGGCGGAGACTTCCGGCTCAAGGATATCAATGCATATCAGAAATACTACAAACGAGAACACGTTTCTGCCGAGGTCGTGGATTGTGCGGCCTACGGCCTGCCTGAATGGAATAAGCCGCAAATCAAAACAGCACAGCTCGTGGCAAATCCCGGGTGTTACGCCACAGGCGCGATCCTCCCCCTCATCCCGGCAGTCAAAGACGACGTTGTGGAAGAGAAGGGGATCGTGATCAGTTCTCTTTCAGGGGTTTCGGGAGCGGGAAGAAGTGCGACGGTCGAGCTCTCCTTTTCGGAGGTCAATGAAAGCGTCAAAGCATACAAGGTCGCCGAGCATCAACACACGCCAGAAATCGAGTCGGGTATTTCGGACTATTCCTCCCGCATGGTGAAGGTCACATTCGTCCCCCACCTCCTTCCAATGACGCGTGGGATCTATTCGTCGATTTACGCTCGTTTGAAAAGGAATATTGATCACGAAGAACTCTCTTCGCTTTACAGAAAATACTATGAAGGAGCCTCTTTCATTCGATTCGATTCATCGGGGATTCCAGAAATCAAGAACGTCAATTACACAAACTATTGCGATATCGGCTTCCGCATCGATGAAAGGAACCGCACCTTAATCCTGCTGAGCGTTATTGACAATCTCATAAAAGGGGCGGCTGGTCAAGCGGTGCAAAATATGAATATCATGCTCGGATTCAACGAAACGGAAGGGCTCTTGTAGGGTGAAAAGTGAAAAGTTAAAAATTAAAAAGATTGGAGGGGGAATCTGCGCAGCGAAGGGTTTCAAAGCATCTGGGGTACACGCAGGGCTCAAGAAACGAAAAAAGGATCTCGCGCTCGTGGTATCGGAAGTTCCGGCGTCCGCTGCCGGAGTATTCACACAGAGCAATACCAAAGCTGCCTGCGTGACTCTCGATCAACATCAGCTCAGAAAGTCATACTTTGCTTCTGCAATACTCATCAACAGCGGCAATGCGAACGCGTGCACCGGCAAACGCGGAATGAAAGATGCCCTCGCTTCGTTAAGGACTGCCGCGAAAGCGCTCGAGATTCCCCGAACACATGTGCTTGTTTCTTCTACGGGTGTGATCGGCCAGTTCCTTCCAATGGATCGAATACACGCCGGAATTGCGGACGCAACGAAACACCTGCACACAAACGGAAATCTCGACGCAGCCGAGGGGATCTGTACAACCGATACCTTCATCAAAGAAATTGCCGTTAGAGTACTCATCGGAAATGTTCCCGTCTGCATTGGAGGAATGGCAAAGGGATCGGGGATGATCGCTCCCAATATGGCAACAATGCTCGCCTTCGTTACGACGGATGCGAATATTTCGCATGCGCTCCTCGTCAAGACCCTGCGGCGAGCTACGGCGATGTCCTTTAACCGCATTACCGTGGATGGCGACACAAGTACCAACGACATGGTACTTGTGCTGGCAAACGGCATGGCGAACAATGCTCTCCTTAAAGAAGGATCTCCCTCCTATGCGGACTTTTATCAAGCATTTGAATATGTCCTTACCATTTTGTCAAAGATGATCGTCAAAGATGGTGAAGGGGCGACGAAGTTTGTCGAAGTAATTGTCAAAGGTGCTCTCTCAGAAAAAGAAGCGGCGAAAGCCGGTCGAACAATCTGCAATTCTCTGCTGGTCAAAACGGCGATCCACGGTGAGGATGCCAACTGGGGAAGGATTCTCGCCGCCGTGGGCCGCTCGGGGATTCACTTCAACCCGGACAAAACGGAAATATTCTTCGACGGACTGCGCATTCTCGGGAAAAACTACAGCATTTCCTTTTCGGAACAAAAGGCGAAAACAATCCTCCATAAAAAGGAGATTACGATTGTCGTCGATCTGCACAATGGTTCCCACTCCGCCACACTTTGGACATGCGACCTTTCAAAAGAATATATCGATATCAATGCGAGTTACAGGAGTTGAATAAGTCGGGTGTAACCATTTTAACGTTAGGATCACTGAGTTGGTTGTTTTGGAATGGTGGGAAGATGGAATGGTGGAATGATGGAATGATGGAATAGTGGAATAGTGAATAATGAAATATAAGAGCGTTAGGGTCTTGCACATGAGATCGGAACATTGTTCTTCACGTAAAATTGCCTGAGAAATGAAAAAAGAAGAAGTGCTCATTGAAGCTCTCCCCTACATCCAGAAGTATGAAGGGAAGACGTTTGTGATCAAGTATGGCGGGGCTGCAATGACCGAGCCATTACTTCGGGAAACGTTCGGCAAGGACGTCACCATCCTTCGAAAGATAGGGATCAATATTGTGATCGTTCACGGAGGAGGGAAGGAGATCACTGAGATTGCCAAGAAGCTCGGCATCGAAACAAAGTTCGTCGACGGCCAGCGATATACCGACGAGGCGATGGTCGACGTCGTTCAAATGGTGCTTGCCGGAAAAATCAACAAGGAGATTGTCAATCTCATCAACCAGAACGACGGAGATGCGATAGGCCTCAGCGGCGTCGACAACATGCTGCTCCGAGCCGAGAAGATCGACGGGAAGAGTGACTTAGGGTTCGTTGGGAAAGTCACCTCCGTCAATGTCCCTTTCATCGAGCTCCTGCTCAAGAATGGCATGATGCCCGTCATCGCCCCGATTGGCATCGGGAAGAACGGAGTTGTACTGAACATCAACGCCGACCTAGCCGCTGGAACCATCGCGGATGCGTTAAAAGCCGAGAAGCTCGTCTATTTGAGCGACATCGAAGGAATCGTCATCAACAACAAGCGCATTTCCTCCATCACCGAAAAGGAGGCGGACCAACTGATCAAACAAGGTTCAATCTTCGGTGGAATGATCCCAAAAGTGCAATCGGCATTCAGGACGCTTAATGCAGGAGTCAAGAAAGTTCACATTGTCGATGGACGGATCAAACATTCCCTCCTCCTCGAGATCTTCACCGACGAAGGAATAGGAACGCAAATGATTCGCGAGAGCCTAGCGAAAAAGCATTAAGGGACGTAGCGCGTGGATAAAGCGAAGAGACAATTTGCAATAAAGGGAATCATCCAATCGAAGTCGATTCCGAGCCAAGAAGAGCTCTGCCTTGACTTGAAGAAGCGCGGGTTCGATATCACTCAAGCAACCCTTTCTCGGGACCTCAAGGAGCTTGGAGTCATTCGCGTTCATTCCGAGGGGCACCTCCGGTATACACTGAGCGCCGAAAGCGAAGAGCGAAAGATGAAGTCGCTCATCGGCTTCGAAGTGACCAGCATCGACGCTAATGAAACGATGATCGTCATTCGGACTTTACCCGGAAGAGCACCGGGCGTTGCTTCCTTTCTGGATTCACTCCATAATCCTCATCTTCTCGGGACGGTGGCGGGCGACGACACGGTCGTCGTGCTCCCTTCAACGATACGGAGAATCAACTCAACCTTACAGGACATTAAGAACGCACTGGTTGAACGGACCGGTCGGGGCTAACCTCCTCCGATTTGCTCGCCGGCATATCCATCTACTATTACAAAGGAAGACTCATTTTGAAAAGAGAAAAGATTGCAGTCGCTTATTCGGGCGGGCTCGACACGTCCGTCATCGTTAAATGGCTACAGGAAAAATACAACGCGGATGTCATCACAGTAACCGGCAATCTCGGCCAGCAGAAAGAGCTTGTCGGCGTGGCAGAGAAGGCATACAAGACGGGAGCAAAGAAGGTATACATTCAGGATTTGCGAAAGGAATTTGTGGAAGACTACATCTTCCCTGCCCTCAGAGCGGGAGCGTTGTACGAACACGTCTATCCCATGGCGACATCGCTCGGCCGGCCGCTTCTCGCAAAGGCCCTCGTTGAGGTGGCGATGAGGGAAAAATGCACCGCAGTCGCCCACGGCTGCACAGGAAAAGGAAACGACCAGGTTCGCTTCGAAGTTTCGGTGATGGCACTCGCTCCCGAATTGAAGGTCCTCGCTCCCCTTCGTGAATGGGAATTCAAGTCGCGTGAGGAAGAAATCGCGTATTGCGAACGCCATGGGATTCCCGTCTCCGCTACGAAAAAGAATCCATACTCGATCGATGAGAACATCTGGGGAACTGCAATCGAATGCGGGATCCTCGAAGATCCTATGGTCGAACCTCCGAAAGACGCCTATCAGCGAACCGTGTCGCCAGAAGAGGCCCCCAACAAAGCAACCTATGTCTCCATCGAGTTCGAACAAGGGGTGCCGATAGGACTCGACGGCAAGAAAATGTCAGGTGTTTCTCTCATAGAAAAGTTGAACGAGATTGCAGGAGCGAACGGAGTCGGCAGGATGGATTTGGTAGAGAATCGCCTCGTCGGGATCAAATCCCGCGAGGTCTATGAGGCGCCCGCAGCCGTTACGCTTCATTTCGCCCATACCGAGCTAGAGCGGCTGACACTCGACAAAGAGGTCTTTCATTACAAAGCAAAGCTCGCAGATGACTACGCAACTATCATATACAATGGACTCTGGTTTTCGCCGCTGAAGAACGCAATCGACGGGTTTGTCAACGAGACTCAGAAGAATGTGACCGGTATGGTGAAGGTCCGGTTCTACAAAGGCAATCTGACCGTCGGCGGCCGAACCTCTCCATACTCTCTCTACGACACGAAGCTGGCCACCTACACCGTGGAAGATACATTCGACCACTCTGCCTCCGAAGGGTTTATCAAGATCTATGGATTGGCCTTGAGGACATTTCATCGGGTTAACAAGAGCAAGAGATAAGAGAGAAGAGAGAAGAAAAACATGTAAACGTCAGCGAGGCTTATATAGCAGCAGAAAATCGACTGGAATCCCCGAAGAGCGAAGGCTTTTTGGGGATTTTGTTTTTTGATGTTGCATACTTCGAGCTTTCTCACTTTTTCACTATCCCCACCCCCAAAACAGCTGCCATCTAAAGGAGGAATTCATGTTCCGCAACCTTCGTTTGTCGACGAAGCTTCTCATCACATTTGTACCGTTGCTGATTATCGCGATCGCGGTGAGCGGCGACGTCAATTTAGCGTTCCAAGAGGATCTTATCCAGAAGCAGGTGCTCCAATCCGCCGGGCAAAAGGCGCAGATCGTCCGGGAAGCGCTCGTGAATCAGATGGTCGAGAATCAACAGGTGAAGGACGAATTCCTGGATCGCATTCAGCACGTTGCGGGGCTCAATAATCTGTATATCCGGTTTATTCCAGAAAATCTCCATCTGCGAGAATTCCTCGAAGACAGCACGCGCGCGGCGCGGCTGGAGAAACGTCTCGACTTCGCGAATTCAAAGGATGAGATCGACCTGCAGTACGGAAATGAAGCCCTCACAACCGGCCAACAACAGTGGCTCCGCACTGGGGATAACTTCCGTGCAATGATCCCCTTCAAAGCGGAGAAAAAATGCCTTGCATGCCACGATGTCCAGATCAATCAGCCGCTGGGAGTAGCACATATTGAGTTTCCCCTCGCCGACGTCCTCACTTCCATCAAAGAGAGCTCGGTCCGTTCCGGAATGATCTCAGCCGGATTCGCGCTTTTTTCGATTGTTGTTGGTTTCGTCCTGTATCGATCGCTGATCCAAAAACCTATCAAGAAGCTGGAAAAGGCCGCTGAAGAAATCGGAAAAGGAAACCTGAGTTATGAAATGGAGGTTGCTCGTGCCAAAGATGAGATCGGAAACCTCTCGCGCTCTTTCGATCAGATGAGGGCCGCACTCAAACAGAGCCAGCAAGCCGTCCGGATGTCGACGGTTGGACAAGTCGCAGCGTCGCTGATTCAAGATTTTCGAGCCCTGATGCGGGAGATCCTATCAGCGATCGATCAGATCCAACGCGGCCAGCTCGATGAGGAGAAGAAGATGGTTGCCTGCGAATCCGCGCGCGGCGCTGTGCAAGTTGTCAACAAGATGACGCAGGACTTACTCGACTACACCACCGGAGAGTTGAAGGTTGACAAAAAACTGACGGATGTGGCTCAACTCATGCGAGTCATCGCCTCCCAGATAAAACCAGATCTCGACAGAGAGAACATCAAGTTCGAACTGGTTACAGGATACGACGGTTCGGTCATCTTAGACCCCGACCGGACTCGCCGCGCACTTGTGAACATCATTTCATACGCACAGAATTATGTGCCACCCAACGGAATGATTCGCTTCTCCAATGAAATTGTTGGAAATAGTCTACTTCTGAAAATTACCGACAACGGAAGCGGAATACCCGAGGCCTTCAAGGAGAGAGTCTTTGAACCGTTCGTAAAGATCGTCAAAGGCAAAGGGATCGGCGTCGAAATGGCACTCGCAAAAAGGATGATCGAGAAACAGGGAGGCAAGATACACGTAGATTCGCAGGAAGGAAAAGGATCAACCTATTCCATCATCATGCCGTTGGGGCCATAAAGTCGATCGTTGGAGAATCTCATATCGCCGTTTGGAGCAAATAGGTCAAGGGACGTCTGTCCTACCGTTTCATTCGTATGCTCTCCTTCCCGGGTCTTCGAATCCTTGATATTCATCGAAAAATCCGTTATCTTAATGGAGGAAAATGAGGTTTTGATTGCAGAATGTAGGTATTCTGACGGCTTTTGTGTTCGGTTTACTCTCCTTTGTTTCTCCCTGCGTGCTTCCCATCGTGCCCGGGTATATCTCCTTTATCTCCGGAGTATCGCTGGATGAGATGCAGAGCGCGGAACATAAGAAGTCCGCACTGCGTTCAATCATGGTGAACTCACTCTTCTTCATTTCCGGCTTCACGCTCATTTTTGTTCTCCTCGGCGCTACGGCGACAACCCTCGGGAAAACCTTCAATGAGTACTACTCCACGATCAGCAGGATTGCCGGCGTGTTGCTCATCGTCTTCGGACTGCAAATGATGGGGTTGTTCAGAATAGATTTCCTGAACTATGAAAAGAGGTTTCATATCCGGCAAAGGAAACTCGGCAAGTTCGGATCGTTCCTGGTAGGAACCGCCTTCGCGTTCGGTTGGACTCCCTGCATCGGCCCGGTCCTGGCGGCCATCCTCGTTATCGCCAGCCAACAGGACACCGTCTACAAAGGGATCGGCCTGCTGGCGAGTTATTCGCTTGGGCTCGGGATACCGTTCTTCCTGACCGGCCTCAGTATCAACGCGTTTTTCAACGTGTTCAACAAGGTGAAGAAACACTTTCATGCGATAGAGCTTGCCGGGGGTGCGATGCTTGTGGTGCTTGGCGTGCTTATGATCACGAATTATCTGACAATTATATCGGCATATTTTTCACGATGGTTTCCATTTCTCAATGAACTGTCGTAAATACAATTTCAGAGGATAGCGACCTAATGGAGAAGAAAACAGAATCCCTTGATGAAGTGACGATCCGTTTTGCCGGAGATTCAGGGGACGGAATGCAGCTTACCGGGACACAGTTCACGAACACTTCGGCGACCATGGGAAATGATCTGAGTACGCTCCCCGATTATCCGGCCGAAATCAGGGCGCCACAAGGAACGCTCTTCGGTGTCAGTGGATTTCAAATACATTTTGGAAGCACAGAAATCAATACTCCGGGCGATCAATGCGACGTCCTGGTCGCGATGAATGCGGCTGCGTTGAAAGTTAATTTGCGTAGTCTTGTTGACGGAGGCGCGATCATCGTGAACACGGATGGGTTCAACGACAAGAATTTGAAACTCGCGGGCTATAATTCCAATCCGTTAACGGACAATTCGCTCGCGAAGTATAAATTGTTCCCCGTCGACATCTCGAAGCTCACAGGCCTTGCCCTTGCAGACATGAATCTTCAGACGAAGATTGTTGACAGGACAAAGAACTTCTTTGCTCTCGGGATGATGTATTGGATGTACAACCGGTCGATCGACAATACTGTGGAGTGGATACGGTCCAAGTTTAAAAGCAAACCCGACATCATCGAGGCGAACACAAGAGTATTGAAAGCAGGCTGGAATTTCGCCGAAACAACTGAAATCTTCAGCGTCCGTTATGAGGTGAAAGCCGCTTCCCTCCCCCCCGGCAATTACCGCAACATTACCGGAAACACGGCGGTCGCGCTCGGGCTTGTCGTTGCGGCCAGCAAGGCAAAACTTGATCTCTTTCTCGGGAGTTACCCGATCACTCCAGCGAGCGATATCCTCCACGAACTTTCGATGTTCAAAGAATACGGCGTGAAGACCTTTCAAGCAGAAGATGAGATTGCGGCAATCACGAGCGCGATCGGAGCATCCTTCGGCGGGGCATTAGCCGTAACCACAACAAGCGGTCCGGGAGTGGCACTGAAGACGGAAGCCATCGGATTGGCGGTGATGGTTGAACTCCCGCTTCTCGTCATTAACATTCAACGAGGTGGACCGAGCACCGGGCTTCCGACCAAAACGGAGCAGGCAGATCTGCTGCAAGCACTTTACGGACGGAATGGTGAGGCTCCTGTCCCGGTTGTCGCTGCTGCAACTCCGAATGATTGCTTCAACACGGTCTTTGAGGCGGCGCGGATTGCGATAAAGTATATGACGCCAGTGGTGGTCCTCTCGGACGGATATCTGGGCAACGGTTCGGAGCCATGGCTGCTGCCGAACTTGAAAGATCTGCCCGACATCTCGCCAAAATTCAGAACCGATCCGAACAACTACCTACCGTACCTCCGAAACGAAACAACCCTTGCCCGCGAGTGGGCGATCCCGGGAACGCCGGGACTCGAGCACCGCATCGGCGGGTTGGAGAAACAGGACAAGACTGGTAATGTAAACTACGAACCGGAGAATCACGATAAGATGGTTCATCTCCGGGCCGAAAAAGTCGAACGCATTGCAGACGACATCCCTCCGGCGCAGGTCGAAGGTGACGAAAAGGGGGATATCCTCGTGGTCGGCTGGGGCGGGACGTACGGCGCTATTCGGTCCGCAGTGGAAGCAAAGCGCGCGCAGGGAAAATCCGTTTCGCATCTCCACCTTCGCTATCTGAATCCTCTTCAGAAAAATGTCGGCGAGATTCTCTATAACTTTAAACATGTGCTCGTCCCGGAAATCAACCTGGGACAGCTGATCAAAGTACTACGCTCGAAATACCTGGTTCCGGCGATCGGATTGAACAAGGTGCAAGGTCTCCCGTTCAAATCTTCGGAGATCGAAGAAAAAATTGATGACATTTTGGGAGGCAAGTTGGTATGAGTATTCTCGTTGAGGAAGTTGTTTCGAAGAGTATTGAACCGAGTGCAAAGTACACGGCAAAAGATTTTCAATCCGACCAGGACGTTCGATGGTGCCCGGGATGCGGCGACTATTCCATCCTCGCCCAGGTCCAGCGTATTATGCCGGAGCTCCACCTCGTGCGGGAAAAGACCGTTTTTATTTCCGGCATCGGTTGCTCGAGCCGATTCCCTTACTATATGGACACGTACGGATTCCACAGTATTCACGGCCGGGCGACCGCGATCGCGTCCGGTTTGAAGATGGCGCGCCCGGATCTATCCGTCTGGGTGGTGACCGGTGATGGCGACGGTCTCAGCATCGGCGGCAACCATATGATTCATCTCATTCGTCGCAATATTGACGTCAACGTGATGTTGTTCAACAACCAGATTTACGGCTTAACCAAGGGTCAGTACTCGCCGACCTCTGAATTCGGGAAAGTGACAAAATCGACGCCGTATGGTTCCATCGATTACCCCTTCAATCCCGTCAGTCTCGCGCTTGGAGCGAGCGGCACATTTGTTGCCCGGACTATGGATCGTGACCCGAAACATCTGCAGCAAATGGTCAAGCGAGCCGCCGAACACAAAGGAACTTCGTTCGTTGAAATCTACCAGAATTGCAACGTCTTCAACGACGGGGCATTCTTCATGTTCACAGAAAAGGATTCAAAGGATGAAAACGTCGTCTACCTCGAGCACGGCAAGCCGCTCATTTTCGGCAAAGAGAAAGACAAGGGAGTACATCTCGACGGATTCACACCAACGGTTGTTTCTCTGAAGGATGGAAAACACTCCGTGAGCGATCTGGTCGTCCACAATGAGAACGATTCAACTCTCGCCTTCATCCTGGCAAATATGACATACAACTCCTCGCTGCCCAGGCCGGTTGGTATTTTCCTAAGCATCGCCCGGCCGACCTATGATTCTGAAATGACGCTGCAGATCAAGACCGCCGTTGAAAAACGGGGCAAGGGCGACCTTGAGAAATTGCTCAATTCCGGCGACACCTGGACTATTCAGTAGGCCGGCAAATGTACCGGCCCGTGCACGATCCTTTGATCGTACAAACGAAGAACTGCATCACGTAGGCATTGAGTCTGGTTTTCCCCTGGCGCGTTTTCCTGGTGCGCGCCGGGGAGATTGCTCACCTATCTACCCTCGGCTCATACCGGCAATTCGTTTCCGTTCATTCAATTTTTTGTAACCACGTCCGCCTCTGCATGAAAAAGTCATTCGTTGCATGCAAAGAGATCTTTGATTCAAAGAACTCTTTCGTCCTCACAACGCATATTAATCCGGACGGAGATGGCTTGGGGAGCGAGGTGGCG
>Ga0182017_10002683_pt1 | contig 13432 bp, 12 predicted proteins | sample 712E3DmetaG_FD_120492 | JGI IMG/M metagenome (GOLD analysis project Ga0182017, IMG submission 120492) | Permafrost microbial communities from Stordalen Mire, Sweden - 712E3D metaG | ecosystem: Environmental > Terrestrial > Soil > Wetlands > Permafrost | place: Sweden: Stordalen | collected... | reverse complement strand
AACCCTCGCCGCACTCGCGGTTGGAATTGGAGGCGAGGGTCGGAATCGAACGAGGTCAGGGGATTTTTTCAAAATCCACTACTCCGTCATTACCACCCCACCACCAGAGGCGAACAGCCTCATAACTAACGAACGCCAATAGAATCAGGCATTCTTGCACGTTTGTCAAGCACTCGACATTACGCACCAAATACCAATCAACTACTCACCAATTACTCATTCATCACCCATTCACTGGCACTTTCACTGGCACTCAAATTGCCGGATTTACTGTCGTCATAAGCGCCGCGCTGGCCGGTGCGCGCGGTTGAGGTGTCAGCACTGCTGCAAGCGCCAGGAATTTTGATGGAGTTGGTCACGCCACCATCTCCACCACCCGGCTTTATGGCAGGCGGAAAATGCCACCCGAAGACGCGCCGCCTCACAAGGTGCGCTTCAACAACTGATCTTGGATGTGTGAATTCAAATTCGCTTCTCGGCTCGCACTTTTTGCGATTCGGTTCATAATGGACGCCGCGAATCATTGGATCGCTTCAAGTGAATGCTCGACGGAATAAAATTAAGCAGGCATTGGAAGCCTTGGTTGAGGCGCAGCGCCACCGGGACTTTCAACGCCTTGCCGTCCACCTTGCAAAGCGACAGTGGCCAGAATTGCAAGCCACTGAGGAGCAGAATGACGGAGGCGAAGACGCTACATCATTCCTGGCGGGAGCCGACGGTGTTCGGAGGAGTGTTGCTGCTTCCCTGACCGGCACGATTGCAAAGGTCAAAGAGGACGCCGCTCGCATAAGAGGACGGGGCGTTAAGCTTGGTGCGCTCGTTTTCATCACCCCTGTTGCAATCAACAACCTTACTGTGGCCGAGTGGGCGGAAGTGATTTCCAAGGAATTCGGGCATCCCCTTCACGTCATTCAGCAGGCCGAAATTATTACCCTGTTGGAGCAGCCCGAGAACCGTTGGCTGTGCAACGAATACTTGGACCTCGAACTAGAAGTCGAGTTGCCAGTCGCTCAGCTTCTCGCGACCACCAGGAAAGTTTCTGGTCAAGTGATTCATGGCTGGAAGACTGCAAATCGTTACGAGGACGCAAAAACGATTCGGCTCACCCTCATCGAAGAACCCACCGGGACGTCCCGCAAATCAAGGGGTGATGCTAGGCGGCTCACGATTGAAGATCTCTGTCAGATCGCCACCGAACGGCGCAGTGCCACGTTGTATGGCGAACCCGGCGCTGGCAAAACTTTCACCTTGATACAACTGGCGGACGCTTTGTTAGAGAAACCAACTGCGCCAATTCCTTTTCTCATCCCGCTTCCTGTTTGGGCGGGTTCGGGGAAGTCCCTGCTTGAGTTCATTGAGACTCAATTTACCGGAAGCGAGGTAAAATCTGGAGACTTGGCAAAGTTATTTACGCTCGGTCAGGTGGCGCTTTTGTTGAATGGCTGGAATGAAGTGCCGGACGCTTCCGTCGAACGAATCAGCTCTGAGTTGAAGGCACTTGCCCTCCATAACCCCGCGCTGTCGATTTTCATCTCAACTCGCAACACGAGAACGTCTCCGCCACTTTCGACGCAATCTGACATTTTTGTCGCACCACTTTCCAACGAACAAAAAATGGTGATGGTCAAAAAATCAGGCCATGAGGACCCGGCTGCGTTCGGGATAGAACTTGAAACAAACAACGCTCTTTCCGCAATCACCAACACGCCGCTCTTTCTTAGTGCCGCGATTTCAATTTCTCGTTCCGGCGAAAAACTTTTGCAAACGCGATATGGCCTCTTGGCGCAAGTGATCGAACATTTTGAGAGAGACAGTGATCACTCGACGGCTTTGAAGACCTCGCCGTGCAACTCGTTTCACAGACGTTACCTCGAATCCATCGCGCTCAAAATGACGCAAGCTGGAGGCACCACCCTCACTTTTGATGAGGCAGTAGCGGTCATCGCTCAGTGCAACGGATTGCTTCGCGCGGAGGGTCATTTCGAGAATGTTCCAAATTCTGGCGAGGTGCTGGAATGTCTGGTAAAGCATCATCTCCTGGTTCTCCCGCTCGGCTCCAATCCTTCTTATCGTTTTATCCACCAACAATTTCAGGAATGGTTTGCAGCCGAGTCGTTGCACCGCCCGGTTGTTGCCATTGGAGCCAGTGAAGAAACAGAGGAATTGTTCGCCTTCCAGCGCGATTTATTAAATCACATGCAGTGGCAGGAACCGTTGTCATTTTTGATGGAGCGGTTTTCCAATGGAAACGATGCAGAACTTTCACTCGCCGCAAAAATAATCGGCTGGGTAATGCCAGTAAACCTGTCCGTCGCTTCTGAGTTGGCCGGTGTCGCTGGCGAAAAGGTATGGGCTCATGTCCGCAGCGAATTGGGACAGGCACTTCGTAAGTGGTATGAAAAAAATGGCAGGGACCCTCGTGGAGCGGCGTTAGCTGCAATGCTCGCTACGAAGGCTCCCGATTTTCAAGACCTAGTCTGGCCTCTCATCGAATCACCAGATCAAAATACCAGGCTTATTGCGTATCGGGCGTGGCGTCCGTTTTCCTTTTCGTGCTTGGGGTCCGAGTGGCGGGAAAGATTTTTCAAATGGGACACCAAGCGAAAGATCGAATTCTTGCATGAATTTTCTTGGGAGCCAGACAGAGAGCACGTCGCCTTGGCAGTTGACATGCTCAAAACGCCTGAATCTCCCGAGGTGAAGTTGGCATGTTTTGAGGTGCTGCTTCATGCCGGGGCTTACGGACTCATACTCGCCCATTCAGAGAGTTCTGCATTTAATGAGTGGCCCTCTGGTTTCGCAGAACACATCCTATTCCGACTGCCGCGACGTTTCCTTGCAACGCTGCTTGCGAAAGCCAAGACAACCCTTCCGTCCGTCGAGTCATTGAGCATGAGGCACGCAATAATAATGACTCTCAAACGAGCCGAAGACTCCGAATGGCCTGCGTTAATGAAACACGAGATCGAGCGTTTGCTCGGAAACGGAGCGTTGGAATTTCGTCCCGTCAATGAATACCATAATCCGTCCCGCCAAGCTCATAAGCCAAACGCCAGCCCGTATTTGATGGAACTCTTGACGGCACTTGATGAGAAGGAGCCTGGGTGGGTCGCAACTTTCGCGGCGGATATGCTTACTCAAGGGCGATTTTGGTGGGACCCCTTCACGCATTACATTCGCAAAATGAAGACACCAGACGTAGAGCGAGTGGCGGCAGCGGCCGTTGACGCTGGACTTGAACCAAGCGTGACGCGTCAGCATTGTTCGGCACTCGCGCCCAGCGGCTCACCGTCTTGTGCGAAGATTCTGCTCAAAGCTTACCTGGCCTATGACGTCGAACGGGGAGACAGGCCACGACCGACACCCATTGACCGAGGTGACGCACTGCGGGACGGAATTCGGGAGCTTCCCATCAACTCACTGGTCGATGCGGTTCTTGAAGAAGCCAAGGAAAACAGTGAATTCGATTCAGCCCGTCGGCTCGTAAAGCTCATCTCGCAAGCGCCGGTTATGCAGGCTTCCGAAGAACGGAAAACGGCTCTCCGTTCGCTCGTGCTGCTCATTGAGGAACAAACGCCCAAAGACTTGGGGAACCGCGAATGGTTGCGTGCGGAACTGGTGGATATTCTCGGAGGGGTTGGCACGTCAAAGGATGCCGAACTTATTGAAAAGTGGCTTCTCGAAGACGTCCAGCGCCTAAATGACAATGCCGCTCGTCAGCAGACTGAATTTCAAGCATGGGAAGCAGGGGGACGCAAAGGTCGCCCTCCAGTTAGGGTGTGTCCAGTTGTTTTTTGGAACAACTACCAACGAGCGTTGGTTCAATTTGGCGGCAAGGAAGTTGGCGACGTGTTTACCCGCCTTCTCGCGACGCCCTCCCTTCTGAACCTCGCCGCTTTTGGTCTTTACCTTCTAACGCTCGAACGGAACGAGAAAACCGATGCTCGATTTGGAGACCGCCCGGATTACGCTGGAGTTTGGGCACGGCAACACGAACACAAGCGAGGTGATTTGAGAAGTGAAGTTGCCAAGAAATACGCCGACGCGATTTCCGGCGCTATCGAGAATTATCTTCCCGAACTTGAAGAAAAGGGATCACGATTTCCCAAAAACGACCTCCTCAGCGCCGTCGCCGCACTTGCAGCGCTCAATGACCCACGGGCCATCCCGCTGCTCAACAGATTCGCTTCTGACAAGTATTTAGCATGGACGGTGGTCAATGCCCTGCACAACCTCATGCTGCAAGGGACAGTTCTGCCAGGCGATACCATGACGGTCATTTTGGAACCGTTCATTGCTGAACATGAAGCACCTCAATGGGGCTCAAATAACGACAACTGGTATATGGTGGTGCGTGCGCTCGCAATTCTCCTCTTCAGCGACAAGCCGAATCTTGGAATTGAGCGGATTCGCAGATTGCCGGAATACCGACTCAAGAACTACTACATTCGCGAGTTGCTGGTGCTCCTTGGTGCCCCCCAGTTTCCTGATGCCGTCGCTTTGATCGTCGAATTAGCGCTGAAGCCCGAAATCAATGAACATTACCTCTACGAGGTGACAACAGTTTTGTCCAACAGCCGCAATCCTACAGCCGAAAGCGGCCTCATCACACTCTTGGACAAATTCTGCACCGGCGAATTGAATTCCAACAATGCGCACTCCAATATGCCGCGAGCCTTAGCTCGCGCGGCTAAAGCCGGTGGAAAGCTATGGGAAGAAATGAAACGCCGCTGTGCAAAACCTCAGTCAACCCGTGAGCGGCATGTCCTCCTCCACATTCTGAGCGAAGTTGAAGGACTGGAAACGGCGGTTTGCCTTTGTGACTTAATGAACGATGAATTTCCGATGGGGTATCCCGTGGAGCATCTGATTGAAGAGGCTGTCACGGAGAAGGTGCCCGCAGGGGGAAGCTCTTACTACATAAAGCCGCGCAAGGCATCAGACCTTAAAAAGCGACTCCTTGACATTGCCTTTGTGGATGTGAAGCGACGGGCAAGTGCAACTCAGTTACTCGGTATCATCGGGCGGTTCAGGCTTGAGCACGGTTGGCCCGCCAACGAACTTTTGCATCCGGATATTGAACTTGTTAAAAAGCTCGGCGGCCCGTGGGAATTGTTTTGATTTAGCGGGAAGCTCCTGTAACAAACCATGACAAAGCCGCTTCTCGCCAAGACTCAGGCAGCAGCGAAAATACGTCGCGCCCTCTTTTAATTTCGCTTTCGTAAATCTCCCCGGATCATCTGTCTTGCGGTTAAAACGGGGAGATTCTGAAATGAGCCTATTCTGCCGTTGAAAGTTCGGAGTTCATTTTCTAACACTTCCTCCAGTGTTTTAAGAACTGGTGCGGAATTGGAATATCGACTTGCTCGTCAATTATCAGGCATCCGCCAATGAGGTTATCCGTTGTGTTCATCCCGTCTGCACCCGCGCCTCTGGTTGCTCCGCGCAACATCGCGCCGGCGGGCGCAACATCTTTGCGCCCGCCGTCACTCAGTTGCTGATGCTCCGCTGCCCGGCGGCGCGGGCACAGCCGGGTGCGTTTTGTCAGGAGCGGTCCTGCTCTCTCCGGGCGGGTGAAGAGAGCAGTTCCGCTCCTTCAGAACAAAACGCAAAACATGAACACAACAGAAAACCTCATCTCCACTGGATGCCCCGCAACCGCTGCGCAACCCGTCAACCAACTCGTCAAGCCGGTAAAATTCCCGGCTCAACCGCAGGAATGGAAAATTGTTTCATTGAGGGAATGTCCCACTCCCGACACCATGCAACAATGTGAAACGCCTGATCAGGCAGCCGCCTATTGGAAAACGCATATCGCCACTCATCCTTACTTCAATCCTGAATGTGAATGTTTGGTGGTATTCATCCTCAACACCCGCCGACGCATTAAAGGTCACTACTTGGTGTCCATTGGCACGATGGATACAATCCTTTGTCATCCGAGGGAAATTTTTAGATTGGCTATAATGGCAAGTGCTGCCGCAATCATTATCGCGCATTCTCACCCGAGCGGTGATCCAACTCCATCGGAAGCCGACATAAAAATCACCCGTGATCTCATTCGAGCCGGTCAACTTCTCAAAATCGAAGTTCTCGACCACATCGTAATTGGAAATCCAAATCATTCCAGTCTTCGCAGTCTTGGATATTTTTTCTCCTAGCCGATAACGGCCTCCGAAGAATCGGAGGCCACAGTTTATCGTCAACATAAGGATTTATTCGCACACGCTTCCTGTGCCATGCGTGACCGTGGCGACCGTGCATCGACAGTCATCGAGTCCAGATTCCACTACAAACCCACTGACAAATCTATATTTTGGAGTGGAAGATTGGAAATGTTTTGCTCGGCCCAAACCGCAGCTTTGGCATTAAGCGGACTCTTCAGGTTGTAACTTTGGAAGCAAATCATTTGTCCGATATGCACCACCATTTGAGTGAGGGACTGTCCCGCACTCCAATGATCACCGATGCAGATTTTTTGCGGGTCAATATTAGGATGAAATACGGGCGTGATCATACGGCAAAACGGAGGGCGGCGAGGATAATCCAAAGGGAGAAAAACCTCTGCCTTATGCTCGGAAACGGGCGTTGAACCATCCGGACCAGCAGGGGCGACTCCCTGAACGGAAAAGGAAAATGTATATTTTTCCGGTGGCGTCCCTTCCATCTTGATGACCCGGATGTAGGGGTGGTCTGTAAACAGCCGCACCACCTGGTTGTAATCGGCTTGCAATCTCCGGATTCGTGAGTTCATAAAGAAATTATAGAGTAAATATCAAGAACCTCGCGTGACCGCATAAATAATGGACACAAGAATCATGAGCACGGTCTGGCCCAATCCGACACCAATACCAATTTTACAGAGTGCTGGGTAAAGTGAAGGCAAGGCATCCACATCTGACCGATGTGTAGCAAACCAAATGAGTCCCCACAAACCGCCAATAGGAGCTAAACATGGAATTACGGATAGGACGAAAATCCAGACGACGGTTTGACGGATTTGCGGAAGTCGCTTTTCCCTTTCAGTTCGCTGGTTAAAAGCGTTGGTGTCTTCCGGTTGTGCTGAAGTGAAGGTTGCTCCGCAGAAACGGCACCGGATTGCTGCCGCGAGAATTTCGCGTCCACATGAAGGACATGGCTTGTTTTCCTGTCCCCAAAAGGAGACGGGAATTTCCACTGAACTGCGCTGTTCAACGTGCGGTGACTCGGAGCACCCATAAACCGCACAACCTTTATTTTCTTGCCAGCAATCCGCATGGTAAGAAGCGCCGCAAGTTGAGCAAGTCGCAGATTCCTCATCAGCTCCCAGTGCAGATAGGCAAATGCCACAGATTTTGGATTGTTCCATTTTTTTAGGAGGACTAGCGGTTACGCCCTGACTGCCCCATTGTTGGCAAGCAGGACATGCTACACCGGAACCAATCTTGTCATCGGTAACAGTGAATTCCTGGCCACAACTCGAACACACTAATTTTGCCATAACAATGACCGATTAGCCCCTCCGACGTTGGAAGGTAAAAATTGTGCGTCCAATTGCCACAGTGTCTCCATGACGGAGGCGAGCTCGTCGCGTTGAAGCATTGTTTAGCAAGACAGGGTGTGTAGTCTGCCGCGCTTCAATCTCGCATTCATCCCCGACCGAGCGAATCACCGCATGGTCATCAGCAACTTGAGGATCATTGAATAAGTAAATATCAGAACGAGGTGAGGCTCCAATGTTCATGACATCCTTAAAGAGAATAAATTCTTTGCCGGTAAGTGGCCCTTGCGTCATACGCAGCCAAGTATCTCGAGCAAGTAATTCGACGATGCCGATCATCGCGCCAACCGATGCGCCAATTACGGCAAGTCCGATTAGGCGGCTCCAATGAGCACTCACTTTATCGGGGCCAAGAACAATCATGTCAATTGGATCAAATAGCATACCGCCTAACAGGCCTCCCACAACACCACCAAGCAACCCGTATATTAATAATCTTTTTGAACGTAGGGCAATACCTTGCCCTAATCCCATTGCGACACCAACCATGCCCCAGGCGAGCGTGCGTCCGAAAACCTGTATCACAAACCCCAGCGTGCTTAAACCGGAAGATGTGTCCTCAGATTGCTTTAAGGCTAGGCTGGTTAAGGGCATGTATGCTACTTCGGCAGCCAAATGGCAAACAAAGCCACCGAGAAGCCCCACAAGCAGTCCCACGCCGCCGCAAAGAAAGGCGCGTCGTGGCAATCGGCAAATAATACCATCAACGGCTCCGATGAAAAGGCCGATTAACCCGGCGACCAAAGGAAAAAGCAACATGCTACTAACACGATCACGGCTCTCTAGTTGTGCTAAAGTCATTACGCTGCTATCTGACACTTTTGTTGGTGACTGTTCCAAGAAAGAGGCCACCGCAACGTTTTCCCCTTGATTGTTTCTAACCAAACGCAAATAAACACCCACGGTTTCTCCATTCTGGATTGAGCCCAAGTCCAGGTGACGCATACTACCGTCGTTCATCACTTCCCTGGTTGTAGCCAAGACATAAATTGTTTCGCCTCGAACGGTCAATACAGCTTCGGTCACGACATTTCTTTTGCTCACATTGGATTCTTGATCAACATCTGTGCGCACAGACGTAACCGTCCCTTGATAGTAAATCATGTCTGAAAAGTAAGGCTCAATTATAGCCCATGCAATGATCGCGCCAATCATGCCAACAACCATAAACACAAGCCAAGTCTGATAATACCACACCCTTCCACGGTCACGAGTTACACCCGGATCGCCGCGCAAACTCATCTGCCGCTTTAGCAAATCATCAACATGGCTGCTGGTCGCCTCCTCCTTTGTAATGCGAATTGGGCCGTCAGGATTAGAGTTCATTTTTATTTTATTTGGTGGTCGGCGACTTTATTGCCCGGCTATCTGTATTTGTGGTTACGCTATCCACATTTGTCGAGTTTCGGTTTTCTTTCTCCTGTTTCAGAGCGGCCTCTTTAGCAGCTTTTTCTGCCGCTTCCTTTTTAAGCATATCCTCCTCAACCAAGATAGCGTTCAATTCATCTGGAACTTTCCATTCCAAAACCCCCACGCCGAGCATAACAGTCTTATCACCAACTTGAATTGGAATAGAAAAGGCTGATTGAATACGCGGTGGCTCTAATTGAGAGGCGTAGGTTCTAAAGATAAAATAGCCAATGCCACAAAGCACCGCGATGCAAAACACAGCACCGCAAAAAAGCATATAGTTATGCTGCCAAGCTCTTTGTTGATCTACAGTTTGGATTAACTGGCTAAGTCGCGTTTCAAGTCGCGATATATCGTCGCTTGTTGCATCTGATGAATTGCTTGAAGCCTTTCCTTTTTCCGAGGTGTCTTTACTGCGAACAGGAACGCGACACGGATGCTCTCGACCGTCAAGCCAATACTTCGGCAGGTAGCGGATACCCTGCGGGGTGTTGATGCAGATTGCCACGGCCCCAGTTAAAGGGTCAGTTACCAAAGCGATTTGAGCGGGACCTGGGAAGAAATTCTTTTGTATGAACAGATCCATTTCGGAAAACTCCACACCGAATCCCGGATGAGTGTGATACCAGCCGACTATTTTTAATTGTGGATAATCACGCTCCAGCGTTTTATGAATGGTATTCCAAGTGTTTTGAGTGAAGGTTACATGCGTGCTGGTTTCGCTTGCAGCATCACCCCGTATTATAGCCGCGATATGGACAAATATTCCCTCGGCATCCTCGCAAGTCTGTCCAATAAGAACACCGCAGACTTCTACTTCAAGTGACTCCTTGGCATGGGCAACTAATTCAGCATTTGCGCGGCGTTCAACTGCCACACGCAGCGCAACATCTGCACTGCGGGGTCCTGGAAAATCACGGCGCAAAGGTCTCGCTCCCTCAGCGTCTGTTTGAATTGTAATTTTCTCGGTGGCTAACCAAGATTCAGGTTCAACAGTGGCCTCCTTTTGGTCGGGCTGCTTATCTGTGTTATTTGGATTGTTCTTCAAAGCAATTCTCCATAGTTCAGTGTTCTGATTTCTTGTCATCGCCAATCAGCGGATTATCACCCGAAATTTCCAAACCCAAACACTTTTCGCCATGGCGAGCCCAGACAATGTCCCAAGCTGGCAAGCCAATTTCACGAGGTGTTTTTTTCAAGAGATCGCTTCCCGGAGGAATTGAGTGAACAAATACCGGAGCGCATTCTCCATTGCATTTCGGACAGCGCAGATGATCTTCGTGAATTTTTTCCGCAGCCTTCATAACGCTCATTACATGATTACATGAAGGACATTCAAGGCGCTCCACCAACTCGCGCGCTAAATCAATGGCATCTAACCCTCCCAAACGACGTATTGCTGTCTCCCATATCACTGACAGCGGCGTGTTCGAGTCAGCCTGGTCTAGCGCCTCTACAATCGGAGGTGCGTCGTGCCAAGGGCATTCAGGGTTGATCGGGTAGTTGATAGTGTAAGAGGAATGGCCGGCACCATCAAAAATCAAGCCTTGGCCTAGCATCGCCGGAAGACCATGCACATGTTTTACCATTTCAGCGACCTCCATCGCCCCGATAATGGAGGCAGTCGTTGGAGTCGTGGGAGTGCCGTGGTTTGCCAGTGCCCGGCGCGCCAGAAGCGAACAGGAGCGGCGTTTATTCACCAAGTCCCAATCCACTTGGCTCATGGTGCATTCATAGCAGGCAGTGCGCGGCGGGGCGAAACCTCGCACAATCCCCTGAAGCACCTCAATTCCGCCGTCGAACCACGGTTTGCTTAATCGCGCGCAGACAGAGTTAACAAACACTCGCGCTTCCCGGTTATCCAGCGCACCGATAACCACGTCCGCCCAGCGGAAAAATCCTAATCCGACATCGGACATCACGTTGCCAACCACGGGCATAATCTCCAGGCCATGGTAAATTTGTCTCGCTGATTGAGCGGCGCATTCGGCCTTGGCTTTTCCTTCATCAGATTCGCGAAAGAGGATGGACCGACTCAGGTTGCTGATCTCGACGTTGTCCATATCCACCACCACCACATGCCCAACGCCAAGCATTGCAAGGTTCTTGATGACTTCATTCCCTAATGCGCCTGCGCCGACAACAAGCACCCGTGTTCTAGCAAGCAGGTCTTGATTCCACCACTCAATGGCTTCCAACCGCGCAAATCGACCTTCTTTAATCTCGAAGTGCGCGTTCTTTGGCATACATTCTTAAGAGAGTGACGGGCTTTCACATCTGCTGCGATACGTTATGGCCAGCGGTTATTTCAGGTTGAAGTCGCAACTCATCGCCGTTCAAGACATTCGCCTGACTGAATGTTTGATAATCTAGCAATTGTGAGCCAGTGCGACGATGATGCAATTTGTAGCTCATTAACTGTCCGTCAGGACTGTTAAGCGGAAGGTTCATACGCTCGATCAGCACCATCAAAATACGGTTAATGGGGACATCGTCGGGCGTCTCGACAGTATTGGTTCTGCTGCCAGATATATCCGAGACTTTGATTTTTAGCATTCCCATATATTTTGCGTGTTTTTGTTAAACGCGGATCATTATCAAGCGTCACTGACCAACCACAATGCCAGCCATCGCGACTATCATTTCTTGGACAACCCGATCACATCCAAGATAATAAAACTGGCAACCAGAATTGCATTCCATGTAATCGCAATCCAGATGGATGGTGGATTTCCAAGTCTAGCATGTTTTGCAGATACACCCAGGGCTAAACCCGTGATGCCAGGTGCCAACACAAAAAGAAACAGCGCATACCCGAGCGCAGCAAGGTCATCTTTAGAATCCGCAAATCCGCTGAAGGCACCGCTGACGAGACACGTCATGCCGATGGTTGTCCACGCTGCCAGAACAAATGACCAGATCAAAAGCTTTTTCCGGCGTGGACTTAGACCATCATCTGATTTGCTGGCACATTTCGGACATAGATGCACCTCGTTTGGAAAGGAGAAATCACAGGTCGGGCACATAAATCCCCCGCAATATAAGCATTGCTGGGTGGCTTTAACTTGAGGGTGTTGTGCACACATCACCCCGTCGCGAACTTGAAAAGTCTTCAGAGGGGGAAGGCTTGAATTGCCGGGGGTTTCTACTGTGATGTTACGGTTTTTAACCTCCGCTTTCGCCGCATCGAGTGCTTCTTGACTCCAGTCGGCGGGCGTGTCCAGCATTGCAAGTAATTCTTGGTCGCTTTTTTCCGTCATCTGCCGAGCGAGGTCTGGGTTTATAGTTTGCGGACTTGGGTCCAGAGAGGGTGCTACTGGCGGGGGCACCCGACGTGTCATACACGTCGTGCATAGCATTGTCCCATCCTCCGCATCAAACTTACATGTGTCACAAAAGGTTTTGCCGCAATCATTACAACAGAAGGTGGCAACAACATTCGAATGAACAGCGCATCGTGCGGCCCCCGCCTGCTGCGAGCCCGCATTTGATCCGGTTGGACTGAGGCTGCCGGGGAGGTTGTTCATGTTTCAATACGCTTTTATTTACTGGCCTGGACACCTTTCATAATGGCTCCTAGTATCCACAAGCATAAAACAGCCCAACCGATTACTGTGGCTGCCGTAACCTTGCCAGCGCCTAGCAGTTTTGGATTGGCCGCGATGATTTTTTTTGCCTTTTGGGCTTTAAACAGCGCCATAGGCGCAAGGATGATACCGAAGCAAAAAATTGAAAATAATGCCATCTGAAGTGCTTCGTTTGCTTCGGGACATTTTATGGAGGGTTCCTCCTCTACAACTGGTTGACCCTTGATCGCAACCACCTTGCAGGAACCACAATACTTCTGTCCGTTAATTTCAACTAGGCAGTCAGGACAGAATGGCTCTGCACAAGCAGTGCAGCGGTCTACAGCATCAATATTAGCGTGGTTCTTGCATTTCATAATCTTAAATTATTAGCGTTCCTGAGCTTGACCAAGCTGAAAAACAGATGATAGGAAAAAATCAAAATGCGCGTCAACAAGGATTGCTTGTCTTAAAACCCGACGACTTGGATCATCCCCAGCCCGCAATCACCGTCATGCTGCCGTCCGGTCACCGTGAAGGTCCGCTCATGTTTTCGACGCACTTTTGGTCTGAATCCACTTCGGTTACGACGATATCAAGAATCACCGGCTGGCCTTCCGTGATAAGCTTTCGCTGATTGCTTGGCAGTTTGGCGAGCAGCGACAATTCCAACCGCTGCATAACCGTTTCAATCCGCCGCAAATGATGGCCGCGAACGGAAATCTCGTGCGTGGTGAAGACGAGCTTGAGGTTTTGTTCGTCGCCGCCACTGTCGAGTTCCGCAAAAATGAAATGATTGTGCGGCAACAACAGCGAACGCTCTGGCGTTGCTTCAATGCGTAATCCGCGTGCCTGTGGGTCGCTGGCCCAACATTCGGGTGTTTTTGTGCTCATGTTTTTGTATGGTTTGATGTTT
>Ga0182017_10002682_pt1 | contig 13433 bp, 15 predicted proteins | sample 712E3DmetaG_FD_120492 | JGI IMG/M metagenome (GOLD analysis project Ga0182017, IMG submission 120492) | Permafrost microbial communities from Stordalen Mire, Sweden - 712E3D metaG | ecosystem: Environmental > Terrestrial > Soil > Wetlands > Permafrost | place: Sweden: Stordalen | collected... | reverse complement strand
GGAGTATTGAATCGCCACTCGCATTCCTTGAGGAAGAGCGGGAAGTGGGCTGCTGGGATGCCGTTGAAGCGGCGCAAGTGACGCTTGGCCTGGTTCCAGAAGTTCTCGATGCCGTTGATGTGGGATGTGCAGATACGCGATCGGTCGGGTCTTCCGAAGACTGGGCATGGGACAGCATCCACAACATCACCGGGGCTGTATCGCTGCTCCCCTTCACGGGGAGACGCATAGACCTACAGCGGCAGCGTCGCGCCGGACGGGATGGCGCTGGTCTCCGCGCCCTCGGGGACGGTCGCGGTGGGCGCGCCCGCATCTGTGCCGTTCGCGGTGCGCGTGCTGCTGGGCGATGGCGTGACGCCAGTGGTGGGAGTTCCCGTCACATTTTCGGCCTCGGCCAATAGCGCGGCGGTGAACTTCGGGGCGTGCTCAGCGGTGCCGTGCGTAGTTCTGACGGACGCGACCGGGTTGGCTTCGACAGCGGTGATGCCGGCAGCCTTCGGAACGGTGACCGTGCAGGCGGCTGTGGTGGGTGCGGCCCAGACGGCAAACTTCACTGCGGTTGCGCGCAGCATCACGATGCTGCAGCCGGAAGAATATATCGCAGCGGGCGCGACGGTGGCATGGACCCCGCAGGTGAGCGTCGCGCAGAATGGCGCGCCGGCAGCGGGCGCAACCGTGGCGTGGACGGCCTCGGGTGGGATGACGGTCTCGCCCGCATCGGGCCTGGTCAGCGCGCTTGGCGTTGCGCAAATCCCGGCGGTCGCAGGACCTCTGGCGGCAGGCGCGCAGGCGGCGGGGCAGGCCTGCGCGTGGACGAACGTCTGCGCGAGCTTTACGGCGCAGGGCGTGAGCGCGTCGGCCTGGCGGCTTGCGGTGCTCAGCGGGGCGGGCCAGTCGGTGACCGTGAAGGGGACCTTCGCGCCGGTGGTGGTGATCGTGACGGATGGAAGCGGCGATCCTGTGGCCGGAGCTCCCGTCTCGGTGCATCAGACGGTGGTTGCGGCAGAGATGCCATGCCCCGCGCGCGGGCCCTGCCCGGTGGCGCCGGTGCTGGCCTCCTCGATTGCTACAACGGTCTCGGACGAGAACGGTCTAGTCAGCGTGGTTCCGATGCAGCTTGCGGGCGTGGCCGAGGGCACCAACGTCGCCGTGGCAACCGGCATGCAGGGCTTCGCCTCATTGTCCCTCCAACAAGGGCCCTGAGGGATTTCTCTGTCACTCCCACCCGCATCTATCTCCAGCCGACGGCGTACACTTGACGCGGCGAATCGGAGGCCCATCGCATGTTCACGCGCAGCGCATTTCCAAGGCATTTCAACCGCGGATTGACATTCCTTACCGCACTCGTCCTCGTCGCGCTCGCCCCTGCAGTTCGCGCCCAGACCCAGGCTCCCGCCGCCGCCATCCAGCCGCCTGCCTTCGATGTGATCTCGGTCAAGCCCAACAAGTCCAGCCTCGGCGCGTACGGCCTGGTCACCACAGAATTCACAGCCGACGGTTTCCGCGGCACCAACGTCCCCATCCATTCGCTCCTCCTCCAGGCCTACGGACTCCACGAGGGCGAAATTATCGGCGAGCCTGCGTGGGCCAACTCCGAGGTCTTCGACATCGAGGCCAAAGTTGCGGGGCCCGACGTTGCCGCCTTTTCCAAACTCGACTCCGATCAGCTCCAGGCGATGCTTCGGCAGATCCTCACAGAACGCTTCAAGCTGACTGTTCACCGCGAGAGCCGGGAGCTGCCCGTCTACGCACTGTCGGTCGCCAAGGGCGGGCCGAAGCTCAAGGAGTCTGCAATCGACCCATCAGTGTCCGCTAGCGCAAGGCGCGGCGGGGGCGTTCGGATGAGCATGGGCATGATCTCGGCCAATGAGTGCACCATCCCCTACTTTCTATCGATGCTCTCGCGCCAGTTGGGCCGCACCATCCTCGACCGGACCGGTCTTACCGGCAACTACGACTTCACGCTGCGATGGAGCCCCGACAACGGCGCAACCAGCGATTCGGAGGGAGCTCAGGACGACACGCTTCCTTCCATCTTCACCGCCGTTCAGGAGCAGCTTGGACTCAAGCTCGAATCCACCAAAGCCCCGGCCAGCGTCCTCGTCATCGACCACCTCGAACGCCCCAGCCAAAACTAGATCGGCCCGGACGTTATATCTTGGATGAGGAAGCGTTGCGAGGCAGATCTCCGGACCAGGTGTCTGGGGCCTGCGCTCGCGCCAGTGTCAGGGCCGACGCGCACGACGCGCGATCGAGCCGCACCCGATTTCTGCCCCAGCGAGCAAGAACGCTCGCGGGGGGCCCAGATTTTCACCCCAGCGAGCAGAAACGCTCGCCGGGGGCCCCGAATTGGAGATCAATGCTCAGGATGATGACGAAGAAGATTGCAATGGCAGCGATGCTGGCCGGCCTGCTGACAACTGTCTGCGCGCAGGCGCAGACCAAGCTCGGCCCGGCCGCGCCCGTCACCTACGACAACAAATATGAGGTGTACGGCGGGCTGAACTTCATGAACTTCATGGCCGGCCAGAACCTGACCCGGCGCATGGACTTCGGCGGCGGCGAGTTGGAAGGCACCTACTGGCTGACCGGCAAGTGGGGACTGGCGGCGGAGTATCGCGGCGAGGCGGGCACGACGCCGGTGTGGCCTAGAGCGGGGACCTATGGCATTCACCGTCCGCTGGTGTACATGAACATGGTGCTCTTCGGCGCGCAGTATCGCTGGATGCAGAACCAGCACGCGGCGCTCGACCTGCATGCGTATGCCGGGCCTGCGTATGGAGTCTTCGACGCAGGGACCTCCGGCGCCGGGCCTACCCCCGGAGTAAGCGCCGCTTCCAACGCAAATATCATCGGGCTCTACGCCGACCACACGGCTCCGATCTTCGCGCTGGGAGGGAGCGTGGACATGAACCGGTCGAAGAACTGGGCGGTGCGGCTCTCGCCCGATCTGATCCTGGACGAGTTCGGCTCGGGGACGCGCGAGTTCTTTGCCATCTCCGGCGGAGTCGTCTACCGCTTTCCCGTGAAGAAGAAGTAGTGATTTTACTGAGGGGTTGTTTGTCGCACTTTGAGCAAATACGGAGATTCTGGCCTTCGACTACGCTCAGGCCAGAATGACGACTCCACGCAGCAGGGCGCGACGGCGCGCCGAGGCAGGGCAACATGGAGGCGATGAGGGAGTTGTTGCGCGGCAGCTTGAGGTCGAGCCTGGGCGGCATGCGCGAGGAAGACCGGCTGGCCGCGGCGTGGACGGTGGCGTGCGGGCGCGCGATGGCCGAGCACGGCGCGGTGGTTGGCTACGCGGCGGGCGTGGTGCGGGTCGAGGTCGCCGACGCGGTGTGGATGCGGCAGATGATCTCGCTCGGCGGCGTGCTGGAGCGCGAGTTGGCGCGCATCAGTGGCCTGCCGGTCGCCGCGATACACTTTGAATTGAAGAAAGACTGAGCGTAGGTCATATAAGCGAAAGCAGATTCCCTTCGGGAATGACAAACAAAGGACGGTGCGGATGGCTGACGTTGCGGGCGTAACCATGGACGAGGTGTTGCGTGTGGCCGAGCTGGCGAACCTGGACCTGACCGCCGAGGAGTTGCCGCGCATGAGGCGCGACCTGAACGCGATCCTGGGTCACATCGCGCAGTTGAATGAGCTGGACACCACCGGCGTTCCGGCGATGGCCCAGGTCGGCGAGATGCTTGGCGCAGAGATTGAATCCACCGGCGCAAGCCTGCGCGCCGACGCAGTGCGTCCGTCGCTCGAGCGCGCAGCAGTGATGGCCTCTGCGCCGGAGAGCGATGGCCGCTTCTTCAAGGTGCCAAAGGTGATTGAGAGATAGGGAACAGGTTCGAGGTACTGGGTTCGAGGTTTAAGGTACGAGGCGGAGATGGAATTGGGCGGGATGACGATTGACATCGTGCGAGCGGCGGTTGCGAGTGGAGCGACGACAGCGACGGCTGTGGCCGAGGAGCACTATGCGCGGATCGCGGCGGAAGACGGGCCGGACGGCAAGGGGATCAACAGCTTTCTCGCGCTGAGCCGCGAACGCGCGATGGCGCAGGCGGCGAAGATTGACGCGATGGCCGCCAAGGGCGAGGCGCTGCCGCCGCTGGCCGGCGTTCCGGTGGGGATCAAGGACGTGCTCACGATGACGGGCTCACCCGCGACCGCGGGCTCGCTGATTCTCAAAGATTACAGGCCGCCGTACGACGCGACGGCGGTGACCCGGCTGGAGGCGGCCGGTGCGGTGCTGCTGGGCAAGCTGAACTGCGATGAGTTCGCCATGGGCTCCTCCAACGAGAACTCGGCCTATGGGCCGGTGCACAATCCGCGCGCGCTGGACCGCGTGCCGGGCGGGTCGAGCGGCGGCTCGGCGGCGGCGGTTGCGGCGGGTTTCGCCGTGGCGTCGCTGGGCTCGGACACCGGCGGATCGATTCGCCAGCCGGCGGCGTTCTGCGGCGTGGTCGGCGTACTGCCCACCTACGGGCGCGTCTCGCGCTTCGGCTTGATCGCCTTCGCCTCGTCGCTGGACCGCGTGGGGCCGTTCGCCACCAACGTGCGCGACGCGGCCACGATGCTCAGCGTTATCGCCGGTCAGGACGCAAAGGACGCAACCAGTTCCGACCAGCCTGTCGGAGATTACGTCGGCGCGCTGGCCAAGCCCGTCAAAGGCCTGCGCATCGGCGTTCCCGCGGAGTACTTCGGCGAGGGACTCGACCCGGAGATTCGCGCGGCCATCGAGCGAGCGCTGGACGGTCTGCGCGCCGCGGGCTGCGTGGTGAAGACGATCGCGCTGCCGCACACCAAGTACGCCATCCCGACCTACTACGTGATCGCCACGGCGGAGGCCTCGGCCAACCTCTCGCGCTTCGACGGCGTGCGCTTCGGGCTGAGGGCGGCGGCTGAAAACGCGGGCGCGCAGACGCTCTCTGCGATGTACCGCGAGACCCGCGACCAGGGCTTCGGCGCGGAGGTCAAGCGTCGCATCCTGCTCGGCACCTACGCGCTCTCCGCCGGCTACTACGACGCGTACTATCGCAAGGCGCAGCAGGTGCGGACGCTGTTGACGCGCGACTTTCTGGCCGCCTTCGCCCAGGTGGACGCCATCATCGCGCCCATCACGCCAACCCCGCCGTGGAAGCTGGGCGAGAAGACCGCCGACCCGCTGCAGATGTACCTCGAAGACATCTACTCGGTCGCGGCCAGCCTCGCGGGCATCTGCGCAATGAGCGTGCCCTGCGGCGAGACGGCATCCGGTCTGCCCATCGGCGTGCAGATCATGGGCCGCCACTTCAACGAAGAGACCATGCTCCGCGTCGCGCTCTCCATCGAGACAGCACAGCGGTAAATCTTCAGGAATTTTCTCTCCGCTAGCTCTACACTCGGCGGATGGATGCAGTGTGCGCAGCAATGGACGCGGACCCCACAGAACCCGACCCAGTTGAGGCACAGGCCAGCGGCTTAGTCCGCCGCGTCGTCGCCTTCGATGTGGGCGACCGGCGCATCGGTGTCGCCGTCTCCGACCCGCTGGGCTACACCGCGCAGCCGTTCTTCACCCTGCACCGCACCAACCATCGCCCGCCTCCTGCGCAAGCACGCCGTCGCGGAAGCAGTCGTCGGCAATCCGCTGCACGTGTCCGGCGACCAGAGCCCGCAGGCGGCCAAGGCGCAACAGTTCGCCGAGGAGCTGCGCGCCCAGGTCGGCCTCACCGTGCATCTGTGGGGCGTGCTGCTGACCGCCGCCGCCTGCGTGCCGATGCAGGAGTTGCGCCTGAGCTCCGCGAGCATCTTCGCACCGGTCTCGCAGCCCAAACTCCACTCCCGCCACCTTCGTGAATTGTGCGGTCTAGTGGGGTAAGATTGAAGGAAGTCGGGGCGTAGCGCAGCCTGGTAGCGCATCTGCTTTGGGAGCAGAGGGTCGTCAGTTCGAATCTGACCGCCCCGACCATTGAATCAATTACTTAGCGCGTTCGCGCATCCCCTCGAAAATGCACTGTAGCGGATACTGTAGCGGGCGGCGGCTTTTTCCTTGCGATGCATTCCCACGCGTGGAACGCTGAAAAGTGCGCAAAGCAGGCGGGTTCAGGATCTCGATTAGAGTCGTCAGGTGCCGGCGAAGAGCTTTCTCAGTCGGAAACTCCTGCACCGAAAACGTCTTTTGTCTCTGTTTCTGGTCCGGGCCTTCCCGGTAGCGCCACTCCCAAGCAGTTCCGTTGCGTCTTTTGACCTTTCGGATCGTTCCCATCTGGTATCTTGAAGGCATGACTTTCTCGCGAACCTCCCCGCGTGTAATAGCAATTCTGTATACTATTTTCGGGGTTTGCGGGGCTGGTCATTTTCATAAGTTATTGATACCAAAGATGCGCCCGTAGCTCAGCTGGATAGAGCGGCAGCCTCCGAAGCTGTAGGCCAGAAGTTCGAATCTTCTCGGGCGCACCATCCATATTTTTCCGCCGCACCATCCACATTTTTCCACCGCGCCATCCATATAGTCCACCAAATCTCTCCGCCGGGGAACGCCCCCAACCGGCCGGTAGGCCGATCGGCGGCCTAGAGTTTGATGACACACCATAGCTCAAAGAGTACTTCTTGGGATGTCTTGAAATAGAAAATGGCGGTGGGAGGAGTCTCCAGCGAACCGCTCTCCGTGCCAAATTCCCTGCTAACAGGGAAATTTACAGGGAATTTCACGCTTTCGGGCCTAGAATCCGGCCACAATATCTCTCTATAGCACTGAATCTAAGTGAGTTTCTACACTTTTCTACCCCATGCAAGCACCACTCCAAACAGGGAATTATCACCCACGTATCAGGGAACAGCATTCCCTGATACCGGCGCCCGCGCCCCGTCTTAGTTGACTTTGTGAATGTGTTCCTTTGCCTGATGGACCCTTCTGGTGTACCTCATGGCGCCCAAAAATCCCAACAATTTCTCCAAGCGTGTAGCTGATGTAGGGCCGCGCCAGCGTGTTGTCGCGGCGGACGAAGCTGGGGTTTTCAATGCCATGCAACAGCATGTTGGTGACGCAGAGCATGTGCGGCAGTTGCTTCTTTTCGACCCCATGGAGCGACTCCTGCATGGCCTGTTCATCGGCCACCCGCTTGACGTAGCGCTCGCGCATGTGACGGATGGCGCAGGTGAGGAATCCGCCGGTGCCACAGGCGGGGTCAAGCAGGCTCTCGCCCGGCCGGGGATCGATGCGGTCAACCATGAAAGCCGTGACGGCGCGGGGCGTGTAGTATTCGCCGGCATTGCCGGCGCTTTGCAGGTCGTTGAGGACTTGCTCGTAGATGTCGCCGAAGTGCTGGCGCTCAACCAGGTTGTTGAAGTCGACCTCGCTGATCTTGTTGACCACCTGCCGCAGCAACTGGCCAGACTTCATGTAGTTGTAGGCGTCCTCAAAGACATCGCGGACGACTCGGCGGCGATCTCCCTGCTTGCCGGCCACGGAGAGCTCTTTGAGCTGAGGAAAGAGCTGGGTATTGATGAAACTAAGCAACTCGTCGCCGGTAATGCCCTCGGGGTCAGCGGCCCAGGTGCGCCAGCGCAGATCGGCAGGAATGGGCGAACGGTAACCATCCTGCATGAGTTCGAGTTGCTGGTCCTGATCGTCAATGATTTTGAGGAAAAACATCCAGCAGAGCTGCGAGATGCGCTGGGCGTCGCCATCGACGCCGGAATCCTGGCGCATGATGTCCTGGATGGATTTGACAGTGTTGCGAACTGACATGGGTCAGGCCACCTTCTGGTAGAGGGCTGATTGGAGCTCCTGGACGGCGAAAATGAAATCCGCCCGTGTCCCGAACTCCTTAATGAGCTGCATGGGTGTTCCCATTGCAAGGAACCCTTCGCTGCCCTGGAGTGCTTTCGGAATTACTATCGACCAATTTGCTTGTCATTCCGCAGCGAAACCGGGTATACAACTCAAACGTGAGCCTGTGCCGCCAACTGCTTCCGGGGTCGATGGAATCCGGAGCGAAGAAGCACTCAATCTGATGTTCCGCCAGCTCATTCTTCAGATCTTTGGCGATCCTGCGCCCCCAAAGGAAGATAGTGGTATCGCGTTCCTCACCATCGGGAACATCACGAATGGATACTTAGATTTCTCGAACTGCCGCTTTGTTTCGCGAGCATATTTTGACTCATTGGCAATATATCGAAAGCCGGCTTTTGGCGACATTCTGTATACGGTTGTTGGCGCGACTTTCGGACGTCCAGTTTTCGTAGACTCAGAGCACCCCTTCTGCGTTCAAAGACACATTGCCATCCTGAAACCACCGACTGCGGGCAATACGAGATTCCTTCAAATGATGCTTGCCTCTCCGTTCTCGTACGACCAGGCAACTAGAAGCACAACCGGGACGGCCCAACCAACCATTCCGCTGCGCCCGCTTCGCAATTTCCTGGCACCTGTCCCACCCCTTGCAGAACAACACCGCATTGTCGCCAAGGTCGATGAGTTGATGGCTATATGCGACCAACTAGAAGCCTGGCTCGCCACCGCCCAGACCGAGGCCAGCCGCCTGCTTGAGTCCGTCCTCTTTAATGCTCTCAACGCTCAGGCGCCATCACAATCCTCGCAGCTTTTCGCGTAGGTGGAGGCCACTAGGGAAGGGTACCCCAAAATTAATCGGTGAAATGCAAGAAACGGACCTTCGAGAGGCCGATCAGAGAAAAGTCCCTTTCTCTCGCAGCATTCCGGCAGTAGGCGAGATTCTCTGGTGCCACAAACTCGTGAAATGGCCCAGTAATGCGGGCTTATTCCAAAATAAGCTGAATACAATTAACAACTTAAGACTAGATGGCGGAAGAGGAGGGATTCGAACCCCCGATACCCTTTCAGGTACGCCAGTTTTCAAGACTGGAGCCATCAACCACTCGGCCACTCTTCCTCTGCCCAGTTTAGTCTGCGGTGGCGCGTTGCGTAAATCAGAGAGGCGAGAAAACGCGTCTGAGGAGAGCTGGCAATTGCGGTACTCGTCCAGGTAGATCGTCATGGGCTAGGGCCGTCGAAGCCGTCGTAGACATCGATGGGAGCGCCGAGCGCGGGGAGGGTTGCGAAGAGGAGCAGGAAGAGTTTACCCATTGCTGTTGATCCTACTTGATGATGCCGCGGTGGCTGGCGGCGATGAAGTCGGCGAGGTAGCGGACATGTTCTGTAGCGGCAGGATCAAGCGCGGAAGCGGCGGCGGGCGCGGCGGATGAGGCTGGCTCGGATGCGGTGTCTGGCGCGGCGGGGATGAGCGTGGCGCGGATGGCGGCCAGCGCGTCGGTGGTGTTCAGCTTGGAGGCCTGTAGCAGGCGGTAGGCCGCGCGGAGCTGCTTGATTTGCGTGGGGGTGAAGCCGCGCCGCTCCAGGCCGACCTTGTTCAGGCCGTAGGCGTGGTTGTTGCGCTCGATGCAGGTCAGCGAATAGGGCAGCACGTCCTGCGTAATTGTGGTCCCGCCGCCGATGTAGGAGTAGCGGCCGATGCGGCAGTACTGGTGTACCGGGCAGAGCGCGCCGACGACTGCGTACTCCTCGATCGTGACGTGGCCGGCCAGCGTGGCCGCGTTGGCCAGGATGCAGCCGTCGCCGATCTGGCAGTCGTGGCCGATGTGCACGTAGGCCATGATAAGGCAGCCATTCCCCAGGCGCGTGACGCCTCCGCCGCCCGCGGTCCCGCGCGAGATGGTGACCGACTCGCGAATGGTATTGTTGTCGCCCAGGACGCAGCGCGTGGGCTCGCCCGCATACTTCAGGTCCTGCGGCGCGACGCCGACGCAGGCGAAGGGGAAGATGCGATTGCCGCGGCCGAGCGTGAGGTGGCCGTCGAGAACGACGTGGGAGATGAGCTCGCACTCCTCGCCGAGGACGACGTCCGGGCCGATGGTACAGTACGGGCCGATGCTGCACGATGCGGGAATCTGTGCGCCCGGGGCAATGATCGCGGTGGAATGGATATTGCTCACTCGGCGGAGGCTCCGGCTGGCGCGGCTGCGGGTTCGGCGGGTTTGCGGTTGGTCAGCGCGCACATCACCGTGGCCTCGCAGGCGATCTTGCCGTCGACCGTGGCGACTCCGCGCATCTTGACCGCATTGCTGCGCCAGTTCAGCACGGTGACCTCGATGCGCAACTGGTCGCCGGGAACCACCGGGCTGCGGAACTTGGCCGCGTCGATGCTTCGGAAGACCATCAGCTTGCTGGCGCGGTCGGCTGCGGAGTACTCGGTGAGGAGGAGCGCGGCACCGGCCTGCGCGATGGCCTCGACGATGAGCACGCCGGGCATGATGGGGAAGTCCGGGAAGTGGCCGGCGAAGTGCGGCTCGTTGATGGTGACGTTCTTCAGCGCGACGACGCGCTTCTTGCGCTCGATCTCGATCAGCCGGTCGATCAGCAGGAAGGGATAACGGTGGGGAAGCAGGGACATGATCTCGTTGATGTCCACGGTCTTGGCGGCTGCGGCGGGCTGGTTTGTCTGGTCGCTCATCTCACGCTTGAGTATAAATGCCCGCTACTTTTTCTTGAGCAGGACGGCGGGGTCGAAGAGGGATGGATCGAGGGGCAGGTTGTAGACGACCTTGGTCAGAAAGCGCTGGTTGGACATCTCTCCGTTGTGGTAGCGGGTGATGGTGAACGGCGTGGGCAGGCCCTGGATGGTGTGGTAGTCGTCGTAGGTCTCGGACTCCTCGTCGTAGTCCTTGAACTGCGGGTTGCGCCAGCGGAAGGTGCGGCGCAGTGGCAGTTGGGTGGCGGCGTCGAGGTCGAGCGTGACGGCGTCGTTGTTCGCGGAGAGCACGGTGACGCGGTCGGCCAGGCGGCGATCGACCATGACGGTTCCCTCGACGACAATCATCACGCCGGGCGCTTTGAGCCAGTTGTGCACCACCTCCTCGATGGAGTGGGCGCGGCGGCGGTAGTAGTCCTCCACCTGGTCCTTGGGCAGCGTGGTCTGACCCTTGTAGGTGATCTCGTAGCCGTTGCCGGCGGTCCAGATCTGCACCACATCAATCTTCTTTCCGGGCAGTATCATGCCGCGCTCGGTGAGAAAGCCGACGCGGTCGGCCTCGGACTGTCCGTTGACAGCCAGATGGCGCAGCTCGTGGTACTCGGTGATGTAGGGGTTGGGCTGGCCGTGGAAGAAGGCGGAGCCGCGCCCATCGATCTGCATGGTGGCGCGGTTGAGCCATGCCTCGCCGCCCAGTGCCGCGACCATCTGGTCGATGAGCTGGCGTCCGCGCTCGGTGTCTGTCTGGCCGGGTGCGGCGGAGGCGGGCGCGGCGCTGGGAATGTCAGAGGCCTGCGCGCGGAGGCGCTGCGGCGCGGCGAGGAGGGTCGCGGCGGCGAGGAGAAACGTGGCTGGCAGGGCGATGCGATTCATGTAGATCTTCATTTTTCGGTCGCGCAGACCGCTCGTTGGCTTCAGTATACGAGGCACTCAGGATTTTTTTGCCAGCTTGCGGCGGGCCTCGGCGATCAGGCGGCGCTGCTGGGCGGCGGGCAGGGCCAGCGTGGCGCGGACTTTCTTCGGCAGCTTGGCGTAGGTGATCTCATACGCGGCGCGCAGCTCGCGCTTCCACTCGGCCTCGCTGAAGACCTCCCAGCGCTCGGCGGCGACCCAGTGGATGCGCGCCATGTAGGGCGCAGGGACCAGGCCGTCTCGCTCCAGCAGATCGGCGTAGCGCGCAGGCCCGGCCGCGTAGGAGAGGAGGAGGTGCGGCTTGCCGGCGGCGGGGTCGGGCGGCTCGTCCAGGTTGACGAGCGCGAACATCTTGCCGCCGATGGCCTTGTCCCCGGCCCAGTAGACGAGGTTCGCGCCCCACTGCATCGTCTCGGCGACGTGCGGCAGGGTGAGCAGATACGCGCGCAGGCGTTCAGCATCCATGGGGACAAGGTACAGGGTGCGCGGTGCGAGGGACAAGGAGCACGTTTACTCGAAGGATGTGGTGCCCAGCTTTTTGCCGTGAAGAGACGCATCCGGTCTTTATACTTGGAAGATATGGCTACGTTTGCGGCGGTTGACGAGCAGTTGGATCTGATTACGAAGGGGGCGGCGCAGATCATTCCGCTGGAGGCGCTGCGCGAGCGCATCGCGCAGTCGCGGGCGTCGGGCGTTCCCATGCGCATCAAGGCCGGGTTCGATCCCACCGCGCCGGACCTGCATCTGGGGCACACCGTGCTCATCCGCAAGCTGCGCCACTTTCAGCAGCTCGGCCACACGGTCATCTTCCTGATCGGCGACTCGACCGCGCTGATCGGCGACCCCACGGGCCGCAACGTCACGCGCAAGCCGCTCTCGCAGGAGGAGATTGATCGCAACGCCGAGACCTACAAGGCGCAGGTCTTCAAGATTCTCGATCCGGAGAAGACCGAGGTCCGCTACAACTCGGAGTGGCTGAACAAGCTGGGCTACACGGGGCTGATTAACCTTGCGGCGAAGGCGACTCTGTCGCAGATGCTGGAGCGAGATGAGTTTCATCAGCGATTCAAGGAGGAGCAGCCGATCAGCGTGCATGAGCTGCTGTATCCGCTGGCGCAGGGGTACGACTCGGTGATGCTGCGCTGCGATGTGGAGCTGGGCGGGACCGACCAGAAGTTCAACCTGCTGATGGGCCGCGAGCTGCAGCGCAAGGACGGGCAGCCGCCGCAGATCGTCCTGATGACGCCGATTCTCGAGGGCCTCGATGGCGTACAGAAGATGTCCAAGTCGCTGGGCAACGCGATCGGAATTGATGAGGCGCCGGGCGAGATGTACGGCAAGGTGATGTCCATCTCCGACGAGCTGATGTGGAAGTACTGGACGCTGCTGACCGATCTGCGCGCCAGCGAGATTGCGGCGATGCAGGCCGAGGTGGCAATCGGCAAGCTGCATCCGATGCAGGCGAAGAAGAACCTGGCGTGGGGGATTGTGCGCGACTTCCACTCGGACGCGGCGGCGGACGCGGCGGCGGAGAACTGGGCGAAGCAGTTCCAGCAGCGGGCCGTGGCCGAAGACGCGCCGGTGGTCGAGATCTCGCTCTCGGCGGAGGGGCTGGTCGTCGAGTTGGGACTGCGGGAGGGTTCGGTGGTTCGTGTGCCGAAGCTGCTACAGCTTGCCGGCCTGGCGAGTTCAACCGGCGAAGCGACGCGCAAGCTGGGCGAGAATGCGGTGAGCGTCAACGGCGAGAGGTTCAACGAGAAGCTGTTGAAGGGTGCGCAGGCGGGTGGTTCGGTTGTGCTGCGGCTGGGCAAGAAGAGCGTGCGGGTGGAGTGGGTCAAGTAAGCTAATCTGGATCGCCGAGCGTTGCAGCACCAACTCATTGCGAAGGATTCGCGTCTAAGGAGATAGAGGAAGCCGAGTACTTATCTTTGGGGTGGGATGCTGTGCGCGTTGCTCGCTGCGCCGGCGTTCGCGTTGCAGGCGCGGGCGCAGGACGCTAAGCCCATTGTGCAGCAGGCGGTGACGGCCGAGCTTGCG
>Ga0182017_10002679_pt1 | contig 13446 bp, 9 predicted proteins | sample 712E3DmetaG_FD_120492 | JGI IMG/M metagenome (GOLD analysis project Ga0182017, IMG submission 120492) | Permafrost microbial communities from Stordalen Mire, Sweden - 712E3D metaG | ecosystem: Environmental > Terrestrial > Soil > Wetlands > Permafrost | place: Sweden: Stordalen | collected... | reverse complement strand
AACAAGCTGAAAAGCAACACTCAAAAGGCAAGCTTACGGCGCATGAACGGATTAAACTGCTTTTCGACAATAACACATTTGAAGAGATCGATGCCTTTGTAACACCGGCTGACCAGCCTGTTGAATTCGGAAAAGTTGAAAGATCTTATGGTGACGGAGTAATTGTCGGACACGGAAAAGTAAACGGCAGACTAGTCTTTGCATATGCCCAGGATTTCACAATAATGGGAGGATCGCTAGGAATCGTTCATGCAAAAAAGATTGCCAAAATTCAGGAGATGGCTCTGAAAATGGGTTCGCCAATAATTGCGCTTATTGATTCCGGAGGAGCAAGAATACAGGAAGGAGTCGCAAGTCTGAGCGGCTATGCCGCCATCTTTCAGAACATTATTCATTCTTCAGGAATCATTCCACAGATTTCAGTAATTATGGGACCGGCTGCCGGGGGTGCGGTCTACTCCCCTGCCCTTACTGACTTTGTCTTTATGGTTAATCACACCAGCTATATGTTTGTTACCGGACCAAATGTTGTTAAGGAAGTTCTGAATGAAGATGTAACCTCCGAAGGGCTTGGAGGAGCAGAGGTACATGCGCGTAAAAGCGGTGTTGCCCATATGATCTATGATGATGAGGAGAATACTATCCTTGCGCTGAAAAAATTCCTTTCTTATCTTCCTTCAAATAATGTTGAAAATCCTCCTGTTGTTGGCGACGACGGATCAATTAACGATATTAATGAAAAGTTGAGGGATCTCATTCCCGAAGATCCAAATAAAGCATACGATGTCAAGGACGTAATAGTTCAGATTGTTGACAGAAACAGCTTCTTTGAGACATCTGAGTTGTTCGGTGCAAACCTGGTAACAGGTTTTGCCAGAATCAACGGTAAAACAATTGGGGTGGTTGCTAATCAGCCAAAAATACTTGCAGGTGTCCTCGATATCAATTCATCTACAAAAGGGGCCAGGTTTATAAGGTTTTGCGATGCATTCAATATACCTATTATCACATTCGAAGATGTTCCCGGTTTTCTTCCAGGTGTTGATCAGGAACACTCGGGTATTATCAGACATGGCGCAAAATTGCTTTTTGCATATAGTGAAGCGACGGTTCCCAAAATAACCATCATTCTTCGCAAAGCATACGGAGGAGCTTTCATTGTTATGAATAGCAAAAACCTTGGTGGCGATTTCAGTTTCGCCTGGCCATCAGCAGAAATTGCTGTAATGGGTCCTGACGGAGCTGTTGCTATTCTATACAGGAAAGAACTTGCTGAATCGAAAAACCCTGTTGAGCTTAAAAAGGAACTTGTTAAAAAATATCGCGATAAAATTGCGAATCCATTTATTGCTGATGAAAGCGGTTACATTGACGAAGTAATTGATCCGGCAGTAACACGGAAAAAGATTATATCAGCTTTGAATGCACTCAACAACAAATGGGTTAAGGTGCCGGCCAGAAAGCATGGGAATATGCCTTTGTAAGGCTTAAAGGCGTAAGGGCGCAAGGGCATAAAGGTATCTACCAGATAAAGATTTCTTTTGCCCTTGAGCCCTTGAACCATTGAGCCGTTGGGCCGTTGAGCCGTTAGGCTGTTTTCGATTAAAGTACGGAAATTAATATGAATCTGATGAAGATTAAGAGAATACTAATTGCGAACAGAGGTGAAATTGCAGTCAGGATCATGAAAACTGCACACCTTATGAAAATTGAGACTGTCGTTGTTAAAACTGCTGCTGAACCAAATGCCATGTATCTGACAGGAGCTGATATAATATTTGATGATACTGAAGATATTTCCGAAATACCTGTATTTCTCAACATTGACAAACTAATTAATATCGCAATAAAGACAAATGCCAATGCTATTCATCCGGGTTATGGGTTCCTTGCAGAAAACGCCTACTTTGCGCAGAAATGCATTGATAAAAACCTGATTTTTATAGGTCCTTCTCCCGATTCAATATATAAAATGGGAAATAAAACTATTGCAAGGAAAATAGCAATGGCGGGCGGAATTCCAATGGCAATGGGAAGCGAAGGAAATATTGCAAATGAGGAAGAAGCTTCTGTTATTGCTGAAAAGATCGGTTACCCGGTAATAATAAAAGCTGCATCAGGAGGTGGGGGAAGAGGAATGAGGATTGTGCGAAAGGCTGAGGAAATGGAGAAGATGTTTATTATTGCAAGTAAAGAGGCAGAGAAAGCTTTCAATGATCCTTCAGTATTTGTTGAAAAATATATTGAAAATCCCAAACACATTGAATTTCAAATACTTGGAGACATAATGGGGAATGTTATTCATTTAGGAGAAAGGGAATGTTCAATCCAGAGAAAACATCAGAAACTGCTTGAGGAAGCGCCATCATGCGCTCTGGATGCAAAACTGCGTAAAAAAATGGGAGACATGGCTGTCCAGATTGCCAAAGCTGTTGATTATTATTCCGCCGGAACAGTTGAGTTTCTGCTTGACGCTGACAAAAATTTCTATTTTATGGAGATGAATACCAGAATTCAGGTGGAACATCCTGTAACTGAAATAATAACCGGTTTAGATCTTATAGAGCAACAGATCAGGATAGCTAATGGAGAGGAGCTCAGAATTAAACAAAATGATATAAAGCTAAAAGGTTGGGCAATTGAATGCCGGATAAACGCAGAGGATGTTCAGGCAGGTTTCGCACCCGACCCGGGGAAAATTGAAAGTTTAAATATGCCATCTGACCCTTGTATAAGAGTAGATACAGGAGTTCAGTCGGGTTCTTCAATTGTTGCAAGTTATGATTCTATGATTGCCAAGCTTATTGTAAGAGGGAAAGACAGGAAAGATGCTATTAAAAATTGTAAGATGGCCCTCGATAAAGTCTGGATTAAAGGTACAAAGACAACCCTGCCATTCTTCCGCATGCTTGTGCGTCATCAGAAGTTTCAGGATGGAACCTTTACAACTTCATTTATTGAAAAGGATCTGGAAAAGTATTATTACAATAGTGAATATGAGGAGATGCTTGCAGCCTGGCTTGCCACCAAACTCTTTATTGAGGAAAACCTGAATGATGACAGCATAAACGTTAATTTCGAACATGGAAAAGTTATGAGTCCCTGGCTGTTAAACAAAAGAATAAATCAATTTTAAATTTATCAGTAAATCATGGCAAACGATAAGCTGCAGATCAAGAAATTATACACACTCTCTTCCGAAAACAAGAAATTCAGTTTCTCACTCCCGTTGAAACATACCATAAGAATCGGTAAAAGGGATTATGAAGTTAAACTGAACGCTGATGAAAAATACGGTACCTATATATTATGGAAGAATCGGAAGTACCCAGTGGAAATTGTACGTTCAAACCAGAATAAATATGAAATTCTCTTCAACGATATTAGTTACACCTTTACTGTAGAAACACCATTCTCACTACAGAGAATGAAGGTTTTAAATTCAAACCGGGGCAAAAATGAAAAGGAAATTATTAAAGCGCCAATGCCCGGTAAAATTATCGATGTACTTGTAAGAGAAGGCTCAACAGTTGTGAAGGGAGAACCAATGGTTATTCTGGAGGCAATGAAGATGCAGAATGAAATAATATCTCCGGTGAATGGCACGATTGTACTGGTAATGGCTAAACCCAATACTAACGTGATGAAGGATGATCTGCTCGTGGAGATAAAGCTATAGGTATATTACAGGTAAAATTTCTGTTTACCTGGCATGTTTTTTCACAAAGTGACGATAGAATATTACGCTTGCTCCTGATGTAAGTATTAATGCAACAGATCCGTAAATCATACTTTCAACCGGGGAAGGAATAATCCATGTCCACGCTACCCAATAAAGAGGTGAATAAAACGCAAAATAATTCAATGGATGATGAAGCAGCAATCCTGCCGGCACTGCTATCAGAAAAATCCAGTAAAGTCTTGACAGAGCCACTCCGGCAGTCTTATTTTCTGCAAGAGTGGTTATAAAGAGAAAAACAAACAATGATTGTATTGAAAGAAGGAAAGCGGAGAAAAGGGTTCTTAACCATCCTTCCGTTGGCACAGGCTTTGTCAGTAAAATAGTCAGCAACACCAGGATGAAACTAATAAATAAGGGACTTATCATCCTCATAAACAGAAATTTCCGTTCGGCTACCGTATCAACTTCTTCGATACGCATAATCTTCATATTTTTATCATCAAGAAGAATAAATGCATATACTTCCCCCGGAAACATTGGAATTATTGCGATAAATGTAATGGCAACAATAGCATAATAATTATAAAGAGAGTGCCCGGTCTTTGAAAAAAAGATTCCGGAAAGCAGGGGAAATACTAATTTCAATATTAGAATTAAAATGAATGGAGCCAGGCTACGGGCGAGAAGCTTTTTATCATGTGTAATGATATTAATATCAGCTATGAAAAAGCTTTTTAATCTGCTCCACATAATTTTCTCTTTTCGTATTGCCCCCCATCCCCCCTAAGTTTTGCCCCCCATCCCCCCTAAAGGGGGGCTCATTCTTCATCAATGAGTTGATTCAACTTGAAGCCTGTTAGTTAACAGGAACATGCTTCAGAGTACCCACCAGAAACTTCCAGAATTTTCCTACTGAGGCAATATTAACCTTTTCATCAGGAGAATGCGGAGATCTGATAGTCGGACCAAATGAAATCATGTCAAGATTTGGATATACTCCGCCAATAAGGCCGCATTCGAGGCCTGCATGGATTGCTTTTTTCTCAGGGATGTTACCAAACATATCCTTGTATAGATCGCTCATCGTTTTCAGTATTGGAGACTGCATGTTTGGTTTCCACCCCGGATATGTGCCGGTAAGTGTAACATCCGCACCAATCAGATGATAAACTGCTGCTATCTTCCATGCTGTTGCCTCCTTGGCGGAGTCAACAGAGCTCCTGGTGAGGTTATAGGTTTCAAATTTCCCTCCTACACATTTTACAACAGCCAGATTATTTGATGTTTCCACCAGTCCTTTCATTGCCTGGCTCATCCTTTGAACGCCGTTTGGACATACAAACAACGCACGGATGATCTTGTATTGATCTCCCTTACTCATTACTTTAGAAGGAACAGCTATTTTCTCCACAAAAAACTTCAGATCAGGTTCTGTATCAGAAAATTCAGCCCGATACATCTTCTCATACCCCTTGACGAATTTTTCAAATTCTTTAGCTTTTGCTTCAGATACTAAAACAATGGAATAAGATTCTCTTGGTATTGCATTCCTCAGATCGCCTCCAGCCGCTTCAGCAAGCCTGATCGCGAAATCCGATTCTGCCTGCATAAGAAACCTGAACATTATTTTATTTGAATTTGCTCTGCCAAGTGCAATATCGACACCTGAATGGCCACCTTTCAAACCTTTTGCGATAACTTTATAAGCGGACAGTCCTTTTGGTGATTTTTCTTCAGTATAATCCATAGTGACATTTACATCAACTCCTCCTGCGCAACCTACATAAAGTTCACCTTCATCCTCTGAGTCGAGGTTCATAAGAATCTCCCCTTTCAGAAGTCCTTTCTTAAGTCCGAATACCCCCGTCATTCCGGTTTCCTCATCTATAGTAAAAAGCGCCTCAATTGGTCCGTGAGCAATATCCCTGGAAGCCAGCACTGCCATGGTCGATGCCACTCCGATACCATTATCAGCGCCTAGTGTTGTTCCATTGGCTCTTACCCATTCACCGTCGATAATAGTTTCGATAGGGTCCTTTTCGAAATCATGTTTTTTATCACTGTTCTTCTGGGGAACCATATCGAGATGTGTCTGAAAAATCACACCTTTCCTGTTTTCCATTCCCTTTGTGGCGGGTTTCCTGATAATCACATTACCTAGCTTATCAACAACAGTTTCAAGGTTATGCTTTTTACCAAACTCCTTCATATACTTTATCATCCCTTGTTCGTATTTTGAAGGACGGGGTATCTGTGTTATCTCATGGAAAAAGTTCCATAACTGTTTTGGCTCTAGATCGCGTATGTCGCTCATATTCAATTATTTTTTAGTTTTATAAAATAAGACAATAAAATTAGTACAATTTACCAATATAAACAATGAAAAAATGAAATGAGCCATTTATGCAGATAAGTCCATGTGATGAAAACTGTTATGAAAATGTAACAATAACTTAACAATTTTATCCTTTTGAATTTTGTAACAATTTTGTTACATTGCTGACACCTGAATCGCAATATTTAAAAAATATAACAAGAAAGAAATGAACGACTTATCATTTCGTAGTTTTTCAAAGAAACCCCGATATTTTCAAAATTGTTCATAATATTTACAAAATGACCTTTTTATATATTGTAGTTGCTCTGGTTATAATCTTCGACTTTATCAATGGCTTTCACGATTCAGCAAATTCAATTGCAACAGTGGTTTCTACAAAAGTTCTCTCTCCTTTTGCAGCGGTTTGTATGGCTTCCTTCTTTAATTTTGTTGCATTTCTTATCTTCCCGTTGAGAGTTGCAACAACTATGGGTAAAGGGGTTATTAATCCCGATGTAATTAATCTTACTGTTATCGCTTCCGCTCTGGTAGCTGCAATCGCCTGGAACCTTGTAACCTGGTGGCTAGGTCTGCCTTCAAGTTCTTCTCATACGCTGGTCGGAGGACTTGTCGGGGCTGCAGTAGCGAGTTCTGGTTGGAGTTCAGTAATGTATGTCGGAGTAATAAAAATTATAATTTTTATTGTAGTAGCTCCTGTACTTGGAATGATTATGTCTTTTTTCATCTCTGCCATTGTAATCTTCTTTGCAAGGAACCATTCTCCTTCAGGAATTGATAAACATTTCCGGAGACTCCAGCTATTATCAGCTGCAGCTTTTAGTCTTGGACATGGAGGAAACGATGCTCAGAAATCAATGGGAATTATCTGGGTTGCTCTTATTGTTTCAGGTTTAGCGACAAAGAGTGATCCGATAGCACTATGGATTGTTTTGTCGTGCCAGGCCGCAATAGCAATGGGTACTTTATTAGGTGGGTGGAGGATTGTTAAAACAATGGGACAAAAGATAACAAAGCTCAAACCTTTTGAAGGATTCTGTGCTGAATCGGCAGGCGCTATAACCCTTTTTGCAGCAACACATTTTGGAATACCTGTAAGTACAACCCATGTTATTACAGGCGCTATAATCGGAGCCGGTGCAAGAAAAGGAGCTTCAGCTGTTAAGTGGGGAGTCACAACTAAAATCTTTTGGGCATGGCTTCTTACAATTCCTGTATCAGCAGTCGTTGGTGCAATAATGTACCATTTTCTTAAATTGATTCTTGTATAAAAATAAGTTTATATCGAATATAAGATTGATAATCATGAATATAGATAAATTTTTAAAGTTTTTTGTCCCGAAGGATCATTCCTTCTTTCCACTCTTTGAGAGTGATGCCCAAAACCTGGTTAAGGCTGCAGAACTCCTTAAGGAACTTTTAGCAAGCGCTGAAATCATGGAACACGAAAGGCTTTATAAAGAGATAAGGGACGTTGAACATATAGGAGATGACATCACAAATAAAACCTATGAGCAACTTAACAAGTCTTTCATAACCCCTTTTGACAGGGAAGATATTCATGAACTCACAGCAAATATTGATGATGTTGTTGATTCGATTAATGGGATAGCCCGACGCATATGTCTTTACAGGCCAAAAAAGATGATGGCAATATACAAAGAGCTTGGAGAATTGGTCTATGAAGGAGCTAAAGAAGTTGAAACAGCAATTCATTGTCTTAAGGATCCGGTTGCCAACAAGGAAAAAATAAGCAGGGCATGTGGGATAGTTACAGCAATTGAGCATAAAGCGGATGAAATTTATTTTACAGGAATCTCTGAACTCTTTGAAAAAGAAGAAGATCCAAAAGAATTAATCAAGAATAACAAAATCCTTGAGATGCTCGAGAGATGTGTCGATGAAGAGGAGGATGTTACTGACACTCTCAAGTCGATTCTGATTAAGATGGCGTAAAGCCTGGGTGCTGGGTAGTCTTGCCTGTTTCATTACTGTATTTTTTAACAAAGACAGGAATTTACGAATGGAAACTCCTTGTTAGTCAGTGAACTATGAATAGAAAGTTCTACCCATACCTGATATTAATTTCAGCAATATTCTTTTTTATCCCTTTTCTAGGTTCAGTTCATTTGTTCGATTGGGATGAGATAAATTTTGCCGAATCAGCTCGCGAAATGATAGTTACTGGTAATTTCAGCCGTGTCCAGATCGACTTTCATCCTTTCTGGGAAAAACCACCCTTGTTTTTCTGGATACAGGCCCTGAGTATGAAACTTTTTGGGATTAATGAGTTCGCTGCAAGATTGCCAAATGCCATTATAGGAATAGGAACCCTGCTTACCCTATATTTTCTGGGCAAAAAAATGTATGATGATAAATTCGGCTTAATATGGGCGCTGGCTTATTTGGGTTCATTTCTGCCTCATATCTATTTCAAATCGGGTATTATTGACCCGTTATTTAATTTTTTTATTTTCATGACTGTTGTTTTTCTTTCAAAAAGCATAAGTGAATTAACAGGAAGTAAAAGTTTTAAGTATGCTCTTTTTGCTGGTATTTCAATTGGTCTGGCAACTCTTACGAAAGGGCCAGTGGGATTACTCATAGCAGGAATTTCAGTATTAGTGTATTGGATAATCATGAAATTTAAAAGAATTTCAAATTGGAAAAATATATTGATCTTTGCTTCATCCTGTTTTGTTATTACCACCTTATGGTTTGGACCAGAGATGATCAATAATGGATTTTGGTTTATCAGGGAGTTCATTAAATATCAGTCGGAATTATTTCTTAGACCAGTAGCAGGACATTCCGGACCAATTTATTATCATTTTATTATTGTTTTTCTTGGATGTTTCCCAATCTCTGTTTTGGCATTGCCGGTTTTTTTCATGAAGAAAGTTGAAACCCATGATGAAGGAACTTACTTTCTAAAATGGATGTTTATTCTGTTCTGGGTTGTAATGATACTGTTCACAATTGTAAAAACAAAAATTGTGCATTATTCATCGCTTACGTATTACCCGCTGTCTTTTCTTGCAACCTATTTTATTTACGAACTTCTAAATAAAAGGGCAGATTTTAAGAAATACCTTGTTTGGATACTTTCAATAACCGGAACTGTATTTTCAATTTTACTTATCTGTTTGCCTCTTGTTTCAAAGTTTAAATATCTTATAATACCCTATATTAAAGATGATTTTGTCATTGATTGTTTAAATTCACCTGTAAAGTGGAATGGATACGAGTTTTTGATAGGCACCGGTTACCTGATATTAATTCTCTACACAATATTCTTAATTAAACGTAAACAATTCCTGAGAGGAATGATTACTTTATTCTACGCGACAGCCTTCTGCATTTTCTTCTATATGAAAGCAGTTGTTCCAAAAATTGAGGGATATTCACAGGCTCCGGCAATAAATTTTTGTCAGAGTCTTTCCGGTAAGAATGTGTATGTTGGTACAGTAGGATTTTACAGCTATGCGCCATACTTCTATTTTCAAAAAAAGCCTGGAGAAAACAATAAAAGCAGTGACATAAAGTGGTTGCTGAATGGTGAAATAGATAAACCTGTTTACATTGTTGCTAAATCGACATGGAAAAATTTCTTCCTAAAATATCCTGATTTTAATTTCATAAAGCAAGAGGGCGGATTTTTGTTCTATTACCGGATACCTCCTAAAGCAGGGGATAACAGTTACGCGGAGAAAAAATGAGAACTTTAAGATCCCTGTATATCATCAGGAAATAAAGGAGGCACTTAGCATAAGGGATGACTGCCAGTTGTTCAATAAACTTTGATAAACAGCGATTAGTTTTTCTCTTATAATGTCCTTATCAAACTGTATAAGTAATTGTTCTGATATTTTGAGACCTTCGTCATAAAATTCCTGGTCGTTAATCATTCTTTTAGTAAGCGCTATAAATTCTTCCGTGCTGGTTGCTTTAAGATATGGATTCTTATATAATGATCTGTACTCTTCTATATCCCTGTATATTACCGGCATTCCGCAGGCGGCTGCTTCTATTGGTGCCAGAGGACAGTTTTCCTGGTATGAAGGGAAAAGCATCAGATCTGCTGCTGCATATATAAGTGGCATATCTTCCAGGTTAATCTGACCGGCATTAACTACATTTTTTCCTGCATTGCTGAATCTTTCATCTATCCTTTTTATTCCCTCCGTAAAACCACCGAAGGGTCTGCCTCCTGCCCATACAAATCTGACATCAGGAATTGATTCTGCTATATTAAGAAAATCATCAACTCCTTTTCTACCTGTTAATTGTCCTACGCCGAGAACTACAAATTCATTTTCAGTCAAACCCAGCATCTGTCGTCCCCTTTTTCGATTTTCATCAGTTCTTTTCCAGTTTCCAATGTTAACAGGATTATATATATTTACTATCATTGTCCTGGCGCCGCTATCAATAATTGCTTTTTCAACCATTGGAGAGATAGCAATGCATACATCGGCATAGGTATATACGATCCTTAAACCAAACCTGATGAATGGCATAAATAACCGCCAGAAGGGTAAGGATCCTTTTATTGAGTCAGGTATCACATGAGCAGTAAAGACTCTTCTTCCCTTATATTTTCTTCCTTTCCAGATATAATAAAGTCCATAAGTGTGACCATGAAAAATATCACCGGTACCTTCATCATTTACTACAACTTCAATATCATTTTTCTCTTTTAATAGCTCAATATGATCCATGAAAGCAGTGTGTACACCTGTTGCTTTCATAATAAACGGAGTTTCAGAGACCACATGAATTTTCATAGATTGAATTATTAAATTTAAAAAACAGCTTTATAATTTCAGACGTTTCAGGAATTATTAATAACTGCATTTACCTTGTTTTTTCCTTTTTTCCTGAAGCTATATATAAGAAGAACCGTGCACATAATAATAACCAGCATAGTTATCATATAATTTCCAAAACAGTCAATATTCTGAGTAAAAAGATTCCACGACGGGCCAATTAAACTGCCAATAACAACGTAAACGGTAGCCCAGGTTATTCCTGAAAAAAACGCAATTGGCAAAAATACTTTAGGCTTGACCTGAACCAGTCCGGTAATAACCGATGTATATCCTCTGGTAAAAGGAGTAAGCCTGAAAATATACATACTCAGCACTCCTCCTTTCGATATTTTGATTGACAGCCGGTTCATTATAGCTGAGGATAATGGTAACCACCCTGGTTTTTTCTTCATTATAAATGCCCCGGCATTATAAAATAGAAAATAAAGTATGTTTGTCCCTATGAAATCGGCAGATAATGCAGTGATTATTACAAAAGGGAGGAAGAGAACTCCCTTGAATGTCAAGTAGCCTGAAAAAATAAGCAACAGTTCATTAGGAAATGGATTAGGCATTCCAATTTCCTGGAGAAAAACCAGAATGAAAATCGCCAGATACCCGTACTTTGTTACATAAAAAACTACTTCTTCAGGCATAATATGTTATTTGATCTTGAAAATATATTTTCTGCATTTCTATAAAAGATTCCATTTTTTTTGCACTTCGGAATACTCTGCAAATAAAAAAAGAAATTGAATAAGACCGCCAGATATTATTCAGAATACCAGATATTTAATAATTTATTAATCGGAATGTGGTAATATTTTAATAATATATTAATCCGGGAAAGTAGGTTCTACTCAATTTAATTCTTATTTTAAAAAAATTGAACCAATCCCAATAATATATGAATTATCTCCTTTATTTATTGATAGGGCCAGATCGGATAAGGCGTAAATAATATTTGCTCAATTCAACAGAAGGATTAATTTTGAGAGGAATATTATCAGAACATTGAAAAGCAGAAGATCATTTTAGCGATATGCCAAGTATAATATCAGGCTACGAATACGACATTTTCATCAGCTACCGTCAGAAAGATAACAAAGGCGACAGGTGGGTAAGTAAGTTTGCAGAGGCTCTGAAGACAGAACTCGAATCAACATTCAAAGAAGAGGTAAGTGTTTATTTTGACATAAACCCGCATGATGGATTATTAGAAACACATGATGTTTACGCTTCCCTGAAAGAGAAACTTAAATGTTTGATTTTTATTCCAATAATCTCTCGCATATATTGTGATCCTAAATCATTTGCCTGGGAACATGAATTCAAAGCATACACAGAGCAGGCTTCAAATGATCAGTTTGGGTTGAAGATAAAGCTTCATAGCGGTAATGTTGCAAACAGGATTCTTCCAATTCAAATACACGATCTTGCCATGGAAGATAAATCCCTTCTTGAAAAAGAACTGGGAGGAGCATTAAGGGCGATTGAATTTATTTATAAGGAACCGGGGGTAAATAAACCACTTACTATTGAAGATGATGAAAAGAAGAACCTCAACAATACCAAATATATTATCCAGATAAATAAAGTAGCTAATGCCATTGATGATATTATTCGCGGGTTGCAGAGCATTCAATCATCATCGCAAGAACAGATAAGGAATGGTGGTTTAGCTGGTGAGAACGCTAAAGAAGAAAAACTCACAGATAAAAAGAAAAAAACAGGTCCAAATAAGCTCAGGTGGATATCCGGAGTCGCAGGCTTAACAATATTAATAATATTATTTTTATTTGCCTGGCCAAAAATTTTCAAACGGGACACATTGAATAAACTTAGAGCTACAGGTGAAAGAATTTCAGTTGCAGTTATGCCATTTCAAAATATTACAAATGATTCAACCTTGAATATCTGGCAGGATGGAATTCAATTTAACCTGATTGCATCACTTTCTAATTCTCCCGATCTTAAAGTCCGGCAAACGGAATCAACAAACAATCTGCTCCAGAGTAAAGGTATCGCGAATTACGCCTCGATAACAACATCAGTTGCAAGAACTGTTTCTCAGAATCTGGATGCGAATGTATTTATCTTTGGCAATATAAATGAAGTCGGTGGTGAGATTAGGATAAGTGCACAACTAATTGATTCAAAGACAGAAGAGGTTTTTAAATCCTTTCAGATCAATGGAGATATCAAAAGTATTCTGGGGCTTACTGACTCACTTTCCCTGATGATAAAAAATTTTCTTATAATTTCTTCACTGAAGAAAGAAATTTCCAATGAATTTCAGACTGTTATGCCCAACTCGGTTGAGGCATATAAGTCTTTCATTCTTGGTTTTAAGGCGTTTTTTAAATCAGATAATGTGTCTGCAATTAAATTATTTTCTCAATCAATAGAGATAGACTCAAATTTTGTTTACGCTTATATTTGGCTTTCAATGTCCTATGCTAACGAGTCATTATATGATCAGGCGGAAAAATGGTGTCTGAAAGTCTATGAGAAAAAAGAGCAGCTGCCATTCGAGTGGAGAATATGGGCAAACTGGCTTTATGCCCGTTACCATGAAAAATCTAAAGTTGAGGAAATAAAATATGCAAAGCAGCTTT
>Ga0182017_10002678_pt1 | contig 13447 bp, 18 predicted proteins | sample 712E3DmetaG_FD_120492 | JGI IMG/M metagenome (GOLD analysis project Ga0182017, IMG submission 120492) | Permafrost microbial communities from Stordalen Mire, Sweden - 712E3D metaG | ecosystem: Environmental > Terrestrial > Soil > Wetlands > Permafrost | place: Sweden: Stordalen | collected... | reverse complement strand
GACTGAATCTGTGTGGAGCGCCGGATCGAACCCGGCATTAGTACCGTATATGGCGACATTATAGGCACTCACGGGTAGTACGATGATAAATATTGCAAGGATGATAAATATTGCAAGGAATACTGCAACTGGTATAACAGATGATCCGCGTCCGCGTGACATTCATTACTCCCCGACAACTGGACACACAGCTGATTTCTTGTAGATATTTACATTGTTGTGATGGGTGATAAATCCGTTTTGGCGTGCAGCAGGATCCGGCCCTGGAAAACGGCCGGAAAAAACCGTGTACCAGTATTTACGTGTTCCCGGTCCGGTCCGCAGACCTGTGAATGAACTATCATGGCAGAAAAAAAGATATGGACCCGGCGGGATTTGAACCCGCGGCCTCTACGTTGCGAACGTAGCGATCTACCCCTGATCTACGAGCCCGCTTCTGGTGTGGTTAATAGATTCTGATCCGATGGAATATAGTTGTTGGTGTTAACCACCGGGTAAAAAAAGGTCAGAGAATGATCTCGATATCGAGCTTCTCTGCTAGTTCCTTGTACCGGTTCCTGATGGTTACTTCCGTGACACCAGCCACTTCCGCAACCTCGCGCTGGGTGCGGCGCTCGCCGCCGAGAATGGAGGAGATGTAGATGGCTGCTGCGGCAACACCGGTGGGGCCCCTGCCGCTCGTCAGTTCCCGCTCGCCGGCCTGCCGGAGAATCTCTACGGCACGGCTCTGGACTTCTCCCTTGAGGGTGAGGCCAGAGCAGAAACGTGGCACATAATCGATCGGGGACGTCGGAAGGAGCTTTAAGCCCAGTTCGCGGGATATGAAACGGTAAGTCCTGCCGATCTCTTTTCTTGAGACGCGGGACACTTCTGCGATCTCATCAAGCGTACGGGGTACGCTGCACTGGCGGCAGGCGGCATAGAGTGCTGCTGCGGCGACACCTTCGATACTCCGGCCACGGATGAGGTTCTTGTCGACCGCGTCACGGTAGACAACCGCAGCGGTCTCACGGACGTTCCGGGGGAGACCCAGAGCCGAGGCCATGCGGTCCAGTTCCGAGAGTGCGAATGCAAGGTTCCGCTCGGTCGCATTGCTGACCCGGATACGCCGCTGCCACTTGCGGAGACGGTAGAGCTGTGCCCGGTTCTTGGAAGAGATCGCCCTCCCATAACTGTCGCGGTTGCGCCAGTCGATCATGGTCGAAAGGCCTTTGTCGTGGATGGTAAAGGTCATCGGTGCGCCGACCCGTGACCGCTTCATCCGCTGGTCATGGTCGAAGGCACGCCACTCGGGGCCGCGGTCGATGAAGTCGTCATCAATGACAAGCCCGCAGCTCTGGCAGACCAGTTCTGCACGCTCGTAGTCGTGGACGAGCTGCCGGCCGCCGCACTCCGGACAGACGGTCTCCGTATGGTTCTCGGCTTTTTTCTCGTGTTCTTTCTGCTTTATCCGTGTCTTGAGCGCTTCACGCTCAGACTGGAGGACTTTTACCTTCTCAACTTCCTGCATCCACATTCACCAAACTGGAAAGATTCATTGTTCTGATTGCGCGGGACCGGGGCATTCCGGTGTCCGGGTGCTTATTTTGCGAAGAGCTTCTCATCAGGCCGGATGGAACATTTCTCCCTGCAGAGAACTGCGGCATAGGGCGCTTTCACGTTGCCGAAAAGATCCAGGATCTTCCCGACCGGTTTCATCCTCCTGTCTGTCACTTCGCTGTATAACGGCGGGAGCTGGGCGGCATCACACTGGATGATGAGCATCCGGTTACCAATGGTGCTCATCGCTCGACCAACAACCTTCATGCAACAACCCCGGAACTATGATTAATGCTGAATTAATTTAGTAATCTATATATGTGAGACACATCAGTATTTAAACCTTGCGTGAAAGTATAAATAGAAAATTTAGGAAATGAGGAATTGGTCGATATTTAAAGATATAACCTGTCTGCATTCCGCTTCGGTCAGTCCGGCCCCTTTGGCAACGATAAATTTCGCGCGCTCGTCCAGAAGATCACCCGGAGCGTGCGCGTCTGAGTCGACAACCAGCTGGCATGCGGCTTCGCGGGCGATCTGGGCAACATAGCCGTTTGTCCGGTTATGACCGCTGCGGGACGTGAGCTCGAGTGCGATGCCGTTTTTTGCTGCCAGCAGCGCATCCTCGATCGTGATCAGCCCCGGGTGGGCGAGCACGTCCACGTCTTTACAGCTGCACGCCGCATGATTGGTGCCGGCTGCTACCGGCTCAACCGGCGTCTCTCCGTGGACCACGACGATATCTGCCCCCGCTTCTTTTGCCTGCCGGGCAAGGCCGGCAATCTGTGCCGGCGGGACATGGGTAATCTCCACACCGCAGAGTAGTCTGACGCCGAACAGCCGGGCAGACTCCTGCACGAGCTTCAGGGTCGTGATGACCGGCACGGTGTTTGAGGTATCGGTATGGTCCGTGATGGCAACGGTTGTGTAGCCAAGCACTGCCATCCTGCGGATCAGCTCGATTGGGAGCATCTCCCCGTCGGAGAGGATGGAATGGGTATGCAGATCGTACAGGCCGCTCATTTGCGGACCTCCAGCTTCTGGGCAACTTTTTTGATGAGTGCCTCTTTTCCTTCCGTCCATTCAGCTACGATCCTCCCTTCCTTTCGTGCCCAGTGTGCGGGATGGTGTTTATCCTCCACCCGGAACTTCACCCCGGCCTTTTTCAGTGCGCGCTCAAGGTCGGTAATCACCGGTGCCTTGACCCCGAGACTTTTTCTGACCCGCCGCCCTTCCACACGGGAATATCCTGCATTGAAATAGCAGGGATACAGTATGCACTCGCCCTCTGCCATTGCAGGAGAGTTTGTGGGTCAAGGTATAAACAGTGTACGCTCGAAACCTAAGGATATGCACCATATCGACGTCCGGCTTGAGAAGGATGTCTACGACGCCAACAATACGCTTGCAGACAACAACGCCCGGCATCTGAAGTCCCATAATGTCAGGGCATTCGACCTGCTCGGGGCGATCGGCTCCGGGAAGACCGCCCTGATCGAACGCCTTGTTCCGCTCCTTGAAAAGAAAGGACTCAGGGCTGGGGCGATCGCCGGTGACGTGTACGGGGACGACGACTTCAAACGGATCGTGGCGCTGGGCATCCCCGCGTTCAATGCCAACACCGGGAAGGAATGCCACCTTGACGCCCACCTGGTCGAACACGCCATTGACCACCTCCCGCTTGACCGGATAGATATTCTTTTCATCGAGAACGTGGGCAACATGGTCTGTCCGACCGATTTCCGGCTCGGTGCCGAAAAAAGGATCGTGGTGGTCAGTTCCACGGAAGGGGACGATGTCGTGAACAAACACCCGATGATGTTCCGGGACTGCATGATCGGGGTTATCAATAAAGTCGATCTCGCACCGCTGGTCGGGGCGAACCTTGACCGCATGCAGAAGGATATCGCACGGTACAACCCGACAATGCCGGTATTCCGGACGAACCTGAAGACGGGAGACGGGGTAGCGGAACTCCTTGAGACGATCCTTGCATAATCCCCTGCCCTTATCCTGAAAGGGTAAAGTAGTACTATAAATAAACCAGCCGTCAATATATAGAGCACCATCTTCGGGAAGGATTCCCAGAGAACGTTGAGAGGAGTAACCATGCAGTGGCAGGGAAAATCAGTTCGGAAAGTGTCCGGCGGAAGGCGCCGCCCGGCAGCGATGAAGCGGAGAGCAGAGATCGGGCTTGCACCGGCAGACACTCATATCGGCGAGGACCGGCACCGGATTATCCGAACGTTCGGCGGGAATGACAAGGTCCGTGCCCTCCGGGCAACCTATGCAAATGTCACCAACCCCAAGAGCGGCGAGACCAAAAAAGTAAAGATCGAGACTGTGGAGAAGAACACGGCAAACCCGAACTACGTGCGCCGGAATCTGCTCACTAAGGGCGCTGTCATCAAGACTGAGATCGGCAGTGCCCGTATCATGAGTCGCCCGGGTCAGGATGGTATCATCAACGCGCTGTTACTCGAATAACCTATACTATACAACACTTTTTTCTCGCATTTCAGAAATTTTTTTATCTCTCCGGAATCCATTTTAAAAACTCGTGTCAGCAATCTTTTTTCTCCCGGAGTCGCTAAATGTCTTACTATGCGGAGGATCTATTATCGTTTCCCTCAGCGGGTGGATCTCTCGTTTGCCATGGGCATGCCCTTTAACGAGACCCTGAATTATGTCGCCAGCCTGGATAACGAGGAATCGACCAAGACCACCGGGAAGGAACTGGTAAAGGTTAAATTAAAAATCCGGATTGCCGTTGACCGGGCAACATTCGGGGATATCACGTCTGACGTGCTCCGGCCGGGGGTGATAACCGAAGCCGTGGATCTGCAGGTCTCAGTGCTGGCACTTGCCCTGCGCGGGGGCGGCAAGGTCCCGATTGCCAATGATATCTTCTATCTCCGCCTCATGGATCAGGTGTCGCGGACGGATATCGATATTGCCAAGGAAGGGCACGGCGAAGGTCTTGATGCCCTTGATATGAAAAATATTCTCCTGGGTGCCAAGAAGTGACCCTCCGGTTAACCGTTGCCGCCCCGTTTAGGCATACCCGGAAGACCGGGATGCGCAAGAACGAGCTGGTATATTATTACGCCCTTGACCGGAAGTGGATGAGCACCGAGCAGGCGAACCTTCTCCTGAAACGGGCAGAAGAGGAAGGACTCATCGGCATTGAGAACGGGCTGTACTCACCAAGGTTCGATATTGCCGGGTTGACCATTCCCGTCGGATTCAAGCCTACCTCCGGCATCTTCGAACGCCATGATCCTGTCCAGGACCTGATCGGGAGGATAGCACGGGCACGTTCCCTCGAGGAAACGGAAGTTGTGGCGGAGATGAACCGGATCATCAGGGATAATTTCGATACGCACCTCCTCCCACCCGCCGCACTGGTCCTGCTTGCGAAAAACAGCGGGGTTCCGTTTGACGACCTTCTGGATGCGCTCAGGGGCGCAGCAAAAAAGTGAACGGGTCCGGGTTTCTCACCTGAAGACAAAAACCTGTACTAGACATACCCCACTTTTTGATAACAAAGTATTTCGCTGATTTCTCCATTACATTTCTTCAATAATCTGATCTAAGGGAATATTATGAGAAGACGAAACGATCCTTTCGAGAAACCGTGGGTGATCATCGCTGCGGTTGTTGGCATCATTGCAGTTATTGTTATAGCCCTGATATTTTTTATGGGGGGCGGGTCATCAGCACCGGCGGGATCTTCCGGCCAGACTCAGGGAACCTCTACGAATCCCTCTGCCCAGCAGACCGTAGTTGTCGGGGGAGTCCCTTTGGTAATCAAGACGCAGGTGCCGGTTACTGTTCCGGGAGAGGGCGTCTATGTCAGGGTCAGTTACATCGGCGGGTTTGCCGGGACGTATGGGATGCAAGGCAATATGACGACCGTACGGAACTCGGGTGACCGGGTCTTTGTTGTTGAAAACGCAACCGGTGTCGTGTCCGCCACCTTCCACAAGGAAGATGCTTCCACGCGGCACGAGATTGTCGTCGAGATCTATAAAGACGGCAAATCCCAGACGTTTGCAAGGAACTCCTCAGCATACGGTGTGGCAAGCGTTACCTATACGGTATAACTCTTTTTTATAGCCCTGATACCGGCGGGGCCTCCGCGGTGCAGGATAGTATGAACCCTGAAAAAGGAATTTGTCCCATGCCAGGTGATCATAGAGGGGGACTGCCGGGACGGTCTTTCCGGTGTACGACAGGTGCACCGGGATAAACGGGATCCGGATCTCGTGAAACAACCACGTCGATAAGTGAATATTCCCGCTCGTACCGGGAATACGGGTGAAATCCTAAAAAAGATATATTATTTCCTGGCGGTTTTTGCTTTCTTCTCTGCTTTTTTCTCGCCTTCGACCTTGGGGAAGAGCTCGTCGAGCGTCTTTTCTCCGTATGCAGTTACCAGCGTATTGATCTGGACGAAATCCTGGGTGATTTCGCTCGCCCGGATGGTCTTTCTCCTGCGCTCCCCGTCCATGGATGGGTGGAACCCGATACCGCCTGCAAGGAGAAGTTTCTTGCGTCCTGCTCCTGGCAGACCTTTTTTCGCGGTGATACCGGTCCGGTCGGAGGCACCGGTTATCAGGATCCTGTACCCTGCAAGTCCGAGGGTCCCTGCATCAATCTCATCACCGATACGTTTCCCGACGATAGCGCCTGCGGCACCGCCGCTGGCGTCCACATTATATGCGCGACCGCTTTTCGGGTCTGATACTACGACTTTGAACTCGACCATTCGTGTCTGCTCCTTATTGGTAATCTCTTAAAAAACCCCTGAAGATCCGGGTTTTTTTCACGTCTCCGGCTGCTGGCATTTCCGCCTACACATGAGAAGTACCCATTCAATTATACCGGTACGCTATTAAACCCTCGCGTCCCCCTCGGGTCGGACCCCCGGGGCATAAAAAAGTGCTCATTTGCCCCAGAAGGGATCCCCTTTCCGCTTCATGGTCGTGAACTCTGAAAGGATCTCCTGCGTGCTGGTGTTCAGGGTCTTGATCATCTCCCGCTCGAGCACTTTTATGTGGCGCTCGGGCACATCCACGAACAAGTCGTCTCCCACGCTGACCTGCCGCCCCACGGTTGCACCCTCGATAGAGATAGCGACTTCGAGGCCGGGATCCGCCTCCCGGATCGATTCCTGCCGGATCTGCATACTCTTGAGGTGCCCCACTTTTTTCCCGTCTAGCTTGATAAGGTCAACGTCGCTCCTGAGTTTTCCGCCCAATACACGCACCCCAACAACCGCTGGGTTGCTCTGGCGGAATACGCAGTCGGGCAGGAGACGGATCTTCGCCGGCATCACGACATGCTCGAACCGCTGCTTCTCATTCAGGCGTTTCTGTTCGTCACGCCACTCCACGTACTGGTCGATCAGCTGGTAGATGACACGCCCCTCGAAAACCTTCACCTGCGTATAGAGCGGATCTTTGATCATATCAGCAGCATCGGGAAGGATCGGGGTATTGAACGAGAGGAGGACGCGGTACATCGGGTTCTTAACCGTCTCGGTCTCGATCAGGTCGAGCCGGCTCACCGGCCCGACCTCCGCCCGCATAACCCCGATCTCCTTCCCCTCAAGTTCCTTGCAGAGCGCCTCAAGGGCGCCGATGGTGTCCGCCTTGATCGCGATTCCCTCATCGGAGAGGTTGACATGGATCTCGGTCATCTCTTTTTTGATCCGTTCCTCGACCTCGTCCCGGTTGTTCCGGATAACGAAGAACGGGGATCCGGCGATCACTCCTTCAAGGTTCGGGGCGGTGACCTTGATCCCCGATGCTGCGGCAACCGATTTCACCCGCTCGAACCTGTCCTCGACCAGGATCTCCTTCATGGGCCGGGGCTTCAGGAGCGACCGCACCTTGGTCACTATGACATCCCCCTGCGTGGCAACCGCGATCTCGTCCCCGATCGCCAGGGTCCCGTCGTACAGGATCACGTCGAGTGTTGTCCCGAGGCCCCGCTCCTCCTTAACCTCGAGCACGGTTCCGGCCCCGGGCCCTTCCACGGAAAGCTTCAGCTCGTCGCCCATGTAGCGCTGGGCAAGACCGATCATGATGAGCAGCAGGTCGGGTATTCCCTCGCCAGTATGGGCACTGACCGGCACGATGGCGAGGTTGCGCTGGAAATCCGAGACCCGGTCGAAGCGGTCTGCAGAAAAATCCAGCTCGGATAATTTCCCCACAATCTCGTAGGTCTTATTCTCGATCTCGCCCCTGACCCGCTCGTTCTGTTTGGCGAATGTTGAAAGGAACGACTCGTTCTCATTCACTCGCCAGCCATGGATCCGATCGATCTTGGTTGCCGCTATGACAAACGGCGTGCGGCAGTTCCGCAGGATCTGGAGCGCTTCGATGGTCTGCGGCTGGAATCCCTGGGTGATATCCACGACAAGGATTGCCATATCGGCGAGCGCCCCGCCCCGGGCCCGCAGCGTGGTGAACGCGTGATGGCCCGGCGTATCGATAAAAAGAAGGCCGGGAATACTGATGGGCATCTTCCCCATCGTGCCGCTCATGCTCTGTATTGCCTCGATGGGGACAATGGTCGCACCGATATGCTGGGTGATTGCCCCGACTTCCGAACTGACGACCGACGACCCGCGGATCCTGTCCAGCAGGGATGTTTTCCCGTGGTCCACATGCCCCATGACACAGACAATCGGCGTCCTGATCTTCGGGTTCTCCGCCATACGTTACCCCCCCGTTGTTCATGCTCTGGAACGGGACTATTTGAATAATCCCGTCTCCCGGTGCAGCGGTATGTACCGTACCGCGCCTTATCGTTAGGGAATTGTGTTCAGAGCCACCTGATATGTAATGGATGCCCGATCCTATTAATCATCGCCTCATGGTGCAGGGTATCCGGTTCCATGATGGTTGTTTATACTCCGCCCTCCCCGCGACAGCCGGGCACGGATAAATTAATCAGAGTCCGGTACCAATGTAAAAGGGAAATCTGCCAGGGTAGGGTAGTCTGGTTATCCTAAGGGGCTGTGGATCCCTCGACCCGGGTTCAAATCTCGGCCCTGGCCTTTTCTTTTCATCCGTTCTCTTCTTAAAATCCTGAACGCTCATTACCATCATTCCGGGCCGGAACCATGGCATCCGGTTCAGCAGCCTTTTGTAGTTTAATCCGGTAACCAGTGTCCGTGGACTCGCTCACCCATGCGCTAACCGCTGCCTTCCTTGCATATACTCTTCATCTCCCGCAGGTACTGCCGTTCTTCGTGCTGGGTGCCGTCATCATTGACGGGGATGTCCTCTTCTCCCGGCTCTCCGACCGTCACCCATCACTGTACCTCTTCACCCATGGCGGTTGTGCCCACAGCATTGCCGGCGCTCTTGTCCTTTCCGTCGTCGCATGGACAACCGGTGCCTTTGTTCTGGCAGCCGGGCTTGTGCACCCTGTCCTTTCGGTGCCCGCCGGCGGCCCCGTCGCGTTTGCAGCCGTCCTTGCCGGTGCACTCCTTCATATAGGCCTCGACACTCTTGCCGTCCCCGGGCTCCCGCTCTTTGTACCCTTCTCGGACAGGAAGTACACGACCGGTCTCCTCCCTGGCCCAAGCATCCTCCTTATGGCATCAAGCCTTTTCTTCCTGATCTGGATAGGCCTTGGAATGATTGATCTCGCCTCCATGGTACTGCCGTATGCAACAATTATTGCTGCATTTCTTGCTATTCGTCTCGTGGCGTTCTTTATCGCCCGCACGGCCCTGCGCGGGAAAGGCCGGCCTGTTCCGATGATAAATCCTCTCCGCTGGCTGGTAATCAGCGAAATCCCGGATGTATGGACGGTGGGAGAATACCGGATCGGGAAGGGAATGGGGAACACGGAATATATGATGAAATACCGGTCAACAAGCGCCAAAGAGACCGGGCCTTTTCTCGCATTGCCGGAAGTCCGGCGGCTCCTGTTCCACTCATACATTGTGACCGCGGAGAAGAAGGGGACTATGCTGATATTTTCTGATCCACTTCGGATATCCGGGCGGATCTTCTATCCGCCTCATCATATGTGTGTCTGTGTTCCCCTGCCGGATCCATCCAGCCTGTCAGGTCATTCCAGCAATTCCCTGAAGTCAAACCCGGAATAAGAGGTAATTTCCCGGGCAATAGCTGGATCAGGACAAGGCATCGTATACCTGTTCAGCCAGACTGCCTTCATGCCACACCCGTGTGCAGGAAGGATGTCGACATCCCAGGAATCGCCTACGTACACGGATTCGCCCGGGTCCGCCTCCGCCAGCATAAGCGCTGTCTCAAATATTCTCCTGTCCGGTTTTTTATATCCGGTTTCTTCAGAAATGACAATGATGTCGATGAGCGGGGAAAACCTGCATATCGCGATCTTTTCCTCCTGCAGATCTTTAAACCCGTTCGTAATGATCCCGACGTTTACTTTCTCGCTTAATAATTCCAGCAATTCCCTGCTTCCTGGTACAGCCCTCCGGTTCTTCCGGTATGCGGTATCGTATCCCAGAACCGTGCTGGGAATATCCTCCGGAGGGAGTGTGAGGCCGAACCGGGTGCAGAGGGTACTGATGCGTTGCGTCATCGCATCCTGGATGGAGATCTCCCCCTTAAGGACCTTTTCGTAATTTGCCCATATCAGCTGTTCATGCACTTTTTCCAGGTCCCTGATATCCACTGGCAATAATGCAGGGTGCATGGCTTTGAGAGCCATAAAACCGCACCTGCGGCTGTACTGGTGATCAAAAAGTGTATCGTCCAGATCGAAAAAGACGGTTCTTATCATGGAATATTTGGTCTGACCCACAGATCCTGTGATGTGCAGGTAAAAAAGACCAGAAGATCATGAATACCCCGGTCGCGAATCTTCGGTTTTCCACACGGGGTTTGCCCCGGTCCCTTCCTGCGGACTTACAGGAGTCCGGTAAGTCTTGCCACGATAACCGCAGATACGATCCAGACCCCGTATGACCCGATAATACTCGCAGCGACCCCGTACCGGCCCAGCAGCAGGTAGAGGGAAACGAGAAAGATCGCGGTCGGGATGAGGAACACGATCGATCCCAGCACGAGGTCCCGCGTCCGTTCCGCTGTAGAATGCATACTGGTGAACAGAAACGCGAGCGTCGTGATGAGCGGGGCGACAGCAAGGATCCCGCCATATTTTGGATCGATAAGATCTGCGATATAGGAGGTACCTGCAACCATAGTCCCCCCCGCAAGGAAGATGAGGAGAATGTAGAGTAATTCCATTACCGGATCCAGTACGCCCGTTGAGCGTAAAAGGATCCCGGTATAGTACTTTTTTGTGCATTGAGTAACAAAGTTGTACAATAATGGCCGGTCACATTATACCGGCCCCGACCCGGAGTTGTCCACATACCCATGCCAGAAAAACCCCTGCCGGAGAATGGCTATGTCCACGGCTATTCAGCACGTGAATCGGAACGGCTCGCCGACCAGGCCCAGACGCTGACGGAACTCCTCCACCATGACACGCACTATCCCGTGGGTTCCCGGGTGCTCGAAGCTGGCTGCGGCATCGGTGCCCAGACCGTGATCCTTGCAAAGAACAGTCCTCAAGCACATATCACTTCCATCGATATCTCTGTTGAATCTCTTAAGAAGGCAGAGGAAAACATCAAAAAACAGGGATTTACCAACGTTACCTTCCGGCAGGCGGATATCTTCAACCTTTCTTTTCCCCCGGCCAGCTTCGACCATATCTTCGTCTGCTTCGTGCTGGAACATCTTGCGGAACCGCTGCGGGCGCTTGAACAGCTCCGGCAGCTCCTGAAAAAAGGCGGGACCATCACGGTGATCGAGGGCGATCATGGTTCCGCATACTTCTATCCCGAAAATAAGGATGCCCACCGGGCAATTGATTGTCTTGTAAAACTTCAGCAGCAGATGGGCGGCAATGCCCTGATCGGGCGGCAGCTCTTTCCGCTCGTGGCCGGGGCCGGATTCACGGATGTTCAGGTTTCGCCGCGAATGGTCTATGTCGATTCTTCCCGCCCGGCGCTCGTGGAAGGGTTCACGAAACTGACATTCACGGCCATGGTCGAGGGGGTCGGTCCGGAAGTGGAGAAGCAGGGGCTAATGAGCCGGGAGGCATGGAAACGGGGAATTGCTGCACTCTACCGCACGGCGGAGACGGATGGTGTCTTCTGTTACACATTCTTCAAGGCCGTTGCCCGTAAATAATCCGTTATACGCTTCCACAGCCTCATCGAGATTACTCCAAACCATTTCCTCCCGTGCATATCCTCCTGAGGTAAGCGAATGGATTTTTCTGCATGCGTAAAGGTCTGATCCCCGTTTTTCCCACGCACTTTCGCGCCGTGCGTCCTGCTCTTTTTTCCCTTCCGGCCCCGTCTTTTTATTCTGGAGATATTCATGGAAGACACTACGCGGATACGTGAAATTGAGACGATGATCAGGGATATGAACCAGTGCTGGACATCCGGATGGCATGAGGACCAATTCCGGCAATACATCCACCCGGATGCCGTTGCCATCGTACCGACAACACCCGGGCGGCTTGAAGGGCAGGATGCCTATGTTGCCGGGTGGCGGGACTTTGCCCAAGCAGCGATCATCCACGAATGGAAGGAGACCGATTACAAGATTCAGCTCTATGCCGGCGGGAAAAGTGCCGTGGTCACGTATTTCTTCTCAATCACGTTTGCCATGAGCACAGCAAAGCAGGCCGTGCAGGGCAGGGACATGTTGTTCCTTGTCAGGATTGGACGGAAGGGGCTCGTTGCCGCCGACCAGTTCTCGCCGGAACCCCTCCAGGCCGTATCTGCCTGACAGAATGGCCCACAACTCCTGTCGGTTTAAAATTGTTACAAGATGTATAGTACCGAAAGAGATCCCATGGATACGATCGTTCTCGTCGGTTATATCGCTGGCACCCTCACTACTATCTCCTTTATACCTCAGGTAGCTCGGGCATGGAAGCTCAAGGAGACGCGGGATCTCTCGTTTGCGATGCTCCTCCTCTTTGCTCTGGGGGTGCTGCTCTGGGCCCTCTACGGGGTCTGGATCGGTTCAATACCAATTATAGCAGCAAACGTGATCACGTTCATTCTGATCCTTGTCCTGCTCTGGATGAAGATCAACTACCAGTGATCCTTTTTTCCTGGCTGTCCGGAATAAATGTCCGAAGAAAGCATCTTATACCGGGAAATTTTTTTTATAAAAGAGAAAAATTTCTGAGAAATGTTCAGTCCTGGAGGAGCACAAGGCAACCGGCGATCTTGTCGTGGAGCCCCTGACGTTTCTGGGTAAGGCCGATCATTAAAAAGCCGATGAGGATGATAAGGGCTGAGACGAACTTCGCAAAGTGCCGGAGTGTGACGCGGGCAAAGGTGGGCTTGTTGCCGGTCATGTCGGTGACTACGATGTGCATCAGTAGTTTGCCGGGGGTAGCCTGGCTGCGGGAAGACTCGAACCCGGCGAAGTAGAGCCACGGTATAACAATAAGGACGACGCCGTACGCGGCGATCACAGTGCCGAGGAAGGCGGCCAGTGTTCCGTCGGTGGTCAGTTGATCAACGGGCACATGCTGGACGAAATAATAATACGAGTTCTGGATACCCCGGGTCAGGCCGAGGACAGCCATCGCGACTAGGTCGAAGAGGAAGATGATGATGATATCGACAATAAAGGCGACAAACCTCCTGCCAAGGCCGGCATAAACCCCGATATCCGGGACTTCCTCCTCTTCGGGTGTTACGACAGGATTTGCCGGGATCGAGGCAATATCCGCACCGCACCACTGGCAGAATTTTCCGGAAGCATCAGTCTCTTTTCCGCATTTAGGACAGAACATTCCCTTATACTCCTGATATGTAAAGTTAATCCGGGTGTCCTTTTTAATTTAACTGTTCGAT
>Ga0182017_10002677_pt1 | contig 13455 bp, 9 predicted proteins | sample 712E3DmetaG_FD_120492 | JGI IMG/M metagenome (GOLD analysis project Ga0182017, IMG submission 120492) | Permafrost microbial communities from Stordalen Mire, Sweden - 712E3D metaG | ecosystem: Environmental > Terrestrial > Soil > Wetlands > Permafrost | place: Sweden: Stordalen | collected... | reverse complement strand
GATTGAGGAGAAACCGGTGCAACTGATCGTTGAAACGTTGGCGGCCTTCCCCAACAAGGCCACCACGGCGGTCGACCTGGAGTGCATCCTCGAACAGGTGCTCGGCCCCGACCGCTTCAAACGCTGGTGGGCGACCACCCGCAAACAGGTGGCCAAGGACCCGCGCATCGCCGTGCCGGCGAAGAAGACCGAGTGCTACGTGCTTCGCGACGAGCCGTTGCCGATCGAGGATGAGATCCTGGATCATTTCACCAACACCCGGTCGGCCCGGCGCCGCATCCAACTGGCCGAGGAACTGCTCGAGGCCGTCGCGCAGAAACAGATCAAAGCCGATCTGTCCCCGGTGCTGCAGGTCCTCGCCGACGCGGTCAAAGACAGCAACCAACTGCATCCGGCCGAGCGACTCTTCGGCGCCGCGGTGCGCGACGAACTGGCCAAGGCCCTCGGGGTCGACGTGGCCACGCTCCACCCGAGCCTGGGCGAGCTGGTCGCCGACGGCCGCCGCCTGTCGGACATCGCCGAGAAAATTCCGGTCCATTTCCAGACCCGTTTCCTCGAGCTGATCAAGGACGCCCATCCGATCGAATGGAAGGACTTCACGTTCGCGCTGCTGAAAACCAGCCAGGGCAAGTTTACGACCGAATGCATCAATTTCCTGGTCGAAAACGGTCATGCCGAGGAACTCGCCGCCGTGCTCAAGCGCTGGCAGACCGAGCAGAACCTGCGGTCGCCGGTCCTGCTTTGGATCGTGAAGAACCGGCAGTCGAAAAAGTTCGCCAAGCTCCTCAATGACCTCATCACGCCGCGCCTCCTCAACGCCATTTTCTTCGCCATCGACTACGAGGCCCTGCAGTCGGCCGGGACGCGCCGCATCCCGATGGCCGAGATCCTCAGCGACGACCCCGACCTCATCCCCGACCTCCTCGCCACGGCTGACCCCGAGACCGCCCGCGACCTCGCCAATACCCTCATGCTCAATCAGGGCTTTGAGGAACTGACCAAGCGGTCGTTGCTGGCCCGTTTCATCAAGATCTTCCCGGGCATCCAGGCCCTGGTGTCCGGCGAGGGCGAGGCCAAGGACGAGCAGCTGCTCGTTTCGCGTGCCAGCGCCGAACGCAAGCGCCTGGAATACGAGCTGATCGTGACCAAGCGGATCCCGGAGAATTCCCGGGCCATTGCCGCCGCGCGCGAGCACGGCGACCTGCGCGAGAACGCCGAGTACAAAATGGCCAAGCAGGATCAGCAGCTCCTCATGGCCCAGAAGTCACAGCTCGAACGCGAGCTCGCCCGCGCCCGCATCACCGATTTTTCCGATGCCAACACCGACCAGATCAGCGTGGGCAGCGTCGTCGATTTGCGCGACAACGCCACCAGCCAGCCGGTCCGCTACACGGTGCTGGGACTATGGGACGGCGATCCGGCGAATCAGATTATCTCCTACAAGACCCCGCTCGGCCTCGCCCTGCTGGGCAAGAAGATCGGCGACCGCGTGAAGGTGAAGGTCGGCGGCGCCGAGCACGATTTCGTGGTGACAGGGCTCAGCCGTTACGTCGACGCCCCGCCCGCTGTCGCCGGCTGAAGCCGCCGCCGGTGCCGGCCTCGGACACCGGCTCCGAGTGACCGTCCCGGTTCCAATCACGACCCGCGCATGGAGCACTTTCTGAAGGGCCTCGCCATCGGGTTCGCCGTGGCCGCGCCGGTCGGGCCGATCAACGTCCTGTGCCTGCGGCGTTCGATCGCCGACGGCCGCCGGGTCGGGTTTGTGTCGGGGCTCGGGGCCGCGGCCGCCGACACTACTTGTGCCACGGTCGCCGCCGTCAGCCTCACGACCGTGCTCACGTTTCTCACCGTGCACCGCACCCTCTTCCAATTGGTCGGGGGCGTGATCGTGATCGTGCTGGGCGTGCACACCATGCGGGCGCCGGCGGTGCGGCGCGAAGCCGGGGCGCCCGTTCATGTCGGGCGGTTGCGGGAGGCGTTCGTGTCGACCTACCTACTCACCCTGGCCAACCCGATCATCATCGTAGCCTTCGCCGCGGTGTTCGCCGGCCTGGGCCTCGGCTGGCAGACCGGGCAGACCGGCGCCGCCGTCGAATTGATTGGCGGCGTCTTCCTCGGTTCGTCGCTGTGGTGGCTGGTGCTGGCGCTCCTAGCCGGCACATTCGGCCGGCATCTCGGCGACGGCACGTTGCGCTGGATCAACCTGGTCGCCGGTGGCGTGATCGCCGGCATCGGCGTCTGGCAGCTCTCCCGCCTCATCTCAGGATGGCTCCTGTGAGGGGCTGCGCGCAGAATTGACGCCCCGGCTCCGCGCCGACATGGGTTGGAGGCGCCCACCGGGCGCGATCCGTATTTTCCCGTCCTGTGAATTCCTCCCTCGAAACCCTCCGGCTCCTTTCCGATCCCACCCGGCTGCGACTGCTGGCGCTGCTCCTGCGCGAGGAGTTGTCCGTCGCCGAACTCCAGGAGATCCTCGGCATGGCGCAATCGCGCATCTCCTCGCAACTCGCCCTGCTCCGGCAGGCCGGCTTCGTCGCCGACCGTCGTGACGGCAAGAAGGCGTTCTACTCGTTGAGGCCCGGCTTGGCTCCGCGCGCGCACACGCTCCTCAAGGCCGCGGTCGACGCCGTGGGAGAGGCGCCCGAATTCATCGAGGACCGGGACAACTTGGACCGCACCTTGGCGAAACGGCGCCTCGTCGCGGAGCAGTATTTCAACCTCATCGCCGGGCGCCTGGGCAAGGGCTATTGCCCGGGCCGTTCGTGGGAGGCCATCGGCCACCTCGCGCTGCGGCTGGCGCCCCCGATCATCGTGGCCGATCTCGGCGCGGGCGAGGGCCTCATTTCCCAGCTGCTCGCCCGGCGCGCGGAGCGGGTGTGGTGCATCGACAACGCGCCGCGCATGGTCGAGGTCGGCACCGAACTCGCCCGGAAGAATGGCCTCGCCAACCTGGCCTACAAGCTGGGCGACATCGAGGACGTGCCCCTGCCCGACCGGTCGGTCGATCTCGCGATCCTCAGCCAAGCGCTGCATCACGCCCACCACCCGCAGGTGGCGGTTAACGAGGCCTTCCGCATCCTGCGCCCCGGCGGCCAGCTCGCCGTGCTCGACCTCAAGGAGCACACCTTCGAACGGGCGCGCGAACTCTACGCTGACGTGTGGCTCGGGTTCAAAGAAAGCGCCCTGCACAGCTTCCTCCGCAAGACCGGCTTCCAGCAGGTCGAGGTCGCGGTCGTCTCGCGCGAGGCGACAGAGCCCTTTTTCGAAACCTTGCTTGCCAGTGGCTTGAAAAGCAGCAAGTGAGCCGGGTCGAAATGCCCGGGGCCCGGCTCGCCCGCGGGCTTTGAGCGGGAACGATGCAGTTGAACCCTGATCTCGCTCCCGATTGCCGAAACCGATTTATGTAGGGCGGGGTCACCTGACCCCGCCTCGCCTCGGGAGAAATGGCGGGGTCAGGTGCCACCGCCCTACAATTCCAATTACACGATCGCGGCTGATGGCTGGGCCAATGGGGATGAGCCGTGGAAAGGGTGCCGTGGCACGGCTCTCCCGAGCCGTGTTAGGTCTGCTCATGGGTCCGGAGACCCATGCCACGCCGCCCGATCGTCACTTCAGCACGTCATCGCACTGCCATTCCGGCCAGAGCTGGCGGACGAAATGCTGCCCCTGTTCGAGAATCGAGCGCAGCAGCGGGCCCGGCTGCCCGTGCCAGAGCGCCGCCACCTCCATCGGGGCGAAATCGTCCAGCGGCAGGACGCGCACCCGGGGATGCTTGATCACGCCCGGGATGTTGACGTTCACGCCGATGCCCTGCCCGTCGGCCACATACTGGGTGACGAGTTCAAGCGAACTCGCCTCGATCGTCGCCGACCATTCAATGCCGCGGCGTTGGAGACCCTTCTTGAACATGCGGCTGATGACCTCAATCGCCGGCAAGGTGATCAGCGGTTCTTCGATCCGCCCCCGCGTCCACAACTCCGCGGCGGATTTCCATTTGGATTTGCGGTGGACCAACAGCACCAGAGGAACCCGCAGCAGCCGCAGGCACTGCAATTTAGGCGGCGGGCGGCCCTCCAGCGGCACGATGGCGAGATCGATCTGCCGGTCCACCAGCCACGCCTCCATCTGGGGGCTGAACCCCGATTGCAGGCTGAGGCGCACCTGCGGATGATGCTCGTGCAGCAGCTTCATCACCGACGGCAGGTACTCCCGCAGCACCAACTCCGGCGCCCCGATGCGGATCTGCGGCGTCGAGCGCTGGCGCAGGCGCGCCCCCATCGCGTCGAGATTCTCGAAAAATGGCTGCACGAACGCGTAAAGCTCCTCCCCCTCGGGCGTGAGGCGGAACGGGCTGCGGTCAAACAGCCGCGCCCCGAGATCCAGCTCCAGCTGGCGGATCTGGCTGCTCACCGCGGGTTGCTGGATGCCGTAGGGAATATGCCGCACCGCGCGGCTGATGCCGCCGTGCCGGGCCACATAGAAGAACAGCTCCAGATGATGGATGTTCATCATGGCGGTAGCCCGTAACATCATCCCACCCACCAGGCAACCTCTTTGCCGGGTGGCTGCGGATCCTGCGCGCGACTTATCCGGTTTCATGCACAGGTGGGAGCGAGCTTGCTCGCGATGGCCAAGGAGAAATCGCCTGCTCGCCCGCGCCGCAGCGGCGCGGGCGAGCAGGCTTCTACATGGTTCGCCAAACGGTTTCGAAGGGAACCCTCAGCCGGTGATCCTTTCTGTCCGCGAATTCCGCATGGAGAGGTGGAGCCCATTCCATCCCCGCCATGCTCGCTCCCGTCATACGCCCGTCCTGCCCTCCGGACTTGTTCGCCCTGAGACCCGGCCCGCCAAACCTGGCGCTATTGTCCCACGCAATGGTCGGCATCGAGTTTATCTATTAACGAATCGACGCCGAAATCGGATATACTCGCCGCAAGTTAGCCCCCAGCCGCATGCTGCCCGAGCACCCTGCCTCCCCCACCGCTCGTCTTCTTCAACCTCAGCGCGCCATGTTTCCCGTTCGTTACCTTTTTGATCCGCGGGCCTCCCCCTTCTCCGTCTTCCAGACCGCGCAGAAACCTCCCCGCCCCGCGGGTGGGTGGTCCTGAGCCTTTCCTTTCCGCCGTGCCGGCAGGTGACGGGACCGGCCCCGGCGGTATGCATTCCCCGCCACCCAAACACAACGAATCATGAATACTCAAAACACCACCGATACCACGCGATCTTGCGCGTGGCGTTGGAACTTCCAGGTGTGCTCGGGGATATTGTCCCCGAGCACGTGCTTGCTGCTGCTGGCCGCTATGCTGGCGTCGACCTTAACCACCCAAGCCGGTGAAAAGTGCGTCGGTGGCAAACGCGGTTTTGATACGATGACCGTCAACCTTTACGACGGCGGCAATGAGGCTCGCGTCATGGCGCTCGATCCGACCGATCAGGACTACTTCACCAATCTAGTCACCACTGTGACCGGCGTGTATTACGAGATCGTTGCATCCCAGCCCGGCATTCGCCTGAAAGGTGTGGCCGACCGGATCGTGGCGCGTATGCCGGATGCGGTCGCCGTCGAGGAAGCCTCGCTGATTCGAATGCAATCGCCGGGTGACTTGGCCGCGGGCGGCAGCACCCTGGCCACCACGGTTGTTTATGACTATCTGCAGATCCTTGTCGACGCGTTGAAGGCGCGTGGCGCGCACTACGCGGTGGCATCCACCGCCCAAGAGATGGACGTCGAGATGCCGATGCTTCATCTGGGGCCTGACGGGCAGCCCGTTGTTGTTCTGGGACCCGGCGGGAATCCTACATTCATGACTGACGATGTGCGCCTGACGGACCGCGAAGCGATCCTGGTCCGGACCGACCTACCTCCCGGCGAATTGCACGTGTCGCATCCCCAGAGCGGTCATTTCGCCAATGTGATCGAGGTTCCTGGAATCGGGTTGTCGATCACCCGCGGCTGGTGTTCGGTGGATGTGTCCTGCCGGAGTGACATTTTCCGCTATATTTGCACGCATCTTGAAGAGGAAACCTCTCCACAGATTCAGGTGGCGCAGGCGAAGGAACTCCTTGCCGGCCCGGCGAGAACTTGTCTGCCGGTTATTCTGGTCGGCGACTTCAACTCCGACCCCCTGCATCGCGATCGGCCGGGAAGCGACCCGACCGCCTACCCCAAGATCATTGCGGCCGGCTTCCACGATACCTGGGCCCTGTTGCACCCGAGACATCTCGCCGCCGGTCTCACGTGGGGCCATGATGAATGGCTGGCGCTTCCGGGTGTTGTTTTTGACCGACGCATCGATTTTGTGTTCATTCGGGGACCCGGATTTATCCCGGTCAAAGCCGAGCCGATCGATATGACCTTGAACCGCACGGAACCGCCGCTGTGGGCGTCAGACCACGCGGCGCTCGCCGCCGAACTCCTCATCGATTCGGCGCCTTGCGGAGGTGGCCACGGTTAGGCACCGGGTGCCGACGGGTGAACCGGATCCAATCCGCCATCCGAATTGCGCAGGGATCGGTGCGCCGGCCCTGCGCAATCTGCCTTCTCGGCGTCCGCCCGCAGCATCATCGGACCCAGCACCACACCGCGGCAGACGGCCTAATCCGGGACAATGCAGGAAGCCTGCTTGCCCGCGATGCAGCGGCGGGCTTGCCGGCGATTCCCCCTCTGCGATCGCGAGCAAGCTCGCTTCCTACCATCACGTCGTTGCGGCCTCATTGGCCGGATCAATGGCCCGTATCAGATTTATCAACTCACGCGTCTGCTGATAAATCGGATATGCTGGTCGCCCTTCGCCCCCCACCCGCCGTTTTCGCGCCCCCTTCGCTTCTCTCCGGACGATGGTTGCATTGCCTTTTCATTTCCACACCCGCCACAGGTCGCTCGCCCCGCTGACCCTGAGCCTCGCGTTGATCCTGACGGGTTCGCTGGCCGCGTGCTCGACAACGTCCGCCAAACCTCCACCGGCGAGCGTGCCGGTCAATCTCACCGTTTCTCTTTCCACGGATTCGGCCGCGCGATCGGCCCAGGGTAACGTCGAGGCATCTGTCCCAGGCAACGTGGCGAATCCTGCCCCGCCCGCCGGCGAAGCGTCCGCGCCGGTCCAGGTTGCGGGGCCTGCGCCAGGCGCCGTCGAGGGAATCCCCGCCAACCCGGTCGAGGCGCCCGTCTCGGGCCGGGTCGAGGGGCCGCCGTTGCTCGTGGCGACGCTGCGCAACATCGTCGTCCAGCAGAAGGCCGGGCCCTTGGGCCGGCGCTCGTACTGGCACGAATATGTCGTTTCTCTCGCGGACCGCGGCGGGGTTCCGCTCGTCATCGAGGCGGCCACCTTGATCAACGCGCGAGGCGAGCCGGTCGCCCCCGGAGACAATCCCTGGGTGCTGGCCAACACGAGCAAGAGTTGGATCGATCGCTCCGACGCGCGCGGTGTGACGAGCCCGGGCCGGATCGCCGCGGGTTCGCTGGCGGCGGGGGCCCTGTGGCCGGTGGCCGGCTCCCCGGCCTTGTTGTGTTTGAGTTGGGAGGCGTACGGAGTGGGCGCGGCGATCATCGTGCCCGTCTATGCCGTCAACGCGATCGCCTTCAATGTCCAGGGCCGGAAACGGGTTGAGGCCGATTTCCAGAGGCATCGCCTCGTGCTGCCGCTCACCATCACCGCCGGACACGACGTGCAGGCCAGCCTGTTCTTCCCCGTCACACTGAAACCCCGGGAACTCGCGTTGCGCTGCCGCGCCGCCGACCAAGTCCGGGACCTCGTCCTTCCCCTCGGGTCGGTTCCGGACCTCTCCCGCCAGCCTCCCTACCGGGTCAAATCCTCCCAGGCGACCGGGCAACCTCCGCCGCCTGCGACCCCCATCCCGGGCGCGAACCCCTGAAGCCTCCCTACCCGTGCAAACCGGCTGGTCATGCCGCCATTTCCCAATAACTTCAGTCATGCTCTCAACCAAGAAACCTCGCCGAGATGGGCTGGCGCGCTGGTTCCGGCTCCTCTCCGCCGCGCCTCTGTTGGCGTTCCTTGGCAGCGGCTGTGCGACGATCCAGCACACCGCGACGGTCAAGCTGGCCGATGCGCTCGCCGCCAGCGGCACTACTTTTGCCGCCGACGACGATCCGGAGCTGATCAAGGCGGCGGTGCCCTTCAGCCTGAAGCTGATGGAGAGCACGCTCGCGTCGTGTCCCCAACACCGGGGCCTGCTCGCCGCCGCCGCGGGCGGGTTCACGCAATATGCCTACGCTTTCGTGCAGCAGGACGCGGAGGAGATCGAGGAGCGCGACGTGGCGGCGTCCCTCGCCCTGCGCAGCCGGGCGCGCCGGCTGTACCTGCGGGCGCGCGACTATGCGCTGCGCGGGCTCGAAGTGGCCCATCCGGGCTTCGCCCGGCGCCTGCGCGATGATCCCCGGGCCGCGGTGGCGGAACTGGCGAAGGACGACGTTCCACTCGCCTACTGGGCGGCGGCCTCCTGGGCCGCCGCGACCGGCGTGATCAAGAACGACACCAATCTCATCGCCGAGTTGCCCCTGGTGGAGGCCCTGATCGACCGGGCCCTTGCCCTCGACGAATCCTACGATCACGGCGCCATTCATGCCTTCCTGATCACCTATGAAATGGCGCGCGCCAACGGGTCCGGCGATCCGGCGGCCCGCGCCCGGGCCCATTTCGCGCGGGCGCGGCAGCTCAGCGAGGGCCGGCTCGCCGGACCCTTCGTCTCGCTCGCGGAGAGCGTCGCGGTGCCCGCGCAGAACCGGCAGGAGTTTACCGACCTGCTGCATCAGGCCCTCGCGATCGATCCCGCGGCGGTGCCCGAATGGCGGCTGGTCAACCTCGTCATGCAGCGCCGCGCCCGCTGGCTGCTCAGCCAGACCGACAACCTGATCGCCAGCGACACCCAATGATTTCTCTCGAACCGCACCACCTGCCGGCTAGACATGCTGCTCCCCGATTCCGATTCTCCATGACCCACGCCTCGGTGAAGACTCGAAACCTGAAGTGGCTGCTGGCCGCGCTGCCAGCAGTCTGGTCCCTCGCGCTGGCGCCGGCGCCCGCCGCCGGCGCCGAGCCGGCCGTGATCCGGTACGCGACGATCATGCCGAAAGGCATCGGCCAGGATTTCATCCTCACGAAGCTGGAGCAGGACTGGCGCAAGGCCACGGATGGCGCCTTTATCCTGCACCGGTCACCGGGCGGCCCCAAGGAAGGTGAGGCTGGCATCGTGCGCAAACTGCGCTCGGGCAATTACCAGGCCGCCATGGTCTCCGTGATCGGCCTGTGCGAAATCGAACCCGACGTGGCCGCCCTGCAAAAGATGCCGCTCGTCTTCCGCGACTGGGCCGAGATCGATTACGTCCGCGAGAAGATCCGCGGCGAGCTCGAGGCCAAGGTGGCGGCGCAGGGATTCATCGTGCTGTTCTGGGCCGACTCGGGCTGGGTGAATTTCTTTTCCGTCCGGGAGGCCGAAACCCCGGAGGATTTCCGGAAGATGAAGCTCTTCTCCTGGGCCGGCGACGAACCGGAGGTGCGGATCATGAAGTCCCTCGGGTACCAGCCCATCGCCCTGGAAACCGACTACATCATCTCCAGCCTGGCCTCGGGCATGATTGACGCCGCGCCGATGCCCCCGACCTTTGCCCTCGCTGTGCAGGTTCCGTCCGTCGCCCCGCATGTGCTCGAGATGAACTGGGCGCCGATCGTGGGCGCGTGTGTCATTCGGAAGGACGTTTGGGACCGGATCAGCCCGGACGTGCAGGCCCGGCTGCGCCTGATCTGCGACGCCGCCGCCGCCGAACTCCGCGCGGAAGGCCGCCAGTTTCATGAAGACGCGATGGCCACGCTGCGCAAAGGTCCGAAGACCTACGTCCACTCGCTGACGGCCGAACAGCGCGCCGCTTGGGACGCCTTTGCCCAGGATCTGTGGACCAAGGTGCGCGGCACCTTGGTCTCCGCGCCGATTTTCGACGAAGTGCAGCAACTATTGCAGGAATATCGCGCCTCGAAACACGCGGCTCCATGACCATGGAAGGGATTACACCCGCCGGTCCGGAAGCAACGCCCCCCCCGCCGGTCAGTGGTTGGCGGCTCGGCCTGCGGAATGCCGAGAACTCCGTCGTCGTCACCTGCCTGGTCGCGATGGTGCTGCTCCCCCTCGTTGAGGCGACTCTGCGCCGCCTGTTGCACACCGGTGTGTCTTCGGCCGCGACGATCGTGCAGCACTGCGGCTTGGTTCTCAGCATGATGGGCGGAGCCATCGCCGCCCGCGATGACCGGTTGCTGGCGCTGTCGACCCTCGGCCGTTTCCTGAAAGGCCGGGCCCAGCCCGTGGCGCGCCTCCTCAGCCATGCGGTGGGGGCGACGATCACCGCCGTGCTCTGCCTGGCCGCCTGGCGCTTCATGCTGCAGGAGCGCGCCGGAGGCAACATGCTCGCCTACGGGGTGAAACGCTGGGTGGTCGAGGCCTCCATGCCGCTCGGCTTCGGGTTGATCGCCCTGCGACTGTGGTGGCGGGCGGCCGACGGCTGGAAAGGCCGGGCTGTCGCCGGCGGGCTGGTGGTCCTGATCGTCGTGCTCGGCGCCTGGCCGCCCCTGCCCGCCGCCCACCTGGTGCTGCCGGCGCTGTTGCTGCTGCTCGTCACCACCATGCTGGGCGCGCCGGTGTTCGTCGCCTTGGGCGGCGCCGCGGTCATTTTGTATTGGGGCGTTTCCCAGCCGTTGACCGCGCTGCCGATCGAGCACTACGGGCTCGTGGTCAACGCGACCCTGCCGACGATCCCGCTTTTCACCCTCGCCGGCTATTTTCTGGCGGAGGGCGGCGCCTCGCGGCGGCTGGTGCGGGTCTGTAACGCCCTGGTCGGCCATTGGCGCGGCGGGCCGGCTATCATCACCGCGCTGACCTGCGCGTTCTTCACCTCCTTCACCGGCGCCTCCGGCGTCACCATCATCGCGCTCGGCGGGCTGCTCATGCCGGTGCTCCTCGCGGCACGGTTTTCCGAGCGCAACGCCCTCGGTCTGCTCACCGGCGCGGGCTCCCTCGGCCTGCTTTTCCCCCCCTGCCTGCCGCTGATCCTCTATGCCATCGTCGCCAAGGTGCGGATCGAGGACATGTTCCTCGGCGGCATCCTGCCCGGCGTCGTGCTGGTGCTGCTCACCATCGCGCTCGGTATCATGCAAGGGCCCAAGGACGAAAGCCTCCGACCACCGTTCCGCTGGCGCGAGGCCGTTGCCGGCTTGTGGGAGGCGAAGTGGGAGCTGGCTTTGCCGGTGGTCGCCATCGGCGCCCTCTTCGGCGGCTTCGCCACGCCGGTCGAGGCGGCGGCGCTGACGGCCTTTTACGCGTTTGTCGTCGAGGTGTTCATCTACCGGGACCTGGCGATCGTGCGCGATGCACCTCGGGTGATGACCGAGTGCGCCCTGCTCGTCGGCGGCGTGTTCCTGATCCTCGGCGTTGCGCTGGGCCTGACGGACTACCTGATCGAATCGGAGACACCGGACCGATTGCTGGAGTTGGCGCGCACCTCCATTCACAGCCAGTGGGTGTTCCTGCTCTGCCTCAACCTGTTCCTCCTCGTTGTCGGCGGCCTGATGGAGATCTTCGCGGCCATCGTGGTCGTCGTGCCGTTGATCGTGCCGCTGGGCGTGGCGTTTGGCGTCCAGCCCATTCACCTGGGGATCATCTTCCTGGCCAATCTCGAGCTGGGTTTCCTGATGCCGCCGGCGGGAATGAATCTGCTGCTGTCGTCCTACCGGTTCAACAAGTCGGTGCCGGAGGTATGCCGGTCCATCTTGCCGATCCTGACCGTGCTGCTGATCGGCGTGTTGCTCATCACCTACGTGCCGGCCCTGACGACCTGGCTGCCGGCGCTGTTCGGCTCGCAGTAGCCCGCCGCGCGTGGCACGGCTCTCCGGAGCCGTGGGAGATTCAGCGCATGGGTCGGGAGGCCCATGCCACGCCGCCACATGTCTGAGGGTGTTCCTACAAGGCAACAGAGGGAGCCGAGGTGGGGCTTTGTAGGGCGTTCTGCTGGCAGGCAGAACGACCCCGCCTTCCCCGGCCGAAATTTCAGCTTTATTCGTTCCCGGTTGTCGAATATTAGGCCCTTTGTGGGCACCTTCACGCTCATCCTTGAAAAGATGGAGCAGGGTGATCCCCAAGCCGCGGATCAGCTCCTACCCCTGGTTTACGACGAACTTCGCCAGCTCGCCGCGCAGAAAATGGCCCGCGAATCCCCCGGGCAGACCCTGCAGCTCACGGCGTTGGTGCACGAGGCCTGGCTGCGCCTCGGCGGGGACCGGCAACCCGCCTGGCAGAATCGCGCGCACTTCTTCGGCGCGGCCGCCGAGGCGATGCGACGCATCCTCATCGACCGTGCCCGCTCCCGCCAGGCGCTGCGCCATGGCGGCGGACAGGAACGCCTCGACGTGGACGACCTCGAACTGGCCGCCGCCGCCGCCAACGACAACCAGTTGCTCGCGGTCCATGACGCGCTGGACAAGCTGGCCACCCAGGATCCGCGCAAGGCTGAGCTGGTGAAGCTGCGCTACTTTGCCGGGATGACGATCGAAGAGGCGGCGCTGGCGCTGGGGATATCCGAGCCGACCGCCAAGCGCTGGTGGACATTCGCCCGCACCTGGCTTTTCCAGGAGATTCGCCGCGAGTGATCCGTTTTGGCGCGGTTTTCCGCATGACAAGATGTAGGACCGCCCTCACACGCGATGGAACTGCCCTCCCCCCGCGAAGAAGACCTGTTTGCCGCCGCGCTGGAGCTGCCGGTCGCAGAGCGCCGGCGCTATCTGGAGCAGGCCTGCGGCGGTGACGCCGAACTCCTCCGGCGGGTCGAGGCCCTCCTGCGCGTCCACGAAGAGGTCGGTGACTTTCTGGAGAAACCAGCGGTGGCGGACCCATCCGGCGTCGCCCGGGCCGGCGCCCCCCAAGCGTCACTGGAAGAAGCTGCCGGCACCATGATCGGCCGCTACAAGCTCCTCCAGAAAATCGGCGAGGGCGGCTGCGGTATCGTTTACATGGCCGAGCAGGAGGAGCCGGTGCGCCGCCGCGTCGCCCTCAAAGTCATCCGGCTCGGGATGGATACCCGGGAGGTCATCGCCCGCTTCGAGGCCGAACGGCAGGCGCTGGCGCTCATGGACCATCCGAACATCGCCCGGGTCCTCGACGCCGGCGCCACGGCCACCGGCCGGCCGTATTTCGTCATGGAGCTGGTGCGCGGCATCAAGATCACCGACTACTGCGACCAGCACAACCTGCCGACCGCAAAACGGCTCCAGCTCTTCACGCAGGTATGCCACGCGGTCCAGCACGCCCACCAGAAGGGGATCATTCACCGCGACATCAAGCCCTCGAACATCCTGGTCACCCTCCAGGACGGCGAGCCCGTGCCCAAGGTGATCGATTTCGGCATCGCCAAGGCCACCCAGGGCCGGCTGACCGACAAAACGCTCTTCACTGCCTTCG
>Ga0182017_10002676_pt1 | contig 13456 bp, 11 predicted proteins | sample 712E3DmetaG_FD_120492 | JGI IMG/M metagenome (GOLD analysis project Ga0182017, IMG submission 120492) | Permafrost microbial communities from Stordalen Mire, Sweden - 712E3D metaG | ecosystem: Environmental > Terrestrial > Soil > Wetlands > Permafrost | place: Sweden: Stordalen | collected... | reverse complement strand
TCTTTCCCGACCCGGTGATCGCAAATGCCATTCTCGCGAAGTCGAAAGGTGAAGAGGATAAGATCGGTTCCGGCCTCCATTCGCTCCATGAGGAAGACCCCACGTTCATCGTTCATTACGACCCCGAGACAAAGCAAACGGTGGTTCAGGGACAGGGTGAACTGCATCTCGCGATCATCATAAAACGGCTTAAGGAAAAATTCGGCGTGGACGTCGACGTTGTTGAACCGCGCATTCCTTACAAAGAAACGATCAAAGGCGTCGTTCCCGATGCCGAGTATAAACATAAAAAACAATCGGGGGGACGCGGACAGTACGGACACGTTCATCTGAAAATCGAACCGACGCAGCGCGGCACCGGATTTGAATTTGAGGATGCTATTGTCGGCGGCGTTGTGCCCGGACGATTCGTTCCGGCGGTTGAAAAAGGGATTGTAGAAGCGTTGACAAGCGGAGTCATTGCCGGCTATCAGGTTGTCGACGTGAAGGCAACGCTGCACTACGGTTCGTACCATGATGTCGATTCGGATGATATGTCCTTCAAGATCGCCGGGAGAATGGCGTTTCGAAAAGGGTTCAAAGAGGCGAGGCCGGTTTTGCTGGAGCCGCTGTACGAAGTTGAAGTGATGGTCCCGGAGGAGCATATGGGGGACGTGATGGGGGATTTGTCGAGCCGCCGCGGAAAGATTCTCGGAATGGATTCCGACAGTACCCATCAAATTATCCGCGCATTGGTTCCGCTGAAGGAGTTGTACAGGTATTCCACCACACTCCGTTCAATGACGCAGGGACGCGGTATCCACAAGCAAAAGTTCTCGCATTATGAAGAAGTCCCCCACGAAGTTGCCGTTAAGATCATTGAGGAATATGAGAAGTCGAAAGGGGTAGAAGAGTAGGGCCACCACCCCTGAAGCTTCCGCCAAAGAGATGGTGTGGACAAGTCGCGTCTTCCCCTCCTCGATAAGAAGTTGACCTCTCCCCTAGCCCCCTCCTTGAAAAGGAGGGGGAAAAAGTGGCGTAGGTTTTTTTCTCGTTACAACAATAGCCTGAGTACAAACTCCCCTCCTCGGAGAGGAGGGGTAGGGGGTGGTGGCTTACCCTCGTGGTGTAAAAATGCAGTTTGTGGCAATCCCTTTTTTTGACTGGAGCGGAAATTTCAGTATATTTCTCATATCAATATAAAGAGGTCGTGCCGCAAATCAACACGGCCTTTTTGTTTTCATAGTACGTTGGTCCTATGATTGACAACATCCCTTAAAGGTTCATGAAGAGCCGTTCATACCTTATCTTTTTCATTTATTTCATCCCCGATGTCTTAGCCATTCTTTTGTCGCTCGTCGTTTCGACACTTTTCGCAGTTTCTCATTTTGTGATTCCGGGATCAAAGCTCACATTCTTTGACGTGCATGCTGAATATATCTTTATTGCAGCAAGCGTTGTGTGGTACTATAGCTCCAAATCCACCGGCTTGTACAATGATCCCATCTCAAAAGAAATTGGGCAGGACGTATCGAACATCTTCAAAAATATTGCTATTCAGCTCGTGTGTCTCGTCATCGGTTTCTTTGTCGTCAAAGAACATGTGTTGACGAGAATCTTCATTGTCGCGTACGGTTTTATGTTGGTGGTGACGCTGCTGACGGATAAATATTTAGTGCGTGTTCTCATGCTGTATCTGAAAAAGAAGACTCAAACACTGGGAAATGTGCTCATCGTAGGAGGAGGCTCGTTCGTGAACGAAGTGCGCGAGAATTTCAGCAGCTCTTCATTCGGCTACAATATTGTGGGTGTTATTCAAGACGATGGGGAGAGGAAACCCGGAATCGATGATGCCGGTTCATTCCAGAACTTGGAGCAGATCGTTCGGGACAAAGCCGTGGATATTGTCGTTATTGCCTATTCACAAGCGAACAGAGAAAAGTTGAATTACATTATCAATGTTTGCCAGAAGTATTTTGTGACGGTCAAGATCATACCCGAATTGAGCGAATACTATTCAAAACACTTTACTTATACGTTTGTAGGCGCTGTTCCGCTTATCTCCATCCCGCTGGACCGGTTATCGGAAACACATTGGAAGATCATTAAACGGGCATTTGATATCCTCCTCACTCTCATCGTTACGGTAACCGTGCTGATCTGGTTGTTTCCCATTATTATTGTGCTGCAGAAGCTATTCGATCGCGGCCCCATTTTCTATAAGTCGGAGAGAAGGGGAATGGGCGAGAAATATTTCACGATCTATAAATTTAGAACGATGAGGCATGACTCAGCATCGCGCACTGTTGACAATAGGCCTACCAGCAAGCATGATGAACGTATAACAAAGTTTGGGAGGATTCTAAGAAGAACGAGTCTTGACGAATTACCGCAAATCATCAACGTGCTCCGGGGAGAAATGTCTGCGGTCGGACCAAGACCGCTGGACACAAAAGAAAGTGAGGTGTTGAAAAATCTCATTAACAATTATATGATACGGCATTATATTAAACCCGGGATGACAGGATGGGCACAAATGAATGGGTACCGGGGGGGCACGGAAAACGTCGCCTTAATGCAGAAAAGGTTTGAGCTCGATAATTGGTACATTAAAAATTGGACGCTCGGCCTTGATATTCAAATTATTCTCATGACCTTACGAAAGATTATTGTTGGTGATTCACAAGCGTATTGATATATTGTTAGGAAAATAGTTAAGAATGTTGATATCTTCAGATAGACGTGATAGTCATTTGAGAATACGAAAAACCGAAGCAGCCGGAGGAGTAACATCATATCAAATCTCAAAAGAACCGCCTGGAATTTCAGCCACTTAGCCTTTGGAGAATTCTCTTCAAAGGCTTTTGGTTTTCTTACCATGGCGTATCTTGCGCGAGCGCTTGGTGTGGAGAGGTTTGGATTCGTTGGGTTTGTGGGTTCAATTTCCGCTTACCTTATCCTCTTCGCTAATTTTGGCATTGAAAACTATTCAACGCAACAGCTTGCTTCGGATAGGGTGAGAATCTCAAAGCAGACAATAGGGACAATCATCGGAACACGTTCTCTCCTGTCCATTGTTTTTATCATTCCTTTCATTTTCTTCGGATTTTATTATTCTCAGAGCGCATCGGAAAAACTATTCTTTGTTTTTCAATCGATAGTTATTTTCGCGTATTCCTTTAATCTACAGTATTATTTCGTCGCGGTGCGAGAAGTTAAAACACTGGCGTTCTTTAAGACCGGTTCTGCTCTTCTCATCCTCATCGCGACATATTGCTTTATCATGGGCCCCTCCGATCTTCAGTATGTTGCATTGGTTAGCGGATGTGTGTCGCTCTTGTTTAATTTGTGGAGCGCGCACCATGTGCTCAAAAAAATTGAGATGGCATTCTCTCTTCCGAAATTTGCCGACATGAAAACTCTCGTTTGGCGATCTTTCCCACTTGGCGTTTCCGCATTAATGATCCAAATTTATTATAGTGCAGACATTGTTTTTCTAGGCTTTACGAATCCGGGAGTACAATTGGGTTACTACACAGGAGCGTACAGGATCATCAATCTTGTAGGTGCGGTGCCGGCGTTACTGTATCTGACGTATGTTCCCGACCTGGCAAAAATTACTGCCGGCCATTCGATAGCCAAAGCAACGCGGGAATATATCGCAGTGGTCATCGGCTCGGGCATTGTCATTGTCGGAATATGCTTTTATTTTTCCAAGGATATAATTGCTCTTATTCTTGGGGCACAATTCGCGCCGTCGAGAACCGTATTCCGGATTTTGCTCCTCAACGCACTTTTGATTTATGTGAACGTTGCACTGGCCCATTTGTTGATTGCATGGGGAGAAAACCGGAGTTACCTGTTCGTTGTTTCAAGCGGAGCTGCGGTGAACATTGTCCTGAATTTCGTGTTAATACCGCTGTACGGGATCAATGGGGCGGCAATCGCTACAGTGTGCGCGGAGGCTGCGGTTTGCGTTGCTGCCTGGTACTATCTCAGGAAAACGTTCCATTTCTCAATCGCTAAAGTGATTCATTTACGGTGAAATACGACTATCTTATTGTCGGAGCCGGCTATGCCGGCTGTGTGTTGGCTGAACGGCTTGCATCGCAGCGCGACAAAAAAGTTCTGCTGATCGACCGCCGTTCTCATACTGGCGGCAACGCGTACGATTCGTTGAACGATCACGGTATCCGCATTCATCACTACGGGCCGCATCTGTTCCATACAAACAGCGAGAAAGTTGTTTCGTACCTGTCGCAATTCACGGAGTGGCATCCATACCAGCATCGCGTCCGGTCTCTTGTAAATGGCCTTCTCGTTCCGATGCCGATCAACCGTAGCACCGTCAATCAATTGCTGAGACAGTCATTCCAAACAGAGAAAGAGGTCGAACAATTCTTTGAACGGGAAAGGGAGACAATAGAAGAGATCAGGAACTCCGAAGATTTTGTCGTCTCAAAAGTCGGCAGAAGGCTGTACGAGCTGCTCTACCGGGGATATACGCGAAAACATTGGGGAAGGGAGCCGTCGCTTCTTTCGCCGTCGGTATGCGGAAGGCTGCCTGTACGGACAAATATGGAAGATTGCTACTTCGATGACCGGTTTCAAGCGATGCCGCTGCAAGGTTACGCCGCAATGTTTTCAGCGATGGTCTCGCGCAAAAATATCCATACTGAGCTGAAGACCCAATTTGTTGACGTCCCTCAAAATATTTTTGACCGTTTGATCTTTACCGGCCCGATCGATGAGTTCTTCGGTCACAGCTTCGGGGCATTGGCATACCGTTCACTCCGGTTCGAGTTTGAAACGCACGACAAGGAATTCGTTCAACCCGTGGCACAGATAAATTATCCGAACGATTTTGACTATACCCGTACCACGGAGTTTAAACACATTACGGGCCAGCGGAACCCAAAAACGACCATTGCAAAAGAATACTCTCTCGACGAGGGAGAGCCGTATTACCCCATTCCGCAGAAAGAATACCTGGAGCTGTATCAACGCTATCTCTCCGAAGCACAAAAACTTTCAACAGTCTTCTTTGTCGGAAGGCTTGCAACATATCAATACTATAATATGGATCAAGTCGTTGCACAAGCCCTTACATTATTCGAAAAACTGGCACACATTAGCTGAACGCTGCCGCCATGACGTTACCATTAGTTTCCGTCGTGATGCTGAGCTGGAACCGCAAGAATGACGTTCGGGTTTCGCTCAATCATGTGTTTGATGCGGACTATCCTTCAGTCGAAGTCATCGTCGTGGATAACCATTCCACCGACGGAACGGTCGATATGGTGAAGGAGAAGTTTCCTGCGACGATCGTCGTACCGCTGGCTGAAAATATCGGTATTGCCGGATGGAATAAGGGTTTTGAAATTGCAAAAGGTGAATACATTCTCGTACTGGACGATGACAGCTATCCCGAAAAAAATGCATTATCAATCGGGATAACACGAGTGATGCAAGAACCGCAATGCGGCATCCTTGCGATGCAGGTCTACAACCAGCACCGGCAGCTTGTTGAAACCTCTTCTCTTGTTCATGGAAATAATACTACATTTATCGGTTGCGGTGCGGTCCTCCGAGCTGACATATTGAAGAAAATCGGAATGTTTGAGCCGCTTCTTTTTCTTTATGCGCATGAAACGGAATTTGCGATGAGGGTTATTAATCGGGGTTTTACGGTGCTGTATGAACCCAGAGCAATCGTACAACACATCAATTCGCCGGCGCATCGGCTTATTTTGCGTCAATCTGATATCGATGCTCGTCGGCAGTACTTTTTAATGAGGAATATTCTCGTAATATTGATTTTGCACTTCTCTTTTACGCGGTTAGTTTTTAGAATTCCTCGAATAATCACTGGCAGAATTATTTTTGGGCTAAAATATCATTGTCTTTCTTCTATTCTCAAAGGCGTCGCCTCGTTCGTTTGGAACTTTAAAAAAATTAGTAAGAGAAGATCAGTGTTAAACGAAAGAACGCAAGAATTATACAGATTTGGATCGTTTGCAGGTGGGTTCTTTTTTTCTGACGGAGTGCATAGCATCTCCGGGCCGGAGTGGTTGCGAGGACGGCTCGGCAAGAATCCGACACTTCTGAAAAATGAATGATTCGGCATGATTATAGTAAATGATAAACCGGGACAGTTGTGTAACAGATTATGGGCATATTCTTTCTTCATTGCGTATGCGTTGAAACAAAGCATAACTATTTACATCCCACATCTGAAAGAATATAGACAGTATTTTGAAAACTTGTACTCTATCCCTCATGTCCATTTTGCTGTTGTTAAAAATCTGCAGAGTGTTGATACTTTGACCTTTCATAGCTACCGCTTGATAACGAAAGTGTTACGAATAATCAGTTCATGGTTCAATTTACATATTCCAAGAATCTATCTTGATCCTTACAATTGGACGCGTGAATCATGGCGCCCATCTGTCCTGAATAAGAAAGGAAATATAGTTTTCCTCGGCTCGTGGTTTCATCCCAAAGATGTTTCTGCACTTCTCGAATATAAAGATGTGATAGTAAAATTATTTGAGCCCCGAACCATCTATAAGAACAGAGTCGATACTTTATTCAGGGAACTGCGGAACTATCAGGACGTTATCGTTGGTATACATATTCGGCGCGGTGATTATGCCAGGTTCTATGGGGGAATTTATTTATTCGATGATAACGTATACAAAAATTACATGAAGGCGGTTCAGGATGCGTTTAGCGGTAAAAGAGTTTGTTTTTTCCTATCGTCCGATGAGATGATAGTGAATTCCCATTTCAATGGCTATAAAATTGCCTATCTTGAGAGGCCTGTTATGGTCGAAGACGTATACGCTCTCAGTCAGTGCGATTATATCCTGGGGCCGCCAAGTACGTTTTCAATGTGGGCGTCCTTCATCGGCGATGTGCCTTTACGAATTGTCAAATACAAGGATGAGGAAATAGCATTGGATCAATTTTCTCCAATTTTATACCAGAATGTTTTTAAAAACGGAGAACACTTTCACCATGTGGGTGAGGATGAGTTTAATGCACGCCATAAAATTCTTTCGTTATGTGAGTAAATGCAGTATCAAAAATGTTCTGTTTTTCATCCTTCCCAACGGCTCGACGACCCATCGGGTCGTTGACGATGTGCTCTCCCGCTCTTCGAGAGGGATCGTTTACTCAGGATGATCAATGGCTGTTCACCCTGTCTCGAAGGGTCAGATAGTATATTTTTGAGATTGCGCCTAGTGCCGTTTCCAATAAATAATCTTGTGTTTTACTTCTAAGGCGCGGAGAACGCCAAGAGTATCGTAGTTCTTTATACTCATAGCTTCTTGGCGTGCTTGGCGTCTCGTGGTTAAAAAAATGCAAGATTATTTTTGAGAAACAGCACTAGTAAAGCAATTCTCTCTCTTTGTGTGGAATAGAAAAGTAATACGCATGGAATTTACCATGGCTAAAATATCCGTTGTTATGACTGTGTACAATGGGGAAAAATTTTTAGAGGAGGCAATACGGAGTATTTTGGAACAAACGTTCGGTGAATTTGAGTTTATCATTGTCGACGATGGTTCGACGGACCGGTCGGTAGAACTAATCAGAAAGCATACTGACGGGAGAATACGTTTTTTCCCATTGGCGCACGTCGGCCGGGCAGCTGCACTTAATTATGCGGTTTCACAAACGGCTTCACCGTTTATTGCAATAATGGATGCGGATGATATAGCTCTTCCTCATCGATTGCAAACGCAGTTTGATGCGATGATGAACGACGAGAGAATAGACGTTGTGAGCAGTTCCTACATGATGATTGACGAGCAAGGAAATCCCATAAGAGAAAAGCATCTCCCGGTAACGCACGAAGCAATCGTTGAGTTAATGCCCGTGCAATGTTCGATGTGCTTTCCCGCAGCGTTCATCCGGAAAAGCATTCTCCAGAAGGCGGGGATGTTCGACGAAAAATCGGTTATTGGCGAGGATTATGATCTGTGGTTAAGAATTCTTGATTGGGCAAAGTTTTACAATATTTCAAGTAGTTTAATACGATATAGGATATCTGGGGCTTCCACATCAGGCAAATTCAAAAACCTGCAATTACGGCATTCTTACGAAAAGGGGATATGTTGTCTGGAAGAGAAATATCGCAATGCAAAAGGGGATGAATCAAAAGCGAAAATATCCCTGCAACTTGGCAAGCGGGAGTATTATAACGGGACCATGGCCAATGCACGGAGGCACCTTGCTAAAACTTTATGGAACAAACAGACTATGTTTATTGCATGGCGGTATTATGTAGCAAGCTTACTGGGCAACCAGATATTTACAGTATTACGGTCGACGGGCCTCGCAGACCGCATCGGCAATATATTTAGAAAATCTTCCGTGAATCACGATTATTTCATGCCATAAAGCTTGAATGATTACACGGATGATTCTTTTTGAATGCGAGATGAATTCCAATGCCCTCTTCGAGAGCAGCGATGTTTTCGTTTCCAGCAAGATGCACGAACACAAACATAATTATTGAGATTGAAAATGTCGTCGTCCAAGCCGGTATACATGATGTTCGCGTCGCAGCCATGGAACAGTCAACACAGCAGAACGAGGGCTCTTACTATCGAATTAGCGAAACAAGGTCATCACGTAGCCTACGTTAACCTTCCAAGTTCTTTCGCCGGCATAATCCGGGAATCCGTTGCCTCTATCGTTTACCCTCTTCGTCGAGAGAACGTTCACTTCCGTTATAATGCTGAAACCCTGGAAGTTTGGTCCCCTCCGACCCTGCCGACATTTTACAGGGGAAGCTTGACTCCCGGTTTCGATCGATGGCTCTTTAAGGCATGGTTCGAAAAGAGATTGACCAAAATCAAAAAGCCAATTATCGCCATCATTGTAATGCCGTATTGGTGGGATGGATACATTAACGACTATGTTCAAAGTTTCTCGGCGACTGTTTACGACCATAAGGACCCGATTGGAACCTATGCACGCAGCGCCAGAATCCATCAGCGCATGTCCGAAGTTTTTACGGAGTTGATTTCTCAAGCTACCGGTATCATCACTCATACAGAAGCCAATTACAGAACCATGTTGGCGCAGCGTGAGCCATTAGAGGTGTGTTTAATCCGCAATGCGGGGTACGATATATCTGATAAGTTGGCAAGCAGTTCCACCTCCAAAAAAGAGTCGGATCGTCCCATTATCGGGACAGTGGGAAGAATATCAAAGAATACTGACGTTGCTCTTCTCCTAGAACTCGCCGACCGCTTTCCCGACTCTTCAATCGTCAATATCGGCACGGTGATAAGGGACGCACGCGCATTAAGGTCAAAAAAAAATATAATTCTCATGCCTCCAATGCTGCATGATGAACTGCATTCTAATATCAATAAGTTTAATGTCGGAATTTTGCCTTACAATACAAGTATTGAAGGGAGCCCCTTGAGGGTTTATGACCTGCTCTCGGAATTGCTCCAGGTCGTCTCTACTAAATTTGGGGATAGCGAGTACTTCAAAGACGCCGTTCATATAGCAAACGACCATAATGAATTTATTACTAAAACCTCGGATCTGTTGGCGGGCAAAAAAAATTGGATACCGGAAGAGACGATTGAGAAGTTTATGTCAGCTAATACATGGAAAGTGAGAGCGGAGAAATTGGCACTCTTTTGCGAAAGCCTTCTTCGCCAACCTTCGGCCAAACATTGAATTACAATAGTGGTAAATTTAACCTAAAGCAGCTTTTAATCGTTCAAGGCTGAATCTCGCTCAAGAGCATGTGTATGTGTTTGAGTGCTTCAATTTTACTACTTACGGATGAGATGAACCCCGGCGGTGTAGCTCGCCATGTAGTAGACCTTGCCAATGGACTTCGAGAAAAGGGGATGACGCCGATTGTTGCGGCGAATGACGGAGCATTTCGGCTCCGGCTGAATAAGGAAATAACGTTTGTTAACCTTCCGTTGTTCACACCAAAGAGTGAGCGCAAGCGTTTTTTGGGGCTCCTCGACTCGTATGAAATTCTTATGCCCACTATTCGTCGAGAGAAAGTTATTTTGATTCATTCCCACAAACGGTATACCGATTTTTTGGGACGAGTTCTTGCCCGAAGAATGTCGCTTCCCCATATTTCGACATGCCATAGTATATTTAGTTCGTTACGACATGTTTCATTTTTTGGCGATACGACGATTGCTTGCAGCAAAGCGGCGCAAAAAATGCTGATCAGAGATTTTCGGAAAGGCCCGAGGGACGTCGTGCAGATATGTTCAGGGATCTTGCCATTCAGAGAATTCCATGATAACGAAAAAAGCCGAGCGCTGAAAGAACTAAATATTCCGATCGGGAAAAGGGTTATTGCAAGCGTGGGTCAATTGATAGAATCAAAGGACAGAGCGACGCTCGTCCGCGCCGTTGGTATTCTCAAGAAAAAAGGCGTTATCGACAACGTGATTTTTGCCATCCTCGGAGAGGGCGAACAAAAATCGGTGCTGGAAGGTTTAGTCAGGAATGAAGAAGTGCAAAGCAATGTGATGTTTATTCAAGGTACGTTCAATGTGGAAGGTCTGTTTAACGTAGCAGATTTTATGGTCTTGTCATCTGTGCGGGAGGGGTTACCTTACGTTCTTATGGAAGCTGCGAGTATAAGCAAGCCGCATATTGCGACGGATGTCGGCGGCGTCTCTGAATTCGTCATTCACGGAGAAACCGGGATACTTGTTCCACCAAGCGACCCCGAAAAACTTGCCGACGCGATTAAGAATCTGCTGGACAATCCTGAAACGGTGGAAAGGCTTGGAAAAAGAGCGAGAGAAAAATTCCTCCGGCAATTTACCTACGACAGGTTTATCGACCAAACGATGGAAGTGTACAAGGGCTCTTTCATGGATCGATCTCATGTTCTCTGACCATGTAAATATTCTCGGAATTTCGTATAGTACATCCGATAACAAAAATGTTCTCGACCGGATTCGCGAGTCTGTTCGCACACGGGTCAAGTTGACGATTATTCAGCCGCATTTCTTTCATGCAGTACTTGGCCGGAGCGATCCTAACATTTTCGGCTTGTATCAAAAATATGACGTCGTTTTGCCCGACGGATATGGGATGTATCTTGCCGGCAAATTCCTGTACGGAAAGGAGAAATCGTTCGGACAAATTTTTAACGGTACCGATCTTTATGAGCTCCTCCTGGAGGAAGCCAACCTTCGCCGTTGGCGGATATTTTTCCTCGGAGACACTGAGCTCACGCTGCAGGCATTAAGACAGAAGTTTGAGGGCTTGTTCCCCAATCTAGTTGTTGCCGGTACCCATCAGGGCTTCGTCGACCTCGGCGACGAAACAGTTATCTCCGCTGTTAATGCAAGCAATGCCGATCTTCTTTTGATCGGGATGGGAACTCCAAAGCAGGATCAGTGGCTCTGGAAGTACTATCATCAGCTTCGTGTTCCGGCGATGATGACGGTCGGTGCCGGCATCGGATTTATGTCGGGGGGGAAAAAAAGGGCGCCGAAATCCCTGCGTAAAGTCCATTTGGAATGGTTGTTCAGATTCTTCCAGGAGCCGCGGCGTTTGTGGCGGAGATATCTTCTCGGAATCCCGAAATTTATTTTCCATATTTTCCTTCAAAAGGTTCGACAGAAATGAGAAAGACAGCGCGAATATCAGCGCTCATACTGCTGGCCATCTTCTTTCAATCGGATTTCCTCTTTTCAGCCGGTCAAAATGTAAAGAATTACTCCTGGGGATCAATGCAGGTAATCGCACAAAGCCCCAGTGTGGTCAAGATGAAGTTATCGTTGGACGTGAATGACGTGAACGCCGGGAGTGCCGTACTTTCTCAACGAGTTTTGTATTATGCGCTTTCTCCATCCGAGGAAATCAGGTCCAGCGTGACAGGGTTTGCTCCTGCTCCCTCTTTTTTTAAGAATGTGTATCGAGTGTTGCGCGTCCCCTCAACACACGACACAGCTATCGTCAAGCAAACGCTTGAACAGATTCCTTCAGGAGAATTGCCGTCAGCTCCAAGCGCCAGGGTTATCGGGTACGGCTGGTATCGCGGATATTATTTAGCGCGGATTGAGGTTACTCCATTCTATAGTAATCCGTCGACTCATGCGGCTTCCTTCGCGCAATCCATCGACGTGCAGCTAAGCAAGGCGACAACAAAAACCACCGCTGCACGCCCGCAAGTGAAGTTGCATGACCCTCATTTCGACCGCATCCTTCGGGAACTCATTGTTAATTTTGATGATGCCCAGCCTTACCAGATGCCGGAGGTGAACGATACGACAGGGGGTTGGTTTAATACAACGGCGAAGTATATCAAGCTGCAAATTCCAAACGACGGTATATACCGGATTACTAAAGCGCAGTTGGATTCGATATACCCTGCTAGTGCGAGTGTTGACCCTGGGACCTTTCAAGTTTTTGATCGGGGGAAAGAAATCCCAATTTTTGTCTCTGGCGACAGCAACGGAATCTTCATCTCCGGTGGTTATCTCGAATTTCCTGCTTTGCGCAACTATACGGGATTGCATCGCATCATAACCACAGCGATTTCCCAGCAGTATAACGAATATCTCAACCGTTATACCGATTCAACAATTCTCTGGTTGACGTGGGGAACAAAAAACGGTTTACGTCTAAGCCAAAATCCTATCAATTCTGCAACGACGGACACTCTTAAAGCGTACACTGCGTTTATACACATGGAAGTTCAAGGACCATATCCAGGTCTCCAGATGTCGGCTACAGACACCTATTCTTCACAGGATTACCGCTGGAATCCGTTTGATATCTGGCCGTGGGATTTCCTGAACGGCTCGGGAACGGCCACAAAAAACTTTACTGTGAGCAATATTGTCTCCAATACAGACAGTGTTACGCTCTACGCAAAATTTGCAAGCTGGGGAGCCAATATCTCCACGGTCGCACATAATATTGCGATTCGGTTGAACAATGGAAAAGATTTGAACAGTGTGATCCTCAATCTTGGCGATCAAGCCGTCCTGTCGGGGCGGGCGCCTGCAACGGCGCTCAATGCGGGGTCGAATTCCGTTTCGCTGTATTCCTATCCAACCGCTGCGACTACGAACAGCATTATCTACGATTGGTTTGAAATCGAATATCCCCGGCAGCTCAATGTTGTAGGTGATACGCTCCTCTTTGATTTCCGGACACTCGCCGACCGGCATTTTCGGAACGTTCAAATAAGCGGTTTGCAGTCGCCAAATTTCCTTCTCTACAGAATAAGACCGTCGGCTGAAAGAATATCGAACTATGTTCTCTCCGGTTCGGCGCCGTACACAGCGACGTTTTGCGATACTGTTGGTTCGCAGGAACAATACGTTATTATGCCGCAGTCGAAAGTTTACACTCCTGTTTTTACGACGATAAAAAGTTTTGCGGGACTCCGGTCAAACAAAAGCCAGACCGATTATATCGGCATCACGCATCCCAAATTTTATCCTGAAGC
>Ga0182017_10002675_pt1 | contig 13458 bp, 14 predicted proteins | sample 712E3DmetaG_FD_120492 | JGI IMG/M metagenome (GOLD analysis project Ga0182017, IMG submission 120492) | Permafrost microbial communities from Stordalen Mire, Sweden - 712E3D metaG | ecosystem: Environmental > Terrestrial > Soil > Wetlands > Permafrost | place: Sweden: Stordalen | collected... | reverse complement strand
TGTGCTGATGGCGCAGGATTTAGTCCCTTCTCAGGCGGGCACGGTCTCGGCCCTCATGATGGGTTTTGCGTGGGGCGCCGCCGGTCTGGTTTTCATCCCCCTCACCGGGCTCATGGCCGACCGGTTCTCCCTCCACCACGCGCTACTGGCACTGGTCGCCTTCCCTATCCTGGGCTTCTTTCTGAGTTTGAGGTTGCCCAAGTGACCCGCCCAACGTCTGCCCAACCACCCAAGCCAGTCCGCCGGAGGCGGCCTGCCCCGAGGGTAGCGGTGTGTCTGGTGAGCGGTGGCTTGGACTCCGCCACCTGTCTCGCTTTGGCCCGTCGCGATGGATTTGAATGCTACGCTTTATCATTCGATTACGGCCAACGACATCAACTGGAACTTGAAGCCTCTGCCAGGGTCGCAACCGCCCTCGGCGCCGCCCGCCACCTGACTCTGCGCATCGACTTGCGAGCCTTTGGCGGCTCGGCCCTCACCGAGGACCTGCCAGTCCCCAAGGGGCGCAGCGCCGCTGAGATGGGGCAGGGAATTCCGGTCACCTACGTTCCGGCCCGCAACACCGTCTTCCTCTCCTTCGCGCTGGCCTGGGCCGAGACGCTGGAATGCTCCGACATCTTCCTGGGCGTCAACGCCATCGACTACTCGGGCTACCCCGACTGCCGCCCCGAGTACATCGCAGCTTTCGAGCGCATGGCCAACCTTGCCACCCGCGCCGGTGTCGAGGGCCGCACCCGCGTGAAGATCCACACCCCGCTTATCCGCCTCTCGAAAGCCGAAATCGTGAAGCTCGGCCACGAACTGGGACTGGATTACGGGCTTACCTGGAGCTGCTACGATCCCAGCCCGCAGGGGCGTCCTTGCGGTGCCTGCGATTCCTGCCTGCTCCGCCGCAAAGGCTTCGAGGAAGCGGGACTGGCCGATCCGCTCGCGAGTGTTCCGTGAGAATCGCCGAGATCTTCCAGAGCGTGCAGGGGGAGGGCAGCCTGGTCGGCGTCCCCTCGGTGTTCGTGCGATCCAGCGGCTGCAACCTGCGCTGCGTCTGGTGCGACACCCCTTACGCCTCCTGGCAGCCCGAAGGAGAGAACCGGCCGGTCCCCGTGATCCTGGAAGAGGTGGCGCGCCTGGGCGCCCGCCATGTAGTGGTCACTGGCGGCGAGCCTATGATCGCCCCGGACATCGTGGCGCTTACCGAGGGCCTGCACAGCCTGGGCCTGCACATCACCATCGAGACCGCTGGAACGGTATTTGCCCCGGTCCTCTGCGACCTCATGAGCATCAGCCCCAAGCTCTCCAACTCGACGCCTCTCGACGACCCGCACTGGGCGCCCCGCCACGACCGCCTGCGCCTCCAGCCGGACGTCCTGCGCCGGCTTATGGACGCCTACGAATACCAGCTCAAGTTCGTCGTGGCCAGCCCCGGCGACCTCGACGAGATCAGTCCGCTGGTCGAGCGGCTCGCCGCCGATCCTTTCCGGGTCTTCCTTATGCCCGAGGGAAGGGAAGCGGGCCTCCTGCGCGAGCGCGCTCGGTGGATCGTCGAGGCCTGCAAGCGCGAAGGCTTCCGTTTCAGCCCCCGTCTGCACATCGACCTGTACGGAGACCGACGTGGGGTGTGACCTGCGCGCCGAAGAGGTGAAACGCCTGGCCCGCGACTGCGGCTTCGAACTGGTGGGCGTGGCGCGCGCCGAGCCAGTCCTCGAGGCCGCCTACTACCGGGAATGGGTGCGCGCCGGCATGGCCGCGGAGATGGCGTATCTCAGCGGTCACCGCGCCGACCTGCGCAATGACCCACGCAACCTGCTGCCCTCGGCCCGCTCCATCCTGTGCGTGGGCAAGCTCTACAACGGCCCGCGCGGCCCGATCTCGCGCTACGCCTGCGGCCCGGACTACCACCGCGTGATGCGCAAAGCCCTTCGCCGCCTGGTCGCCAGGCTCAAAGAGCGGGCCGGCCCCTTCGAATGGCGAGTCGCTGTCGACACCGCGCCGCTGCTCGAGCGGGCCTACGCCCGGCACGCCGGTCTGGGCTGGATCGGCAAGAACACCTGCCTGATCCACCAGGGCCTGGGCTCCCTCTTTTTCCTGGGCGAGCTGCTAATGTCGCTCGAACTGGAGCCCGACGCCCCGCCTCCCGGCCGCTGCGGCACTTGCACGCGCTGCATCGACGCCTGCCCCACCGGCGCGCTGGTCCCCACCGGCCAAGCTCAGCCCGCCTGGGCCCTGGATTCACGCCGCTGCATCTCTTACCTCACCATCGAGTTGCGCGGCCCGATCCCCGAGCGCTTCCACTCCGCCCTGGGCGACCACGTCTTCGGCTGCGACATCTGCCAGGACGTCTGCCCCTGGAACCGTAAGACTCCCCCGGCTTCCGGACCAGCTCCGACGCTGGAACAACTCGCCGCCCTCACCGAACGCGAGTTCCACGAAATGTTCCAAGGGACCCCGGTGCTCCGGGCCGGCTACCAGGGCTTCCACCGCAACGCCGCCCTCGCCCTCTTCAACACCAGCGCCTTACAATAGAAAGCGGAATGCGCGCAGCACTCTACCTGGTCCTGTGCGGGGCCGCCGCTCTGGCGCAGGATGCCCCTGTCTCGAAAGGCTTCGAGTATTTCTACAACCTTCAGTACGACGACTCGATCGCCGAGTTCGGCAGGCTGGTGGCCCAGCAGCCCAACGTCCCCGACGGCTACAACCACCTGGCCCAAGCCATCCTCTATCGCGACATGTTTCGCGCCGGCGCCCTGGAGAGCGAACTGGTCACCGGGGGCAATCCCTTCCTGCGCCGGCAGAAGGTCGACGCCAGCCCCGCGGACCAGCGCAGGTTCGACCAGGCGATCGATCACGCCATGGAACTCGCCCAGGCGCGCCTCAAACGCAACCCCCGCGACACCGGGGCGCTGTACGCTCTGGGTGTCTCCTACGGTCTCCGGGCCAACTACAACTTCCTGGTGCGCAAAGCCTGGCGCGACTCGCTCCGCGACGCCACCTCGGCCCGAAAGTGCCACAGCCGAATCACCGACATCGACCCCGGCTTCATCGACGCGCGACTGGTCCAGGGCCTGCACGATTACATCGTCGGCAGCCTCCCCGTGTACTGGCGGCTGGTCGGCTTCCTCATCGGCTTCCATGGCAACAAAGACGAGGGCATCCGCACGCTCGAAATGGTTGCCCAAAAGGGCAAGGTGAACCGCATCGACGCCCAGATCCTGCTGTGTGCCGTGTACCGCCGCGAGCGCCGTCCGCAGAGCGCCGTGCCCATACTCCAGGACCTCGTCCGCCGCTTCCCGCGCAACTACCTGCTGCCCATGGAACTGGCCCAGATGTATAGCGACCTGGGGGACAAGGAAAAAGCCCTCGCGCCGCTGCGCCGCCTCGAAGAACTCAAGCGCTCGGGTGCCAATGGCTACGCCCCACTGCGGGTCGAGAGGGTACTCTTCGCCGAGGGCACTATCGAGTTCTGGTACAACGATCTCGACCGGGCCCTGGCGAACATGAAGCGAGCCGCCGCCGCGGCCGAGGAACTCGACCTCAATGCGGGAGTCATGGCCTGGATGCGCCTGGGCCAGATCTACGATCTCAAGGGACAGCGCGCGTTGGCTGTCGACGCCTATCGCCACGCCGTGGCGTTCGCGCCCGATTCCGATGCCGCCAGGGAATCGCGGCAGTATCTCGCCACGCCGTACCGCCGCAAGCAGAGGGGCTAGCCGCGGCCGCTATTCGTCGATGGTTACTTTCACCGGCTGTTCGATCAGCTTGGGCTCTTTCCCCCTGGTGAGAACCATCAGAGCCAGCCGGCCGGGCTTGGCCTTGGCGGGAATCTTGAACTTGATCGTGGTGGCGTCCTGCCCCTCAATGTTCACTTCGATGTCGTTGGTCCCGTCCGTCAGATACAGCTTGGCTACGCTGGCCTTATCCAGATTCTCGCCCGTCACCGTCACCAAGTCCCCGGCTTTTCCGTTCCCCGGTGCTATGCCCTTCATCTGTGGCATCGGGGCTTGGGCGTGGAGACAAACCGAGAAAATGAAGACGGCAAGAAGGACGGGCGCTACACAAGACAATCTCATCTCCAATACGGCCTCCATGAAAGATGCTATTCCCGATCGGGGATGAATGCAAGCGTCTTCACGACGCGGATGAATGGCACGGCCGCCGCACCCGCAGCCGGGCTAAGCTTCCAGTTCGCTGTGGAAGCCCTTGTGAATGGCGTACAGGGCCAGTTCCAGGCGGTCCGACACGCCCAGCTTGTCGAAAATGTTGTGCAGATGGTTCTTGACCGTCTGCTCGCTGATGAAGATCTTTTCCGCGATCTCCTTGTTCTTGAAGCCTTGGGCCACCAGCGCCACAATCTCGCGCTCGCGCTGGCTTAGCGGGCTGCGCTCGCGCCCCTTGCGCTCCGCGCCACCCATCCGGCTCGGCGAGGCGAACTGGCGCATTACCGCCGCGGTGGTGTGCGAGTCCAGCCAGATCTCGCCCGCGTACACCTTCCGGATGCTCTTGTACAGGAGCTCGGTGGCGGTCTGCTTCAGCACGATGCCCGAGCAGCCCAGCTTCATGGCCTGCACAAACTCGTTCTTGTCTTCCGACGCGGTGAGGATGATGATCCGGCTCCGGCAGCCCGAGTTCTTCAGGCTTTGCAGTACGCTCAACCCGTCCAGGCCAGGCATCCGCAAGTCCAGAAGCAATACGTCCGCTTCCTTCTCCCGCATGATCTCGAGCACTTCGTTTCCGTCTCGAGCCTCGCCCACCACTTCGAAGTCGTCTTCCAGGCTAAGCAGCTTGCGAAGACCGTCGCGGAAGATGGGATGGTCATCGGCGATGACGATCCGTATGAGCCCGGGAGTCGGGGCGCTCGCAAGCGGGCTCTCGTCCTGGAGCGTCGGAGATTCGTCCGTCATGGATTTGAGATGATTCTATTCCAATACTAGTACTAAGTCAACCGAAGTCACGTTTCCGAGTTCTCTCCCGTCGCAATTCTGGGGTCTGAGTACCGGAACTCTTCCCCCCAATGGTACCGCAGTTCCATTTTCGGAGCCCTTATTCCTGGTTGGGTTATAGTACGCACGTGCGCCGCCCCGATCAGCCGCCCCGGAGCGTATCCTGGGACCATGCCCCAGTCAGATCAGCCAGGCCGCCGCGGCTTTCTGGGCCGGGCCGCGGCGTTGGCGGGCGTCTCAGCCGCGCTGCCTTCGACCAGCCTTGCCCGGCCCCGCCGCGCCGAGTTCCAGTTGCCCATGTACGCCCGGGCGCAGGACTACAAATCGCTCAAGCAATCCAGCCACGACCCCACGGGAGGCAACGCCGACTTCTGGCGAATCGCGCCCGGCGGCACGCACGAAATATTCCACTCCGCGGGACCGGGCATCATCTCGCACCTCTGGTTCACCATCTCGGCCCAAAGCCCGAACCACCTCAAGGAGGTGGTGCTGCGGGCGTATTGGGAGGGCAACGCCAAGCCCAGCGTGGAGGTCCCCATCGGCGACTTCTTCGGCCTCAACCTCGGGCAGTATCAGATCTACGAATCGGCGTATCTGGCCTGCTCGCCCGGCCGCTCGCTGAACTGCTACTTCGCCATGCCCTTCCGCAAATCGGCGCGCCTCACCGTGACCAACGAGAGCGCTGGCCAGGTTGGGGCGTTCTACTCCAACGTCGACTACCTGCTCATCCCGTCGTTGCCCGAGGACGCGCTCTACTTCCACGCCCAATATCGCCAGGCGGCGCCCTGCGTGCCAACCGTGGGCGAGAAGCTCAACACAAGCGGCGCGAAGAACTACGTCTACCTGGAAACCCGGGGACGCGGCCACCTGATGGGGGTGACCCTGGGAGTGCTGCTCAACGCCGACGGCTGGATGGGCGAGGGCGACGACATGATCTTCGTCGACGACGAGACCGCTCCCGCGATCATCGGCACTGGCACGGAGGACTATTTCTTGGGGAGTTGGAACTTCGGCGGGCGCGATGGCGCCACGCCCTTTGCGCATCGTTACTACGGCGCCCCGCTGATCGACATGCCCGAGCGCGTTGGGGGCCGCTACTGCTGCTACCGCTGGCACGGCGACAATCCGGTGACCTTTACGCGCTACTTGCGGCACACCATGGAGCACGGCCACGCCAACGACCGCGGCGACAACTTCTTCTCGGTCGGCTACTGGTATCAGACCGAGCCCTACACGGATTCGCCGCCCCTGCCGCCGGCTGCCGACCGCATCCCGCGCATCAAGTCGAGTTGAGGCACAATAGGAGACGTTATGACATCACGGATTGCGGTTCTGGCCGCCTTGGGCGCGGCACTGGTACTGGCGGCCGACCCGCCGGGCTTTATGCACTGGCGGGCTGCGGATCTGAAGGGGCTCGAACAGAAGCTCGTGGGGAAGCTCGATCCGAAGTCGAAGGCGGCTTCCGAGCCGTTGGGCAAGTTCCCCAACCACCTGTTTACGCTCGCCCACCGCGAGGCCAGCGGAGAGGCTGAAATCCACGAGACTCAGGCCGACATTTTCGTGGTTCAGAGCGGCGAAGCGAAGCTCGTGATCGGCGGGAAGTTGACCGGCGCCAGGACCACCGTCCCCGGCGAGGTTCGCGGATCGTCCATCGAAGGCGGCCGCGAGATGAAGGTCGCGGTGGGCGACATTGTCCACATCCCGGCCAAGGTTCCGCACCAGTTGCTCGTCGAAGCCGGCGAGCAGTTCACCTACTTCGTGGTGAAAGTGGATACGCCCTGAACTGACTAGAGCACCGACGCAGGAACGGTCTCCTGCGCTGCCTGGTTCTTCCTATGCTCCTGCCTCTCGCGCTCGCCTGTGCGCCTGGCCGAGATTCCCAGGCGAACCAGGAGAACCGCGACCACCAGGCACAGGGCGAAACTGGCCAGGCGCAGGAACTGCCAGATCCCGGGAAGCGGGGCTGACGTCTCCTCCCCGGACAGAACCGGGGCCAACACGAAGAGGCTGCCCGGCAGGCCCAGGACGCCGAACAGGATCAAGGCCGTTCCCATCGCCTTTCGACTGGCGGGGTCCAGGCGGTCCGTCCGCAGACTCCAGGACACCAGGTAGGCGCCTCCGACCAGAGCCGCGAGTCCGATCAGGAACACCAGGGGCACGTCCGTTCCGCCCGTCCCGACCAGGTTGCGCGCCTCGTTGGCGAAATACGCCAGGCAGCCACCGCCCGTCGCCACCAGCGGAAAACCCAGGAGCGCCGCAACATTCCGCCTCCAGTCCTCCGTTTCCGGCTTCAGCACCAGCTCCGGGCACGCCGCCCGCAGATTCGTGGCGTCGTTGGCTGGCAGAATGATCCTGAAGACCCGTCGCATGCCATACAGCTTCAGCATCAGGCGCCGGCCGGGCTTGCCGCTGCACTCCAGTTTGATTGGCCCCGCCTTTCGGTCGAATATGAACAGTGGATCGCAATCCCGGGTCGCCTCGCCGATGGTCTTGCCGACCAGTTGCTGCGCCTTCGCCTTTCGACGAAAGTGCGCCACCATGATCCCGATGCCGCCCAACAAGGCAGCGGCGCCCGAATCGGCCTGATAGATCGCCACCTGGGATGCGGTCACCACGACATTCCAGAAATGCATGCTCCGAATCACGCCCTTCGGCTCGGTGAGTTCCGGCAGCACGAACTGGATGGGTTCACCGTGGTGCTCGGCGGGTGTTTCGGAGGGCGGCTCGAAGTCGCTGTCGAGCCTCAAACCGCAGCTCCCACATTCCACGTCGCTCTCGTTCATCCTGGCATTGCAGGCAGGGCACTGCATGGAGGTCACCTCCCGGAGTAACATACCCGTTTTCGCACCGCGGCGCAAGTTCAATCCGCGCGGTTAGCGCCAGAATAACTCAGCGTCGGACTTGCGCACGTAGTTCGCGTCGATCTCGGCGGGACTCTGGCTCAGGCCGGCGGCCAGGCGCGCTGCGGCGATCCTTGCGATCGCGCCCGCCAGCGCGCGGGGCGCCTCGCGCACTGGCGCGTGCTCGAACTGCGTGCCATCGAGCGCCGCGCGGAACGGCGCAAAGTCCTGGCAGACGAATTCCAGGTCGCCCTCCGGAAGCGTAGCCAGCCAAGCCGGGAAGGGCGTGACCACCTCGGGACTCGCGACCGCTAGCTCAGCCGTGTACACCGCGCCGTAAATCTGCCCGCGCCGTGCGTCCACCACCGCCGCCCTTAGCGCCGCCTCGCCGAACCAGGCCACCGCCTCCAGGTTCGACACCGCCACCACGCGCTTGCCCAGCGCCTCGGCCAGCCCTTTCACAGCCGCCAGACCAACACGCACCCCGGTGAACGAGCCGGGCCCCGCCGCCGCCGCAAAACAGTCGATCTCCTCCAGTTTCCACCCGCTCCGTTCCAGCAGCCCGCGCAACTGGTCGAACAGAACGCCGCTGAAACCTTCCTTGGAGTGCAGCAGCACTTCGGCGACAACCTGGCCGTCGCCCGCCAGGGCCAGGCTTCCGTATTCGTTGGTGGTGTCCAGAGACAGGATGCGGTTCACTGGGTGAGCTTGTAGACCTTGATGACAGAGTAGACTTTTCCGTTCGCGTTCATCCCGTACAGCCGCAGCGCCAGGTCCGCCGGAAACGACTGTGCGATGCTGTGCGGAATGTCGAAGGCGCCCTGGGCTCCGGTTCCAATCACCCGCGTCCCCTGCTGATCCGCCGCGACCTCGCCCATCCACAGCCACATCATTGACCGCGTCGCGCGCGTCTCCCGCGTGATCTTGATCGCGTATTTCGCGGGGCTGGCGAGCGAAATCGAGTCCGCCGCCGGCGCGACGATCTCGAAGGGCGCCTTCTGTGGCGTCTGCTCGATCTCCTGCATCACGATCGGCCGCGACTCGAACTTGTAGGATCGCATGCCTTCCTTGTGGCCCTCCCGCGAAATGTGAAGCACCCAGTCGTGGGTGGCGTCCGGCGGCGCGCCCGTGAATTTGTCCCCCTTGTACCCCTTCTTCTCTTTCACGATCTCGCCGTTGATCGGGTTGATCCACATCACGTCGTAGCCGTGCTTCTCCACCACCACCTCGACCGGCCCCGGCTTCTCGATGTACACGATGTACTCGACTCCCTCGAGCGCCACGGCGCGTCCGCCATCCACGTCGAAGTACGGTTCCAGCTCCCAATGCCGGGTGCGGGAGAAGACATCGAACCATACCGTCATCTGGCGCGCGCCGGGCGAATCGAACTGCCTCGGGTCGGAGCCGCCGATGGTGGGGTACTGGCCGTCCATGGTGGCGTTCCAGAGCCATCGGCGCATCTTGTCGGCGTCCGTGGCCGCCGGCCCGAAGCCCACTTGCGGCATGGCGTACAACTGGTGTTCGATGGCCGGCAGGTCGTTGGCTGCCGAATGGGAGCCGAGATAGTTCAGCCACTCGTCGCCAGCCAGCGGTGAGCTGCTGGCGTCCGCCCCGGTCGATCGCGGATGCTGGTACGGATCGAGCTTCTTGAGCGCCAGCCCGATCTCCTTGAGCGCCGCGCGCCCGTCAGAGGCCCGCTCGAAGGTCTCGAACCCCTGCCAGGTAATATCCATGGCCGCATACCGGGCTACCAGGTAGCGGATGTAGCGCTCCCGCTGCGCCCAGTCGGGAAACAGGCGGCTGAGCTGCCGCTGGTCGTAGGCCGGCATGAGGTCCACGGCGATACCTTTGCGGTTCAGCGCCAGGATGCGCTGGTCCAACTCGCGGAACACCGCCGGGTCGGGGTGATCGGCCGAGGGGAATGCGCCCCCGGGCTTGCCGGGCGATTCCAGCACGACCCCTCGCAAGTGCGTGAACTTCTGCTCCGCGCGCGCCGCCACCAGCTTGTCGAAAACCTCACGCTCGATATAGGGAAGCGCAAGCAGCGTGTCGCCCATCCACAGGTGCGGCTTCTTCACCTGCTCGTCGACCCGCGCCCAGTGATGCACGTTGGCCGGCTGCAGGAAGCCGGGGAAATTCGATTCGGTCGCTGAAAACGTGCCCTCCTTGCCCTCGAACCGCTGAAGGTTGCTGGTTACCCGGAACACCCACTCGCCCGGGTCCGTCGGCGCGAAGCGGATCACCAGCTTCCGGCCCCCATCCCAAAACCCGGGCATGCGGAAGGTGCGGTACCGCGGCGAACGGAACTCCGCCTCCAATTGCACCGTCAGGTAGGGGTTCGGATGGGCCGAAGCCTCTTCGCTCGAAAGCTCGAACACGATCTCGCACGGCGTGTACGTGGCTGTCGCAGGGCAAACCGTCTGAGCGATGCCGGGCACGGCGAGAGCGGACAACAGCAGCAGCGTGCGCATCAACCTATAGTGTATCCGCAACTCCGGGTCCGAGCGCCATGAGGCGGACGGGCGGAGTTATGATGAATGCCATGGTAAGGGTCTTTCTCATTGTGGTGTTTGCCGTGACCGCGCTGGCGGGGGAACCAGCGATCCACCGTGCGGTGCGCGAGGGCGACGTGGCTTCGCTTCGTGCGCGTCTGGAAGCGGGAGACGACCCGAATGCGCGCGACGCCTCGGGACGGACGCCGCTCATCGAAGCGGCCGAACAGGGGCAGATCGAGGCCACCCGGGTGCTGGTCTCGGTGGGCGCGGACCTCAATGCCAGGCCGCGCGGCTGGGGGTCGGCCCTCGAGGTGGCCGAGCGGACCGGGCACACGAAGCTCGCCGAAATGCTGCGCCAGGCGGGCGCCCGCACCTTCGGGCGGTCGGTGGGGGACAAGGTCTGCGTTCGGCCCTGGAAGGGCGACGGCTACTGCGGCACGGTCGAGGCGATCGACAAAAACGCCTACACCATTCGCGTGACCGAGATCGTAGGCTGTAAGGACGGTTGCCCGGCCCGGGGCGAGTGTTCCGCCGGAAAGCCGGTTGGGGGCGCCGCGGGCCTGCACGCCGGGGACGCGATCACGACGGTTAGCTGGTGCCTTACGCACACGGGGGTGCAGAAGTGAGCGCGGCGCGGCTGGCCGTGATTTGCGCCGCGGTGTTGACGCAGGCGGTGGCAATGGCTCAGAGCAAGAGCGGATTCGACTACAACGGGCTCACCCACGTCTCGTGGCAGCCCAACGAGTACACGAATGGCGCGGGCGCGCCGTCGCGGCAGGCGCTCGCCGCCACGCACGCCAATTGGGCGTCGGTGCTGGTCACCTGGTATCAAAGCAACACCCTCTCGACCACCATCGCAGCCAACAGCTCCACTCCTTCCGACAACGCCGTGATCCAGGCCATACAGGAGTTTCATAGCCTGGGCCTGAAGGTGACGCTGAAGCCGCACGTCGACCTTTCGCAGGACCCCAACCACTGGCGCGGCGAGATCAACCCTGCGGACAAGGACGCGTGGTTCGCCAGCTACACGCCGTTCATCCTCAAGTACGCGCAGATCGCGGAGGCGCAGCAGGTGGAGGGCTTGGTCATCGGGACGGAGCTGGTGATGATGAGCGGCTCCAACAATCAAGCACGCTGGTACGCCGTGATCGACGCGATCCGGGGCGTTTATCACGGCCTGCTCACATACGCCGCCAACGCGACCTGGGCCGCCGACGAGTTTACTTCGGTCTCGTTCCTGGACAAGCTGGATCTGATCGGACTGGACGGCTATTTCCCCCTCACCGACCACGCCGACCCGACTCTGGCGGAGCTGGTGGCCGCCTGGAGTCACAACAAGGATGGCCTGAACATCCTCGCCGCGGTCCAGAATCTGCATAACGCCCACCAGAAACCGGTCATCTTCACCGAGATCGGATACCGAAGCTACCCGGGCACCAACATCGCGCCTTACTCCTACAGCTCGAACACGGCGCCCCCGGATCTGACGGAACAGAGCAATTGCTACGAGGCCTTTTACGAGGTCTGGAGCCAGCAGTCCTCCTGGCTGAAGGGAGTCTTTTGGTGGGCCTGGTCGGTGCCCCCGCCGGGGCCGAACGATACCGATTACAACCCGCGGGGCAAACCGGCGGAGGACGTCCTGCGAAGCTGGCAGGGACCGCCCGCAAGCGCCCTGAACGCCGTGGTGAGCGCGGCGGATTATCGGAGCGTAGGCGTCGTGCCAGGCGCGATTGTGAGCCTGTGGGGGGCCAGCCTTTCCAGTGGAACCGTAACCGCGCCCATGCCCTTCCCACTCCCCACCACACTGGGAGACACGCGGGTCACCTTCGGCGGCATTCCGGCGCCGTTGTTTTTCGTTTCGGCGGGACAAGTCAATGCGCAGGTTCCGTTCGAAGTGCCCCCGGGCAACGTGGTGGTTGAGGTGACCTCGAACCTGGGCGTGGCGCGAATGACGGTGGCCGTCGCAGCAGCGGGGCCGGCGATCTTCACTCGCGACATGACCGGCACGGGGGAAGGGGCGATCCTCGACGCCGTCAACTTCAGGGCGATAACGCCCGCCAATCCGGCCGACGATTGGTTACAGATCTACTGCACCGGGCTGGGAGCGGTTGGGGGAGCGGTGACCAGCGGCGCCGTGCCGCCCATTCCGCCGCCGGAAACGGCCGTGAAACCGGAGGTGCGAATCGACGGCCAGTCGTTGACCGCGGATTGGGCCGGCCTGGCCCCCGGCTGGGTGGGGCTGTATGCGGTGAACGTGCAGTTGCGTGGGAGGGTGTCCTCCGGCGTCCATAACCTTCAGGTCGTACTCGGCGGGGTGGTCAGCAACACGGTGACGGTTGCCGTTCGTTAGGAGCGCGCGGCTGGATGCTGCCGGGCCGCTTGGGCGAAACTCGAAATGTGGTGGAGGCGGCGGGAGTCGAACCCGCGTCCGAGAATGTCCGCTGTGGGAGCCTACGTGCGTATCCGATTCGGTGTTTTCGGGTACCGCCGTCAGAACCGGCAAGAGCGACGGCAACCTAGTCCGGTTGATCTCGGCCTGGGGCTTCGGACCGGAGCCTTGCGCCTATCCCGCTAAATGACGCTCACTAACTGGCGGGCGGGCCCACCAGCCGGAGCGGCCACCTAATTAATTAGGCAGCGAATGCAAACTGCGTGTTGGCAGTTTTAAGTTTCCGATCGTTTTACGGGAGCTCGGAACCCGGCACGCCTCTTCACATCGGATACAAACCCGTCGAATCCGTTACGCCCCCTTTCTAGTGACTATTCTATCAGACTAGCGGTAGGATCTATACATTGGAGGTTGCGATGCACGTGCATTCGCGGCGCGGTTTTCTCGCGCAAACGCTGGGCGCGGGATCCTTCGGGGCTACCGTGATGGAGCAGGCGGTCCTGCGTGCCGGGCAGGCGCGGGCGCAATCCACCACTACACTGGCGGTGTGGTTCGACCTCGAGTACGTCGAGTTTGTGTCCGCCACGCTGGTGCGCTATAGCTCCGACTTCCCGCGCAAAGGTCCGGCTGAGGTGCTGGCCGAAGCCGTTCAGGAGAACGTTGCGGGCACCTATAGGGCGCTGGAGAGAACGTAGCCGGCATGGCAGAAACGCAGTTCGCCTCGGAAACGGAAGTCCGGAACCAGGATCAGCTCGTGCCTCTGTACAACGTCGTTCTGCTAGATGACGACGTGCACACTT
>Ga0182017_10002674_pt1 | contig 13459 bp, 14 predicted proteins | sample 712E3DmetaG_FD_120492 | JGI IMG/M metagenome (GOLD analysis project Ga0182017, IMG submission 120492) | Permafrost microbial communities from Stordalen Mire, Sweden - 712E3D metaG | ecosystem: Environmental > Terrestrial > Soil > Wetlands > Permafrost | place: Sweden: Stordalen | collected... | reverse complement strand
CCTTGGGTTGGCGGGAGTTGAGGCGTGTGCCTTTGCCTGCGGCTAGGATAACCACGGCCAGATTCGAACTTGATTCCGCTCCGCTTTCTCTTGTTTGGCTCACTATTTCTTCTCCGCCGCACCAGGTTTGCCCGGCTGCGGAATTATTATGTCCACCGTCTGCACCGGTCCCAGTTTCAGTTCGTCCAGGCCGGGCTTGATCTCAGGCCCGTTGCCCACCACCAGCACGGCCAGTTTGTCAGGATGGATGTATTTCTTTGCCACCGTGCTTAGATCGGCGAGAGTCACCTTTTCCAGGGCGGCCTTGTAGGTCTCAAGATAGTCTGCCGGATAGCCGTAAAACTCCAGCCTCACCCGCTCGGCGAGCACCTTGTCTTTCGTGTCATAGCGGAAGAGGAAGGAGTTGAGGATGTTGTCCTTGGCGCGATTCAGTTCTTCCTGCGTGAAGGGCCTGGTGGTCAGCCCGTCAATCTCGGACAAGGCGGCCTTCGTCGCGTCCACGGTGGAGGCGCTCTTGGTCATCACCATAACGCGGAACGCAGCCGGATGGTCGTAGGCAAAGTTCAAGCCGCCTCCTACAGCATAGGCCAGGCCCAGTTCGGTGCGGACTTTTTGAAAAAGACGGCTGGCGAAGCTGCCGCCGAGAATCTCGTTCATGACCGCTAGCTTGGGAACGTCAGGATTGTGGCGGTCGGTGCCCAGGCCCACGATCTGTACGTTGGACTGATTCACGTCTTCCTTGTCAATGAAGGAGATGTCCGGTTTGGGGCCTATAAAGACGTCGTGGCGGGCCGGCATGGACTTCACAGGCGGGAGTCCTTCAAGGGCGGCGCGCAGTCTGGCCTCCATGGCCACGGGGTCAAAGTCACCGCTGACGCCCACAATCATCTTGCCGCCGATGGTACGGTCGTGCCAGGCCTTCAGATCTTCCACCGTAACCGCGCTGATGGTGGCCAGCTCGGGCTGCCGGGTGTAGGGACTATTGGTCCCGTAGACTAGCTTGGCGGATTCGCGGCGGGCGATCTCTCCTTCATCGTCGTTGCGCCGGACGATGCCCGTTGCCTCCTGTTGCTGAGCTAGTTCGAGCTTTTCGGCACTGAACTTGGGGTGCAGCAGGAGGTCCAGAGCCAGGGAAAAAACCTGCTCCGCATCGCCCTTGAGCGAATCCCATGAGAGGGAAGTGGAGTCATTGCCGCCTTCGGTCTCGATGTGCGCGGCCTTGGCCTCCAGCAGATCGTCCAGCGCGTCGCCGCCCAGCTTGGCTGTCCCGCTGGTCCGCCAGGCCTGCCCATAGAGGCCAACCAGGCCGGTTTTGGGCTGATCCTCGTCTCGCGTCCCGCCCGGAATCAGCACCGACCCGGAGACGAACGGCAGCTCATGATCTTCCTGGAGGAAGAGGACGATGCCATTCTTCAACTCGATGCGCTTGGGCTGCTGGGGTTTGAAGTCGTGCAGCTTGGGGATGGGAATCTTCTCCCATGACTTGCTCTGCTGGGCAGAGAGAACATTGGGAGCAAGAACGGCGGCAAAGACGGCGCCGGCCAGGAAAAATCGGGAAATAAACTTCATCGACAGACGGTTCATTGCGCGCCTCCGTCTTTCTTGCTCGTAGCGGCGGGAGCTTCCGTTTCGATCCAGGCCTCGGTACGGTTCGAGGCTACGAAGACCTGGCTGGCTACGCGGCGAATATCAGCTTTGGTCACCTTGTCCACCCGGTCCAGTTGCCGGAAGAGCTCGCGCCAATCGCCGAAACGGGTCTGGTATTCCGTCAGAGAGTTTGCCAGTCCCTGATTGTCGGCCAGTCCGCGTAGCAAGCCTGCGCGGGTGCGAGTCTTGAACATGGCCAGCTCCTCGTCGGTCACATCGGCGGTCTTCAGCTTGTTGATTTCATTGTGGATGGCGTCGCGCATCTCCGCCGGGGTGTGCCCCGGCAGCGGAACGGCATAGAGCGCGAAGAGCCCCGGATACTTATCGCCGGGAAAGGGGCTGAAGCCCTGCGCTTCAGCGGCAATCTGAGCATCGCGCACCAGGCTGCGATAGAGCCGCGAGACCCGGCCGTTCGACAGGATGTCGCTGATGGCGTCGTAGACCGAGTCGTCTGGATCGCGGTAATCGGGCCGGTGATAGCCTTCAACGTAAAACGGTTGCGTTTGCTCGCGAATCGTGACCGTCTTCTCGGCAAATTGTTTGGGTTCGACGGTGGTCATCTCCTCGGGCTTTGGCCCGGCAGGAACCCGGCTGAAGTATTTCTCCAGCATGGGTAGCACGTCCGATGCTTTGACGTCGCCCACCACAGCCACCACAATGTTCGATCCCACGTAATACTTCTTGTGGAACGCCATCGCCTCGGTGGCCGTAATTTGGCCCACCTCGCTGGGCCAGCCAATGTTGCTGCGGCCGTAGTTGTGGGCCACATAAGCGGTAGCCAGAAACTGCTCCACAAGCCGGCCAATGGGGTTGGAGTCGGTGCGCATGCGCCGTTCCTCGACCACCACATCACGTTCCTTATAGAACTCGCGGGGCACCGTGTCGGCCAGGCGGCTGCTTTCCAGCCACGCCCACAGCTCCAGACGGTTCTCCGGCATCGACCAGAAGTAGACCGTCTCATCCAGCGCCGTGTAGGCGTTCAAGCCCTCAGCCCCGTTACGTTCGGCCACATCGGTGAACTGGTTGGGGATGACGAATTTGTGCGCCTCGGCCTCGGCGGCTTTAAGTTGTTTATTCAGCTCGGTCAACTTCTTTTCGTCGCGGCCCACGGCCTTCAGATACTCGGCCTCGTAGGCGTAGTTGGCTGCCTCCACTTTGTCCAGGGCAATCTTCTCGGCGGCGTAGTCCGTGGTGCCGATCTCGCTGGTTCCCTTGAAGGCCAGATGCTCAAACATATGCGCCAGTCCGCTCTGGCCTGAAGGGTCGTTCACATCGCCGGCGTCAATAAAGGTGGAATAGCTGAAGACCGGGGCTTCAGGCCGCTCGCAGACGATCAGGGTGAGACCGTTGGGAAGCACTTTAGTGGTTGTCCGCTGTTCGAAACTCTTCAGGTCCTGTGCCTGAGCGCCGGCGAAGGCCATGGCGGCGGCCAGCAGCACGAAAGCACACCACCAAAACCGGGAAGAAATTTTGATTTGCATCCAATCTCCTTGTTTGAAGGATACGAAACCGACGCCCTCGCACTCTTCCAAGCTAGTTCCCTTGACCGGAGAGGGTCAAACCTGTTTTTGCACCGGCAGCAGGCAGGTTTTTGTATTGGCGGCACCATGTGAGTCCCCGATTGCCGTAATCTGCTGATAGACGAGACAACAGAAGACTCCGAGGGTTGAGCATGCAAAAGATCGTTGACTTCATCCTCGAGCTCGACAAGCTCAAGGGGGTTACGCGCAAAACTCGCCCTCTGGGCCTCGACCGCTACGAGAACTCCGCTGAGCATAGCTGGCAGATTGCGCTGCTGGCGCTCTCGCTGGCGGAGTATGCCGAACCGGGAATCGATATCCATCGGGTGGTGTGCATATTGCTGGTACACGACATCGGCGAAATCGATACCGGGGACACGATTGTCTACGCTGTAGGGGGCTGGGACGAGCGCAAAGCGGCCGAGTTGGCGGCGGTGAGGCGGATCTTCGGAAAGCTGCCCAAAGATCAAGAGGCACAATTTCTGGAGCTGTGGCAGGAGTTCGACAACGAGGAAACACCGGATGCCCTTTTTGCTCATGCCGTGGACCGGGCTATGCCGGTGTTGCTGAATCTGGCCAACAACGGCCAGAGTTGGCGCGAAAACGGCATCAGCTACGAGCGTGTTGCAGGCCGGGTGGGCCCGCAGGTTCGAGCCGGCTGCGTGCCTCTGTGGAATTATCTGGAGGTACGGCTCAAGGAGGCGCAACAACAGGGCTGGTTCGGTGCGGACACCGGAAGCGCGGGGAATTCGTTATTGGGATGACGAACAATCCGCTTCATCACGCAAAGGGGCGTCGGCGATTCCTTACGCCATCCTGATGCTGGCGTTGGTAGCATGAAGCAATGCCGCGGAACCCCCAAGATCGCCGACACCTCACCCCGCTTTGGCGGGCGGTGATTGAGATTGCGTTCATTGTCTTTCTTTTTTATTCCAATCTGTTGATGGGAGAGTTCACGGTTGCAAATGGGCGCGAGAAGAGCCTTGCCGTTGCCTTCCACGACATCGTGACCGGCACGAATTTTGCGATAGCCATGGTCTCCGGGCTGATTGGATATGTGGTGTTTGAGTATCTTCGCAAGAAGCTGTAGCGACGGCTAGCTCGCCGGAATCTACTCTCTCCTTGACCCTGTGCCCCGCGCTTCCGTATGCTGCGATGGTTTCCGCGTGGCAGATGGATTCGTCCTTCAGCTACGCAGGGAGAGCCCGCATGAGCCCGACTTCCCCGGCCGCAACTCCTGCTATTAGCCTTGCCGCCCAACCGTTTCTGGTCCGCCGCGCCGCGGTGCTGGGGGCCGGAACCATGGGTTCCCGCATCGCTGCCCACCTGGCAAATGCCGGAATCCCAACCCTGCTGCTGGATATGGTTCCGGCAGGAGCCGGCCCACGTAACCGGCTGGCGCTGGCGGCAATAGGAGCTCTCGCCATGGCCAGGCCGGCCGCCTTCTATGAACCATCGCTGGCCGCGCTCATTACTCACGGCAACTTCGACGACGACTTGGGCAAATTGGCCGAGTGCGACTGGGTGGTGGAGGTAGTGGCTGAGAATCTGGCCATCAAGGCGGCCCTGCTCAAGCGCGTCGTGCCCCATCTTGCGCCCCATGCAGTACTCACCACAAACACTTCGGGCCTGCCGGTAGCGCAGATCGCTGCAGGTCTGGCAACGCATCGGGAACGTTTCTTCGGAACCCACTTCTTCAACCCGCCGCGCTATATGCGCCTGGTGGAGGTGATTTCCACCGCCGAGAGCGATCCGGCGGTGGTGGCGGCCTTTACCGCCTTCGCCGACCGAATATTGGGCAAGCAAGCGGTCGCAGCCCATGATACGCCCAACTTTATCGCCAATCGCATTGGGATTACGGTTATGTTAACTGCGGTTAACTTAATGCTAGAGCAGGGACAAACCATTGAAGAAGTGGATCTTTTGACCGGTCAGGCGATCGGATGGCCTAGAACCGGCACCTTCCGGCTAGCAGACCTGGTGGGCATCGATATTCTGGCCCATGTGGTCGCCAATTTCCCCCAGGGCGTGCCTCAAGGCGGCTATTCGGGCGTTCTGGAAGAGATAGTGAAGCGGGGCTGGCTGGGCGATAAAATCGGGCAGGGTTTCTACAAGAAAAGTCGTGGAACCGAGGGCAAGGAAGAGCGCCTGGTGCTTGATCTGGCGACCTGGGAGTATCGCCCCGCCGTCAAACCGGCGCTTCCGGCACTGGAGACGGCCAAGAACGCCGCAACCGTGCCGGAGCGATTGCGGCTTCTGCTGGCCAACGACCCAGCCAAGGACAAAGCCGCGGCCTTTTTGTGGCCATTTCTGGCTTCGCTGTGGAATTTTGCCGCCGACTGCATCGGCAAGGTAGCCAATGACGCGGCCTCCATCGACCAAGCCATGCGCTCCGGCTTCAACTGGGAGCGGGGGCCGTTTGAGATGTGGGATGCGGCCGGAGTTGCCTCGACCGTGGCGCGGATGAAGGCACTCGCAATTCCAGTGAGCCCGCGCGTGGAGGCTCTGCTGGCTGCCGGGCAGCAGTCCTGGTACGCGAGCGGGGGGCGGGAGTGCTTCCAGCCGGAGAGGGGCAGGCTGGAGCCGGTTGCAACCGTTCCTGGTCACGCCCGGGTTGCGGATTTCCGGCGCTCCAACGGCGTGGTCCGTTCGAACGCGGGCGCGTCGCTGGTCGATCTGGGCGACGGCATCGGCTGCATCGAGCTGCACTCGCTGAAGAACGCTATCGGCGGCGATGTACTGGCGCTGATCTCGACGGTGTTGAATCCCACCTCCGATGCGGTGCGCGACTTTGCCGGGTTTGTGATTACCGGCGACCGCGAGAACTTCTCAGTGGGCGCCAACCTGATGCAACTGCTGTTGACTGCGCAGGAGGGCGAGTGGGAGGAGCTGGCCGCAGCGATTCACGGCTTCCAGCAGATGACCGCGGCCATCAAGTTCTGCCCGCGTCCGGTGGTGGCTGCGCCCTTTGGCATGACCTTTGGCGGCGGCGCGGAGATCTGTTTGCACGCCACACGCCGCCAGGCCCACGCGGAGACATATATCGGACTGGTCGAGACCGGGGTGGGTCTGATACCAGCCGGAGGCGGAACGAAGGAGATGTTACTGCGGGCAGTGGACGCTGCTGTTGCTCTGGCCCCACCCGATCCGCGCGAACCGCCTTCGCGCTTTGCTCAGTCGGCGGAGCTGGCCACCGCGCTACGGCGAGTGTTTGAGACCATCGCACTGGCCAAAGTTTCCACCTCGGCTGCGGAGGCGCGGCCGTTGGGATTGCTGGGGCCGGCGGACCGCATCACCATGAACCGCGAGCGGCTTTTGCTTGACGCGAAGGCGCACGTTGCGGCGCTGGCCGGGGCCGGTTATATCGCGCCCCAGCCGCGTACCCGGATTCCCGCTCCCGGAACAGCGGCGCTGGCCACGCTGGAGACGGGCATCTTTCTGATGGGCGAGGCCGGATACGCCTCCGAGCACGACCAGAAGGTCGCCCGCTGGGTGGCGTACATCCTGGCTGGCGGCCGGGTGACGACGGGATCCTCGGTCAGCGAGCAGTACCTGTTGGATCTGGAACGCGAGGCGTTCCTCTCTCTCTGCGGTGAGCGCAAGACGCAGGAACGGATTGCGTATACGCTGAATACCGGGAAGCCGTTGCGGAATTAACCATGATGCGAACGACGCTCATTTTGCTTACCGCTTTACTGGCGCTGGGAAGCTACCCGGCCAAGGGTCAAAGCGTTTTGCATCCGGCGCAGCCGCCTCCGGCCCAACTCACCGAATCCGGCCAGATATTCGTTGCCGGCCGCGCGACTGCTTACTTCATCCGCCATCTCCCGGTCAGCTCGTTTCCCGAACTGCCTGCCGCGGTTCAAGAGTTGCTCAACCGGCGCGGCTGCCTGATTCCGCAAACCTATGAGGCTCACGGCCCTGAGAATGTCGTTCACGCCAGCCTGGAGCGCGCCGGCTCCTCCGATTGGGCCGTTCTGTGCTCGGCCGAGGGAACGGTTTCGCTGCTGGTATTCTTCGGCAGCACTCCGGCGCAACTCGTGGTGTTGGCATCGGCGCCGGAGACCGAGCGCCTGCAAGCCCACGACCCGAGCGGCGTTCTCGGCTTCAACTGGGGCATCGATCCCGCATCGCCCGAGCAGATTCGCACCGCCCAGATCGGCTTGCTGCATCGCCCGGCGCTCGCTGACCACGACGCCCTGGCCGACTCGCTCCTCGACCACCGCACTGTCTACCATTTCTATGCCAAGAATGCCTGGATCGTGCTGGAAATGCCGGAATGACGGATTTTTTGAGCATCATCGGAGAGTGAGTATGACAATAAATGGCGTCTTGATTCGATTTCGCATCATTTTAGTGGATTACCTGGTTTGTTTACTTCTGTTGGCGGCCATTTGTGCTGGGCAACAGCCGGTTATATTAACGGACCATTCCAACATTGCTTTGAAGCGGTTCCTTCAGAGGGAATTGACTGCCCCAAGATTTGGAACTGACATAACAACACGATTCTCGTCAGCAATCATCAAATCCAACGGTTTTACTCAGGAAGAAATCGTTGTTTACATCTCAGGCCGATCTTGGTGTGGAACTGGCGGATGCAGGTTGTGGATAATTGAGCCCGATGGTACGTCCTTCAAGGTGATCGGCGAAATGACAATTGTGCATCTTCCAATCCGAGTCCTGCACAGTAAGTCCAACGGCCATTTTGATATTGGCGTGTGGGTGGAAGGCGGAGGTATACAACCCGGATATGAGGCACTGCTCCAGTTTGACGGCAAAGCGTATCCAGACAATCCAAGCGTTGCCCCTGCTCGACAACATACCGAGAAAGTTGCGGGTAAAGTAGTGATTGCAAGGGGTGTTGAGGGAGAATTTCTCTACAAATAGAGATGTTCGTGGAGTACCGTTATCCTTCATTTTTACGGATGAGGGATAACTTGCAAATGATCGTCAAGGAGTATTCCCCATGCCGGAAGCCGTTCTCGTCAGCGCCGTTCGCACCCCAGTTGGCCGCGCCCCCAAGGGCGCTCTTTCTACCACACGCCCCGACGATCTAGCCGCAACTGCGTTGAGCGGAGCTTTGGACCGGATTCCAGACCTCAATAGGGCCGAAATCGACGACGTGATCCTTGGCTGCGCCCAGCCGGAGGGCGAGCAGGGGTGGAATATCGCCCGTATGGCCGCCCTGCGCGCGGGACTGCCGGTTGAGATTCCCGGTATGACCGTCAACCGACTCTGTTCTTCAGGACTGGAGGCCATCGCGCTGGCCGATCTGCGCATCCGCTCAGGCGGAGACCGGGTGGTTGTGGCCGGCGGGGCCGAATCGATGAGCCTGATTCCCATGGGAGGCCTCAAGCCCAGCCCCAATCCCTGGCTGGCCGAGCACTACCCGGCAGCCCTGCTGACCATGGGACTGACCGCCGAGCGCGTCGCCCGCCGCTACCAAATCTCTCGCGAAGATCAGGACGCCTTCGCGCTCGCCAGCCACCATAAAGCCCTGGCCGCGCAGGCCACCGGGCGCTTTACAGAGGAACTCGTCCCGGTGACGGTTACGACCGCTGTTCCGGGAACCAAGGCTGGGAAGCCCGTCGTAACGGAAACGATCTTTGCCGCCGACGAAGGCCCGCGCGCCGACACATCCCTCGAAGCCCTGACCAACCTCAAGCCAGCCTTTCATGCGCAGGGAACAGTGACCGCTGGCAACTCCTCGCAGACCTCCGACGGCGCGGCGGCGGCTGTTTTAATGGAAGCCGGCTGGGCGCGGGAGTTGGGGATTCGTCCACTGGGACGCCTGGTGGCCTACGCCGCCACCGGCTGCCTGCCGGAGGAGATGGGTATCGGCCCCATCACCGCCATTCCGAAGGCGCTGAAGCTGGCCGGACTCACACTGGACGAGATCGGCCTCATCGAACTGAACGAGGCCTTTGCCGCGCAGGCGCTGGCCGTGATCCGCGTGCTGGGCCTCGATCCGGAGCGGATCAACGTGAATGGAGGCGCCATCGCACTCGGCCATCCGCTGGGATGTACGGGGGCCAAACTCACCGCCACGCTGCTGAGCGAGATGCGACGGCGCAAGGTGCGCTATGGGATGGTGACAATGTGCGTGGGCGGCGGAATGGGCGCGGCAGGGATCTTCGAGCTGCTCAAATAACGCAGAGATTAGGCAAATAACAGGAACGGCCAGGGTTGCCCCTGGCCGTTCCTGTTAAATCTGAACTTCTTGCGGCTTGGCCACGCTACGCCTTGGCGGTGGCCAAAGCCTTCAGCCGCGCGTTCAGGCGGCTCTTGTAGCGAGAGACGGTGTTGTTGTGGAGAATGCCCTTCTGCACGCTCTTGTCGAGGGCGGAGACGGTCTCGCGATACTGCACCTGGGCGGCCTTCACATCGCCCTTGGCTAGGGCCTCGCGCAGATCCCTGAGGCTGGTGCGCACGCGGCTGCGGTTGGAGCGATTTACTTCAGAGCGGGTCTCGGTCTGCCGGGCGCGCTTCAGCGACGATACATGATTTGCCATTGTGTTCCTTACACTTTCGTGGGTTATGCGGGGTCAGAATGCAACTCAAGCCGCATCCCTCGCAATTTCTTAGTCTACGGGAAAGCGAGCGGCGGGTCAATGCGGCCGAGCGAGAGTTACGGCTGCGTGGTGGCTGGCCTTGCGGAAGCGCTCCGGAGAGGATAAATTGGCGGTTCAGCCCGAAGGATAAGATTGAGCTATCGGGAAGCCGGAATTGGTAACTTCATTCTTTATAGGAGAGGCGCCAGATGCCAGGGAAGCTCGAGTTAATGCTAGGACCGATGCGGAGCAACAAGACCGCGGAACTTTTGCGGCGCGCCGATATGCGGCGCCAGTACGCTGGCCAATATGTCCTGGTCCTCAAGCCGAACGACGACACCAAGGGCGGCCCTGGGATTGTCGAGAGCCGCAATCCGAAGGGTCACGGCAAGATGAATGCCCTGGAGTTCAACTCTCACAACCCATGGGAGGTTCTCGACGCTATCTCCGAAAAGGAAGTGGAGATTGGGAAAAGGGTGGAGTGCATCGCCATCGATGAAGGGCAGTTTGTGGAAGGGCTCTTCCTGTTTTCGAAACATCTGCTCGACGCAAACCACGACGTTCTTGTGGCGGGACTCGACCTGGACTTCAGAGCGATCCCCTTTGGAGAGATGCTCAACCTGACTTGGCTTGTGAATGCCTACGGCGGCAGCATTACCGAGTGCATGGCGTACTGCAACTGCGGAAGCCGGGCTCTCTACAGCCAGCGGCTGATCGAGGGACAGCCCGCTCCCTATGACAGCCCCGTCAAGGTGCCTGGAGACGCCTACGAGCCGCGCTGCGCGGAACATTTTGTGCTGCCGGGAAGGCCGCACTAAGGCCTGTTCACACGATCATCGCGAATGGCGTTGCGAGTTGCCGACGAGCGGGAATCCTTCAGGCGATCACAGGCAGGGCAGGCATCTCTCCCAGTTCCTTGGCTTCGGCGACTACGGCGTCGAGGTGCGAGAGAACCTCGGGCACGGTCATGGTGTAGATTTCGCGGCGGGAGTCGTAACCCTCATCCATCAGTTGTTTCAGGTAGCGGCCGGCAATCTGGGCGGCAAGTTGGTCGGTAATCACCTTGCCGGTGCGCTCTTTCTGCTCGCCCCAGGCCGCGAGGGGCAGGGCAATCCACAAGGGGCGGCCATTCACATCGAAGCGAACATCGACGGCGTCAGCGTGGCGCGTGGCGATGGCTACCAAGGTGCCCCTCCAGCGGCAGTGCAGGTTCTCGCCGCTCCAGCGGTCGGCTACATGGAAGTCTTCGTACATACTGATAGCCTATCGCTCCCGCTGGGGCTATGGCAATGAGAAGCTGCGCGTTTGGGTGCGATGGACGCTGCTATTGGCGCGCTGATAGACTGATTGGGTTGCAGTAGCAGCGCCTCCGCCGGTACGGACCCGCCTGCAAGCCAGCTTAAGAAGGACAAGAAAAGACCCGTGGATACTCAAACCCGTCACGCCCTCAAAAAAGACAGTTTTGCCCAGGCCACCGCGAGCAGCGTTAGTTGGCTGAGCGGCCACCGTTCTGGAGTAGTGCGCTGGGCCGTCAGCGCCGGTGTCGTTCTGGTGCTGGTTGTCGCCACTCTGGTTTACTGGAATTGGAGCTCGACCAAGGCCAACACGGCTCTGGGCGCGGCCCTGGATACCTACATTGCACCGCTGGCCCAGCCGGGCGCGCCGGCCGAAAACGGAGTCTACGCGAGCACAGCCGAACGGTCAAAGGCCGCGAATGGACAGTTTTTAGCGGTGGCCAAGCAGTACGGCTGGCTGGCGGAGGGCGCCAAGGCTCACTTCTTTGCCGGCGTCACCTACCAGGAACTGGGTCAGAATGCCTCGGCCGAGGCTGAGTTGAAGGCCGCGGCCGGGAGCTGGGACCGCAACCTCGCGAACCTGGCCAAGCTGGCGTTGGCCGGGCTCTATCACCAGACGGCCCGCGACGCGCAGGCCATCGACCTTTACAACGCGCTTACCGCCAAGCCGTCGGAGACGGTTTCAGCGAGCGTGGCACAGCTTAACCTGGCCGACCTGTATGCGGCGGCGGGCAAGCAGGATCAGGCTCGCGCCTTGTGGGCCAAGGTCAAGGACGCCGACAAGGATGGTCCAGCCGGCGCCATTGCCGCACAAAAGCTGGCCCCCAGGCAGTAGGGCAGCGAGGTTTCCCACCCTTGGCGCAAAAAACAATACGCGCCTAGGATGGGGCACCCAGCATTTGTGGAATGTCAGGCACGCAGGGTTCTCCAAGTCTAACGGCGATCGCGAATGCCTGAGCAATTTCCTCTCCGCCTGCGTCTGGTGAACTATGAGCACCGGCCAGGCAGTATTCGCAGGTTGGATGGAGATTCCCAAGAGAGCGGCGCACGAACGAGACCGCACGCAGGCGGAGGAAGAGATGCTTGCGGCGCTGGTCAGCCAGTACTCGGGTACACTCTACCGGGTTGCCTTCTCCGTTTTGCGCAATGCAGCCGATGCCGAAGACGCCGTGCAGGAGGCCTTTCTGCGCGTGCTGCACCATTGCGACACGCTGAATGAGTTGCGCGACCAACGGGTTTGGCTGATCCGTATCGTCTGGAATATCGTGCTGGACCGCAAGCGCCGCGCGAAGACCCGCCCTGAGACCGACGATGTAGCCGATCTGGCGCGGGTTCTGCCCGCCGAGGGACTCTCCGCCGAGCAGATCGCTTCAGCCGCGCAGCACCACGCGCACGTTTTGGCCTGCGTGGAGCGGCTGCCCGCCAAGGAACGCCAGGTGCTCATGCTTTCGGCCTTCGAGGAGCTATCGAGCGTGGAGATTGCCTCGATTCTCGGGACCACCGAGTCCAGCGTCCGCTCGCGGCTGTTCCGCGCCAGGAACCTGATGGCAGAGCTGCTTAATCACGCTAGGAGTTTGCGATGAATACAACGAATCAGAACGCATTCGCCAACGACTCTGTTGAAGCTACGTTGCGGTTGATCGCCAACCTTCCTGCACCGAAAGGGCTTGAGGATCGCATCAACGCGAGCTTACGTACCGCGCAACAGTCGGTGCCGCGCAAAGGCCGCTTACTTTCTTGGCCAGGGACTAAATTCAGGTCGGGCAGCGACTGGATGCGCAGCGCTGCTGCCGCGGCCATTGTGCTTGTGGTAGCCGGGGGCGGGTGGGGCATTTACTCGCACGTGCAGCCGGCCAGGAGCGTTGCTGCGCCGCCGCACGTTGCCGCGTCAGCCGGATTCTCGAGCGCCGGGGCCATGCGTACGCCGAATACGCTGAACGGGCCTGTTGTGACTCACCCGGTGACGGTAAAGACGCGGCCGGTCAAGAATCCGGCTCAGAAGCCGCATCACAGGGTCAAGGCTGCCGCGGCAAACAAGGCCGCCGCTCAGCCCATTGCGCCTGCGGCGAAGTAGAGCAAATTCTGCTTTGAGGGCGAGGATTACGAGTTCTTCGTAACCGCCCGGATTGCCATGCCCAGCAGGGCTAGTACGACAGCTCCCCAGAAGGCGGGAAGGAAGCCGTTCACGCGGAATCCGCGCACAATGCTCGACGCCAGCAGGATCATCAGGGCGTTGATGACCAGGAGAAAGATCCCGAGTGTGACGATGCTGAGGGGGAAGGTAACGATCTTGAGGAAAAAGCCCAGGGTCGCGTTCAGCAGTCCGATCACCAGCGCGGCGATCATGGCCGGCCAGAGCCCGTCAACGGTAAAGCCGGAAACGACTCCGGAGACCACCAGCAGGGCACAGGCATAGAGCAACCATTGAATCAGCAGTCCGATCATT
>Ga0182017_10002672_pt1 | contig 13464 bp, 6 predicted proteins | sample 712E3DmetaG_FD_120492 | JGI IMG/M metagenome (GOLD analysis project Ga0182017, IMG submission 120492) | Permafrost microbial communities from Stordalen Mire, Sweden - 712E3D metaG | ecosystem: Environmental > Terrestrial > Soil > Wetlands > Permafrost | place: Sweden: Stordalen | collected... | reverse complement strand
TTCCGAGCCGCCTGCTTGCCGCCTCCCATGGCATTGGAGACGTTCGATGCGCCGGTAATTACGTCGCCGCCGGCATAGAAGCCGGGACGGCTGGTCTCCAGCGTGAAGCGATCCACAACAATCGTGCCTTCTTCCTTGAGTTCCAGGCCCGAGGCCTTGCAGAAATCCAGGTCGAAGGTCTCACCCACGGCCAGAATCACGCTGTCGCACTCGAAGCGCTGCACCTCGTCGGTGGGAATCGGCCGCTTGCGGCCCGATTTGTCGTACTCTCCCAGTCGCGTCTTCACTATCTCGATGGCCTTCACATTTCCAGCCGCATCGCCCAGGATGCGGTGCGGCGCGGCCAGAAAGACGATCTTGACGCCCTCCTCCTCGGCTGCCTGAATCTCCTCGTCGATGGCCGGCATATCCTTGCGCTCGCGCCGGTAGAGGATGGTGGCGCTGGCCCCCATGCGCTGCACGGAGCGAGCCGAATCGATGGCCGCGTTGCCGCCTCCGATAATCGTGACCCGGGAGCCCTTCTTCACTTTTTCCACTTTGGCCCCCGACTCCAGGAACGGCAGGGCTGGATAAACGCCCTTCAACTCCGTTCCCGGCAGATAAAGCCACGACTCCTTCCACGTTCCGATGGAGAGAAAAACAGCGTCAAAACGGCTTGCCAGTTCGTTCAAGGGAAGATCAAAGCCCACCCGTACGTTGAATTCCATCTTCACGCCGACGCCCTCGATCAGGTCCAGTTCGCGCCGCAATACCGATTTCGGCAACCGGTACTCGGGAATGGCGAAACGCAGCATTCCGCCCGCCTCGTTGCGCTCCTCGAAGATAGTGACATCGTGGCCCAGCATAGCCAGATAGAAGGCCGCGGTCAGGCCCGTCGGACCGGCCCCGGCCACGGCGACCTTGCGGCCCGTGGGTTCGAGGCGGCGCGCCACAATCCGCTTGAGCATAGGCTCAAAGCGTTTGGTTTGGTAGATCGCGTCCGCAAGGTAACGATGCACCTCGCGCATATTCACTACCTCGTCGAAGGATTGGCGGCGGCAGCGGTTATCGCAGGGATGCTGACAGACACGCCCCGTGGAGGCGGGCAGCGGATTGTCCAGAATCACGGACTCGAAGGCGTCCTCCAGCCGGCCCTCTTGATACAGCTCCAGGAAACGCGGAATGTTCATCCGCAACGGGCAACTGTTCTCGCAAGGCGATAGGGCCAGTTCCTGGCAGACCCCGGCGCGGCAGCGCTTGGCCACGATATGGTCCTCGTACTCATCACGGAAGTGCCTCAGGGTAGTCAGCACGGGATTCGGCGCCGATTGCCCCAGTCCGCACAGTGAGCATTCGCGTATCATTCGCCCCAGTTCATCCAGAATCCGCAGATGGTCCGAGCTTCCGTTGCCCTCGGTGATCGAGTTCAGCAGGCGTAGCGCCTTGTTCAATCCCACTCTGCATGGCACACACTTCCCGCAGGACTCGGAATGCGTGAATTCGACAAAATAACGGGCCACGTCGACCATGCAATTGTCTTCGTCCAGGACGACCATGCCCCCGGAACCCATGATGGATCCGAGCTGCGCTAGGCTCTCGTAATCCACCGGAGTGTCCAGCATCTCCACCGGGATGCACCCGCCGGATGGACCGCCGGTCTGAACCGCCTTCACGCGGCGGCCGGCCACTACGCCTTCGCCGATATCGTAGATATAGGTCCTGAGCGGTGTGCCCAACGGCATCTCCACCAGTCCCGTGTTCTGCACTTTGCCCACCAGCGAGATGACCTTAGTTCCAGGGCTCTTCGTGCTGCCGGTCTCGGCAAACCACGCCGGACCCCTGGCCACGATGGGAGCGATGTTGAACCACGTCTCCACGTTGTTGATGTTGGTCGGCTTACCCCACAATCCCTTCTGCGCAGGGAAGGGCGGACGCGGATGCGGCCTGCCGGCAAATCCTTGCAGCGAAGCGATCAGGGCGGTCTCCTCGCCGCAGACAAAAGCCCCCGCGCCCTGCACCAGCTCGATGTTGAAGTTGAATCCGCGGTCCAAGATGTTCGCGCCCAGCAGCCCGTACTCACGCGCCTGCTCAATGGCCCGGTTCAGGCGGCTCACCGCCAGCGGATACTCGGCGCGCACATACACAATGCCTTCCGTCGCGCCAGTCACATAAGCGCCGATAATCATCCCCTCCAGCAATGCATGGGGATCGCCCTCAATCTCATTGCGGTTCATGTAGGCGCCGGGATCGCCCTCGTCGGCGTTGCAGATCATATACTTGGTATCGGCCTTGGCCTTGGCCAGGAAGTCCCATTTGTTGCCGGTCAGGAAGCCGGCTCCGCCGCGTCCGCGCAGGCGGGCTGCCTTGATCTGCTCGATCACGCTCTCCCCGCGCCCGTCGATCAGCACTTTGTAGAGAGCCTGGTAGCCGCCCACTCCGATGTACTCCTCAATGTCCGATGGATTGATCAGGCCGCAATTCCGCAGAACGATCTTTTTTTGCCCCTTGAAGAAGGGGATCGCGTTCCACGGCGTAATCTCAGGGTAGCCCTGGCCGTATTTCACTTGCGCGGTAATGTGATCCCACTCCTCGATCTTGCAGTAGATAAGATCCTTAGGCAGCTTCTGCGAGGAGATGCTCTCCAGAATGCGCGCGGCGTCGTTGGCATGAACGCGATGCAGAATCACCAGCGGATTTCCCGGCAACCGGACGCCGACTAGCGGCTCCTGAAAGCAGGCGCCAAAACAGCCCACACCGGTCAGCATCACGTCCAGGCCGCTGCGTTCAATGGCCTCGTTCAATGCGTGATAGACCTCTTCGGCGCCATTGCCGCGGCCGCAGGTTCCCATCCCCACCGTCACGCGCGGAATGGCCGGCATTAGCTTGGCAAGCCCGGATTCACGAACCGCGTTGAACGAACCGATATCCTGAATGCGCGGCATCACTTTCCCCCTTTGGTCAACGCCTTCACTTCCCGTTGTAACGTGCGCTCGTTCACATGGCTCAGGATGTGGTGATTCACCTCCACCACCGGGGCCAGCGCGCACTGGCCGAAGCAGGCAACCGTGCGAACCGTGAACTTTCGGTCGGCCGTGGTAAGCGCTAGCTTATCGGCATCGTTTGCGTCGCCCTGTTCATGCTCGCTAAGCCCCAGATCCAGGCAAAGCTTCTCCAGCAGATCCCGTGAGCCGCGCGTGTGGCAGGCGGTCCCGCGGCAGACGCAGACCACGTTGTCACCTTGCGGATCGAGGTTGAAGAGAGCATAGAAGGTAGCGGCGCTGTAGATTCTTGCCGCAGGAACCCCGGTCTTCTCCGCGATATACCTCAACGACTCCATCGAGAGATACTTATGCGCGTTGGCAGATTGAACCGTCTCCAGGATTCCCAGCAGCGCGCCGGCGTGGCCCTCATGCGCTGCAATTGCCTGGTCGATCAGAAGCTTCTCGTGAGCATCCAGAACCCCATTGGCGACTCCCTGCATGATTCCTCCCCTTCAAGCCGAATACGGCCGACAGCAGCTTACGCGGCACACAGTTCCCTGCCCCGTGAATCGGGTTGCCGGGATCTCGTTGTCTTTGAATTCGAAAGTAGTCGAATGAAGCGCCCGCGCCTTCCGCTCCCGCTCCCTCAGGGAACGCACTCCGGCGCAATCCTCGCGAAATTGAGAGGCCGGCATAGCTCGGACCCTCCTCATTTCTGGACACACCCGGGAGAAAAAAGAAAGAGGAAGAGAGCATTCGCCATTCAACCCAGATAACCCGGCGAAAGAGGACCCTACGCTACAAGGTTCAGCGCAATCCGTGTAGATTCTCCCTGAAGAATGTCCGAGCGAACATTGAAGCCTGAAGGGAGGGTTGGGATGTGCCTCGCATCACAGATGCTTGTGACGTCTGGTTTTATCAATGCCGCAAATGCTTGCATCAATAAGGGTTGCATGGCTGTAAATCCACATGTTCCTTCGGCAAACCGGAATCGAGGCTAGGATATTTCACCTATGAACCGGAAATTACAGCGAAATTGTCTAGGCTGGCTTAGCCGGATCGGCAGTGGTCACATCCGGTGGTTCAATCTCCGCTTCCCTGGGCTTAACCCTCTCTAATGGCAGTTCTATTGCCTCAATCTGCGGTCCATCCTCTAACGTAGCCTCCTGGGCAGCCGCTTCGTCGGCCTCCGGCTCGACGACAGGCCCCAGCAGCGCGTCAATCCGATACTCCGCTGCCTCGGCCGTAGCCAGAGCCTCCTCGATGATCTTGCTCATCTTCTCCGCCGCGGCGCGGTCCATAGCCGGCCCGCCGGCCAGGCGGAGCAGCGATGGCATCAGCAGCCACCAGAGCAGCTCCTCATACGGCTCGCGAACCAGGTAGGAGTGGCCGCCGGCTTCATGGATGCCAGTTAGCCAGCGCACATCCGGATCACGCCACAAAGCCGGCGAAAGTGCTACCCTTTCGCCCTCGAATGACACCAGTTCGTCCGCCGACGGCCCGGCCTCGGTTTGCGATTCCCTGACTTTGCCGATACCGGAACCCGTCAGCAGCACAACTTTAATGCGAGCCGCGACGCGCCACCCTTCTTCGTCCTCGAATCCAAGTGCGGCGAAGGCCTGAGCGAAGGGTTCGCGCAGCCGGAGACGGTCAAAAAGCTCCAGCGCCACGCGTTCGGGATTCTCTGCATCCACCGATTCGGCCAGCAACTCCAGCGCGCACCAGCCCAGCACCGGCCCCCAGATCGCCGTCGCGGTGAGCTGCGGGCTTGCGCTGGGAAGAACGCGGCGGGCGGCGCCGGTCCAGAGCGCCGGGAAGATCGCCTCCATCGCGGGAATGCGCATCGCTGCGCGAAGACGCTCGCGGAACACCGGGGCCAGCAGGGTTGGGTTCGTTGGCTGGGTCTCGCTGGGCGGCAGATTTTCTTGAGCAATGCGAGAGGTATAGGCCGCCTGCGCCGCGCGTACGAAGCTCTCGCAACGCCTCCACGCCAGTTCGAAGAATTCGCTGCGCTCCCGCTCAATCTTCTTGTCCTTTCCGGTAGCCATCGCGCGCGGATGCTCCGCCAGGTCGGCCATCACGCGGATGAGAGCCGGATCGAGCTGCTGCCGGAGCGCGTCATGCACTGGACGCAGCTCTAGATTCACCAGTGCATCGTCCAGATTGGAAACGCCGTCTCCGTTGAGCCGGTCGCAAAGCCGGTCCCAGGGTTGTTCTCGTGTGGATTGCAACTCGCGCCAATCCAGAAACACGTGGCACTGGTAGGCATGAAGGTCCAGGGGCAGGCCGCGCTCAATTAGATCGTTCCCACGGCGCAGGTATTCGAATCCGGTCAGCGAGTCGCGCCAGGCAAAGACTGTGCCGGGGCCGGCGCTAAGGTCCAGGCCTTCATGCAAACGCATCTGGCGGAGCTGTATGGATCCCTTGTCGGCGTAGGCCGCTGAGAGATGAATCGTGCCGTGCGCCGTGTTGTAGCGGTTGTTGTAGACCACCAGCGCCCGCTCGCCGCCGTTGCGATTCGAGTAGGTAAAGACATTCTCGTCTACCGCTCCCGACGGCTCAAAGAAGTCGTAGAGCAGGAAGTTGCCGCTTTCTGCAAAGAGCCAGCGCCTCTGCAACAGCGGCGCAATCTCGCGTTCGTGCCGCTCGACCATCCAGGGATCAGCCGTTTCGTCGTAGCGGGGCCGCTGGTACTCCATGCCGTACTTCTCAGTGAATCCCTCGATCTGGCCGTGACCAAACATCGGCAGGCCGGGCAGCGTTGCCATCATCACGGCCACGCCGAAGCATTTGTCGCCCTTGCCAAACTGGTCGATGGCGGTACGCTCATCGGGATTGCTCATGAAGTTGACGTAGCGCTTCATGATGTCGGGGTCGAATTCAAGGGTGTTCTTGATGACCAGGCGGTACTTGGCGTTTTCCTCATCGCGCATCATGTTCATGAAGGCGCTGTTGTAGACCCGGTGCATGCCTAGGGTGCGGACGAAGTAGCCCTCCATCAGCCAGAAGGCCTCGGCCAGCAGCAGCGTGCCGGGAACCTCGGCGGCCACGCGATCTACCACCTCGCGCCAGAACTCATGCGGCATCAGGCGGTTGAACTCTGCCTGGCTCATGCTGTATTCGGCGCGTGAGGGGATGGCGCCGCTCGATCCCGGTCCAGGAAACCACAGACGGTGAAAGTGACGCTTGGCCAGGGTCATGGCGGCGTCAAAGCGGATGACGGGAAAGAGCCTCGCCACGTGCAGTATGGTCTGGATCACCTGCTCGCGCGCCGCCGGATTCAGGTAGTCGAGCTGCGCAGTGTCGTTCCAGGGAAAGCTAGTGCCGTCGTTGCCGTGGTAGATATAGCGCGTCTCGCCGCTGGCCCGGTCGCGGCGGCGAAAGACCACTGCGGCATCGCTCTGCTCAAAGTAGTGGTCCTCGATCTTGATCTCCACGCGCCCGTCGTGGGAGAGATCGGGACCGTTGAAGCTGTATGCGGGATAGGGCGAATCCTGCCGGGAGATAAACCAATCCGGATGCTCGACCACCCAGGGCGAGTCGATGCCCATATGATTCGGCACCATGTCGCTGGCCAGCCGGATGCCTTGTCGGTAGGCACGGTCGCGCAGGTTGATGTAGGCTGCCTCACCGCCCAGTTCCTCGGCAATCCTGTAATCGAAGAGCGAATAGGCCGAAGCCACGGCATCCTGATTGCCGCAGAGTTGCTTGATTGTCTTCGACGCGCGGCTGCGCTCCCAGATGCCGATCAGCCACAGCGAATTGAGCCCGCGGCGCGCCAACTCCGCGAGCGCCTCGTCGGGAATTTCGTCGAGTCGGGAAATAGGCCGCCCGTACTGTTTGCTAAGCTGTGCCAGCCACACATACGTGCTCTTGGCGATGAGCACGGCAGTGGGCATCCAGGCCATATCCTTGCTGAACTTTTCATATTCCTGGGCCGGATCGCCGAAGACCGGAACCTCGGAGCGGCTCTCGGTGAAAGGACTCTGCCGGCCGGCCTCCCTGCGGTGTGCCTCAGCCGCATCGGGTGGATTGAACTGCCTCCAGATAGCCAGCTCCTCCTCGCGCAGAATCTCGGCGGCCATCAGCAGCAACTGATCCAGGCTGTCGCCGATCAACGGCTTCCAAAGCCTCCGGATGAGCGCAAGCTGATCGATGAGTGAGCCGGGCGCGCTCACCGCAGGCGCGCGCAGCAAATCGAAGAGGTTAATGGGAGGCGAGCCACGCATGGGGATCAGTGGTCGGGTGGCAAAATATCCCGGCAGCAGTTGCGTTACCTTGCGGTAGACGGTCTTTTCCGCCAGGCTCTTGTCCTCGAAAAGCTCTTCAAATGGCTTGAATGCCTCGTTGCGGTTGGCCGTAAACAGCATCAGCAACTCTTCGAACTCGGCAGCGCGGTGTGAAATCCCTTGAGTAGCGCCGATCAGCCATTGTTTAGGCGTCTCGAACCCGCGCATCACATTCAAACCCGGAAACTGATCGACAAAGGTCACCAGCAGGGTGTCCAGCGCCTCACGGCCAACCCGCGCGGAGAACCAGGTGAGGGCTGAGTTCATCACCTCGGGGTCAAACTTCTCGCGATAGCGCGCCATCAAAACGTGGCTGGCCTCGTCGATCAGCCCCATGGCGTAAAGCTGCCCCCCGTGAACCGCCTGTTCCGGATGTTGTTCCACGTTGCGTGTCTGATTCATGCGATGTGCAAACTCCCGGGCTCCGGCGAGGTTGGCGAAAACGGCGTTTCCCGTAAAGGAAAACAGGGATTCCGCGAACTGGTAGCGCTCACGAGCCTTCCGCGCAATGTGGAATTCCATCATGAAAAATCGAACTCCCAACCTCTATAAGGCCAGCCAAAAGGATAAAGTACTCCCCGTAAGGGCAAATACGCTGGAAACTGTGATTCTAAACCGGCGATGGCGTGGCTGGCTGCTCGCTCGCGCTGCATATTGCCTGCCGGTTCCCCGATGGCCCGCGATTTGGACTCAGCCAAGGCCTCATTCTGGCGCCCGTCCTCGTGATACCATCTCCGAAAAGGCTGTCACCACCTGCATCCGGCCCTGCAAAGGAAATCATCATGAGCCCATTTTCACGCCGCGAATTTCTTAAATCCTCGCTTGCCGTTGGAGCCGTCGGCAGCGTCGGCAATCTCTCCTTGAACGCCGCGCCCCGCACGGCCACCGACACAGTCACTCTGGGTAAATCGGGGATGCCGGTCACGCGCATCGCCTTCGGAACCGGCAGCGACAACGGCCGCGAACAGGCCCGGCTCGGCCAGCAGGAGTTTACGCGCCTCGTTCACTACGCCTACGACCGCGGCATCCGCTTTTTTGAGACCGCTGAGTCCTACGTCACCCCAACCCTACTCGGCACTGCGCTCAAAGGCATACCGCGCGAGAGCTACCGGTTGATGAACAAGGTGACTACCAACGAGGGTGTCGATCCCATGGAGCGCTTCAACGAAATGCTTCGCATCTCGCAGGCCGAGTACTTTGACATTATGCTGCTCCACTGGCAGCACTCGGACGACTGGGTCGCTAAGACTGCCCGCTGGCAAGACGGCATCCTCGAAGCGCAGGCGAAGAAGCTTATCCTTGTGCGCGGTGCGTCGGTCCATGGCCTGCCTGCCCTGCGCCTCATGCCGGGCAACAAATGGCTCGAAGTAGCGCTGGTTCGCATCAACCACAACGGCACATACATGGACGGGCCCAACTGGAAGGACGACAACTGCCCCTCCTGCGTGAGCGAAGTTGTCCAGCACGTCCAGCAGTTGAAGAAAGAGAGCATGGGCATCATCGGCATGAAACTCGTCGGGGCCGGCGCCTTCACACGCCACGAAGACCGCCAGGCAGCCATGCGCTTCGCTTTTAATAACGCCGGGGTCGATTGCGTAACCGTGGGCTTCAAAACCACGCAGCAGATTGACGAAGCAATCGACAACCTTAACCTCGCACTCGCCTAGTACTACTGTGTTATAAACTAGATACCTCAGTTTTGTTTTCTTTGGCGTTGGAAAACGTTGGGTAGTACGTTGAGGGAATGAGCCGTCCCCAACTTGAACTGTCCCGCCAGGCGGAGCGCCTTCAGGTCTTTCTGGATGGTCTGACGCAGGCCGCCGGACATGCTGATCGCGTGGTTCCCATTGAGAACTACACCAAGGGCCTTATGCTGCCGATTGAGCGCAAGAGCGTCGAGCCGATGGCGGCGCGTCTGGCCCCCGGCAACGTGCGCCAGATGCACCAGTCGTTGCATCACATCGTGGCTGACGCGGCCTGGAGCGATGACGCGCTCTTGAAACAGGTTCGCCGCCAAGTGCTGCCTGCCATGACGCGGAAGCATGCACTGGCAGCCTGGATTGTGGATGACACAGGATTTCCCAAGAAAGGTACTCATTCGGTTGGAGTCGTCCGTCAGTACTCCACCCCACGGACGAAAGACCTGTCCGCGGGGACCCCGGACTGCGGGCAGTTGGGCAAGCAGGACAACTGTCGAGTGGCGGTGAGTGTGTCGCTTGCCACCGAAGAAGCAAGTATTCCCGCGACGTATCAACTCTATCTTCCCGAGATCTGGGCCAATGACCCGGAGCGGCGCAAGCAGGCGGGCGTACCCAAAGAGATTCGCTTCCAGACCAAACCGGATATTGCGCTTACGCAGATCCGTTCGCTGGTCAGCGAGGATGTGCCGCGTGGTGTAGTGCTGGCCGATGCCGCCTATGGAAACGATAACGGCTTTCGCGAAGGGCTCGTATCGCTGGAGCTTTCCTACGCAGTTGGCATCCAATCCTCGACCACGCTTTGGCCCCCCGGCATGGTGCCGCTGCCGCCCCAACCGAAGGGGAAAATGGGCCGTCCGCCACGGCTACTGCGGAGGGATGAAAAACATCAGCCGCTTACTGCGAAAGAACTTGCCCTGTGCCTAAGCGCCGCCGACTTGCGCAAGGTGAGCTGGCGTGAGGGAACACGCGGCATGATGCGTTCACGGTTTGCCGCCGTTCGTGTGCGCGTGGCCCATCGCGATTACTGGCGCAATGAGCCGCATCCTGAGCAATGGCTATTGATCGAGTGGCCGGCAACGGAGAAGGAGCCGACGAAATACTGGCTGTCGAATCTGCCCGCGGCGATCGCTCTGCGCAAGCTGGTTGCCCTCGCCAAATTACGCTGGCGCATCGAGCGCGATTACGAAGAACTGAAGCAGGAACTTGGCCTGGGACATTTCGAAGGCCGAAACTGGCGCGGGTTTCATCATCATGCAACGCTATCGATCGCGGCCTACGGCTTCCTGGTTCTGGAGCGGTGCCTTTTTCCCCCCTCGGGCAACTCGCGGCCACTCCAAGCACCCAATATCAAGATTCACATACCCCGAGTGCAATCCGACTACACGCCCCGAGGCGCTGCCCGTACGAACAGAACGGCATAATCCTCAATCCATTGCATCCTTACGCCGCCAGATCGCAACCCACCTCGCCCGCTCGCTGCCTCGGTGTCCGTGCTGCTTACGAGGCTTCTTATAACACAGTAGTACTAGGGTGCTGCCTCAGAAGTTAGTTGCATAATTATGCTGTCATCCTGAGCGGCCGAACCCTGAGCAGAGCAAAGGGAAAGGGAGTCGAAGGACCTGCGGCTCGGCCGCGTCACGGAGGGAAGCGCGGGTCTCACCCCCCCGCATAGGCCAACATAAATAAGGGGGCTTTAGTCCCGAGCCGCCTCACGGCTCAAACTTCACCGGCACATAAACCTCATACCCCGCCCGCTTGAGCTGCTCTCCATTACGCAATACTGCGCCATTCATCCTCACATTCTTGAACACGATGAGCCCAACGCCGTCCCCCATCAAATCGCCGGGCCTTGTCGCCCGCCCAAACTTGCAATTCTCAAAGACGAAATTCGTCAGGTGCGCCGGTCCGCCGTCGATATAGATGTGTCCGCCGTCGTTTTCGAAGGTCGTATTCACGAACTTGAAGTCGTTCAGAGTTACGGCGTCGCTCGATTTCAACCCCTCCGTGTATCCCTTGCCGATAAAATACTTCGGTGTCATCTGAATCCAGACAGCGAACTTGTTCTGGTTAGTCACAAAGTGTACGTCCTCAAAGCGCAGGTGCTCGATATTCGGCGCGCCTCCATACCCGATGGCGATCGCTGAGGTATAGGTGTAATTCACAAATCCCTTCACCACCACATCCTCCAGCGTCGAGCGCTTGCCGCCATAAAAGGCAAAGGTATCGTCCATCGTCATAGCGAAGCTGTTCTGCACCAGAATGTGCTTACTGTTCCCCGTAAAGTCGAAGGCGTCGTCGTGGTACTGCTGCTTGCGGTTCACGATTTTGATGTTCGTGGCAGTGAATCCATCGGTATCACTGACGGTCACGGTCCAGTAGGCGGAGCGGCGCAGCATCAACCCCTGAAACGAAATATTCCGGCAGTCGTTGACGATATAGCCCTTGATTCCGGTCGCGTGCGGATCACTGATGAGCCCCTCCTCTGTCCGCGCCTTTCCGTCCCCCATGTCGGGCTGAAAATCATGCCACAGCCACGGATAGCCCTCCATGTCGATCGTGCCGCGCCCCATCAGGCCGGCATTCTCCACTTTGTTAAAGATAAAAAAGGCCCTCAGCGGCCTTTGTCCGGCGGGCATCGGCGGCGAGGCGTAATCCGCGCTCTTGCGCGATCCGCGAATCACCGCGCCCACGTCTACATATAGCTTCACATTGCTCTGCATCAGCACCGTGCCGCTCAGGTAAACTCCGGCGGGGAAATACAGCACGCCGCCTCCGGGCTTTGCGGAGATTTCGCAAATCGCCTGGCTAATCTTCGCCGTCTCCAGCGTCTTGCCCGTGTTGTCCACTTTGTAGTCCAGGATGTTCACCACGTTCGCATCGCCCAGCTTCGGCGCGTTCTTCTCCGGCGGCTCGGCAAAGAGCATCAGCCCTGTGCTTTGGAAGGTCGGTTCTTCATTGAAGAAGATGACAAGATACCGTGGCTGATCGAGGTCGAAGCTCACCGTGTTGCCGCTGATTTCGGGATGAATGTTATAGGCCAGCGGGCGGATAGAGCAGGTGACGATATTCCGCTGGTTCACGAGCGAGGTAATCGTGATATGCACCTTGCCGCTCATGGCGAAGCTGGCATGGTCCATCCATTGAAACTGGTTATAGGTCGGCAGCCGATGCACAAAGACCGGCTGGCCGTCCACCGTAACCTTGTAGGCCAGGCTCGGCGCAGCCCCCGGCCACGCCGGATACGGCGTCACCGAGGCACGCGCCGCCGCCAGCATCGCAAACAACACCACTACCCCTGCCCACCGATTCAATCTCATTGCGTTCCTCTCCACTTCCGGTTGATCGGTCGCTCGACCGCAACAATTAAAGTAACTTATTCTTCTGTAAGAAGCCACCGTATGTGTCATTACACATTCACTCGGTATACTAACCAGTTCCGGAAGGGGTGTACATGGATCGGCGCGAATTTGTCTTCGGTGCGGCTTCGGCTGCCTTTGCTACTCTCGGCCACAGCAGTGAGATCTCCAATATCGCCGTGAAGCTGTCGCCGCCCGGTAATGAATGTTCTGTCATGCCGGCTGACTTCGTAGGCCTGAGTTATGAGATGGGACAGCTCTACAACCCTCGCTTCTTTTCTCAGGACAACCTGCCGCTGGTGCGGGCATTTCGCGGGTTGAACACGAACGGAGTGCTTCGCCTAGGCGGACACCTCAGCAACATCACTGCCTGGGAGGGAGTCGGGCGGGATGATCCGAAGCAGTTCCGCGGCATTCGTCACGGAATAGAAGACTATTGGGAGTGGCCTCTAGTCGATCCCAATGTCGCGCAAAATAAGCACGGCATCCTAACGCGCAAGGCATTCAGAAATCTTCGGGGCTTTTTGGATGCAGTCAACTGGCGTCTGATTTACGGACTGAACTTTGCCTGCGGAAGCGCCGCCAGAGCCGCTGACGAAGCGCAGGCTGTCGCTGGCATTATCGGAGACCGGCTTATTGCGTTTGTCATCGGCAATGAGGCGGACGGTTTCGGCGACGATCCATATTTCCGCGCCCAGGGTTATGGGGTCCAGCAGTATATTGCTGAGTACAAAAACTGGGTCAAGACGATCCGTGAGAAACTCCCGCACGCCCGGTTTGCCGGCCCGGATACAGATGGGAAGGTGGACACATGGGTTTTAGAATATGCCCGACAAACTAGTGGAGACGCCGTTTTGCTGACCAGCCACTACTACGGTATGGGGCCGGCAAGCGATTCGCGCATGACCGCGGAACTGCTGCTGCGGAAACGAAATCCAGAGCTGGACGCTCAGATCGCATATGTCGCCGCGGCTCGAGAGGTTGCAGGCGACACACCCTATCGCATGGACGAAGGGAACTCCTGTTTTGGCGGCGGCAGGAAAGACGTGAGTGATGCGTATGCATCTGCCCTGTGGGCGGCGGACTATCTGCTTAAGGCAGCGTGCGCAGGCTTCGCTGGAGTCAATCTGCACGGCGGAGGAGTTGGAGTTTACACGCC
>Ga0182017_10002671_pt1 | contig 13467 bp, 13 predicted proteins | sample 712E3DmetaG_FD_120492 | JGI IMG/M metagenome (GOLD analysis project Ga0182017, IMG submission 120492) | Permafrost microbial communities from Stordalen Mire, Sweden - 712E3D metaG | ecosystem: Environmental > Terrestrial > Soil > Wetlands > Permafrost | place: Sweden: Stordalen | collected... | reverse complement strand
TTGCTGAAGCGCGGATAGTCGTAGATGCCGCGAATGACCCGGCGAATCTCACCGCGCTTTTCCAGCCGGTGGAGCGCGGAATCGACAGTGGAGCGGCCTCCGAGGTCCAGAAAGTCGCGTGGCGAGAATGCCCACCCTCCTCCGGCTCCTCGAATTCTGTATTTAGCCTTATTTTCAATCGTTTGGCGCATATAGAATTAACGCAGTCTGCAAGAAAAAATATCACTCTTTTCTTGCAAATGCAAGCGATGATTGTTCAAGGTTTGGCAACCCGATTCTAAGGAATCAGGCTGAACCGCCGCTCAACTTTCAACTATGGATGGGACATCCTCGAAACGAAGGGCATGGGCCCACTCACCAGCTCTCGATCATCTCGAAGACGCGCTGAAGATATCGCTTCGGGCCGCCAGTGTGGAGGCGAACCACTCGGTCGTTGGGCTGAGGGAAATCATGGCCCGGCATGACGAATATCCCGTGCGGCTGCAGTCGCGCATTGAACTCCTTGGAGTCGATGTTGTCGGGCAAGGTAAGCAGAGTATAGTTGCTCTTGAAATCGGTGAGTTTGTACTCTGGGCAGCGGCCCAAGAACTCACTCGCGAGACGACGGTTATCGTTGATATTCTCGAGCACCTGCGGTGTTGCCTTGAATTCGCCCCTTGTTGCGAGGATGTGCGTCGCTTTCAGCAGCGCTTCAAGGTTCAGTCCGAAGGGCAAGTAGCGGTTCACCTCCGACGCCAACTCCTTGTTTGAGAACACGCTGAACCCTATACGAAGGTGCGACATGCCGTAGTACTTCGAGAAGGAATGGAAAATGGCAAGTCGTTTGTGCGGATAGCGGTGCACAAGTTCTTTGGTGCTGATTTCCGGGTCTACGTTGGCGCACGTCCGGTCAATCGCCACGCAGACATCCTCGGGCGTGTTATCAAGCAATTGATAAAGCTGATTATCTGGGATGGGAAGCCCGGTGGGATTATTCGGCGTCACAAGAAAGAGACAGCTCGGTCTGCGCTGGTGCAGCGCCGAGATCACTTCATCGACAGGATATGCATAAGTAAAAGGGAATTTGACGTCGATCAGCTTCATCCTGAGGGCCTCGACCTTGTGGTTGTAACGGAAGTAGGTCGGTGTGGCCACCAAGAAGCCGGAACGCTTTCCGTCGGTCAATTCCAGCCGTTGAACATGGGTAAGGAAGGTATCGATGCAGCCGTTGCACGCGAAGTTCGGCTGAGCTTGTACGAAATCGATCTCGTAGACGCTCGCTATAGTACGACGAAGTCGCGTGACGCCACCAATGATCTCCGGGTAGAGTTCGCCTCGCTTCATGTCAACGAATCCGCGTTCGTCGCGCAGCTCAAGCAGCCCATCGGATATCAGCTCTGTCGTTGGAAACAACGACAGGATTCTCGCCATGTTTTCCTGAGAGATGTCGTCGTCAAAGCCGGTTTCGAAAAGGCCTTTTGCTGTCTGTGAAATCTCCATGTTGATCCCTCCAACTCAACCTACGACGTTTAGTTCGGTCAAGCCAGGTAAAGCTGGTGAAGCCGGTCGCTCATCTCCGTCGGGGAGCCGTGAAACCCGACCTTACCCAAAGTGAGCAGGTAAACCCGATCGGCGATGCTAAGGACCTCGCGCACCTTCTGCTCAACGATCAGAATACCGACTCCGCTCTCCTGGCTGAGGTTCCTGATGTTGTCCAAACTTGTCCTCACCAACTCCGATGATAATCCCACCGACGGCTCATCAAGCAGCAGAATCTTCGGCTTGGGCATCAAACCCATGGCGAAAGCGAGAGACTGCCGTTCCCCGCCGCTCAGGGTAGTCGCCAACTGCTTGCGGCGCCGAGCCAACCCTGGAAAGAGATTGTAGAGACTTTCCTTGCGCAACTTGAGTTGGGACCTTGAATCAATCAGGTAACCACCCATATTGAGGTTTTCATCAACCGACAACTCACCAAACACGCGGTTTCCCTGGCCGACATAGGCGATGCCCGCTCGCACTCGTGCAGCCGGGCTCAGCCGGGTGACGTCCTTCCCGTTAGCGAGGACTTGGCCATGCCACGCCGGCAAGAGACCGATAATCGCTTTCAGCAAGGTGGACTTTCCAGCCCCGTTACGTCCGATCATGGCAACGATCTCGTGCCGGTTGACCTCGATGGAAACCTGGTCGACGACCATCTTGCGCCCGTAGCCCGTTTCCAGTTGGACCGTCTGAAGCATCGATGCACTCCTACCGCAAATAGATGTCGAGAACTTCGGGCCGTTCGAGCACGTCCGGGCCGCCATCAGCGACTTTGGAGCCCCTGTCCAGGACGATCACGCGATGCGCAACCCTTTTGACCGCTTCAAGATTGTGCTCTATGAACAGGATGGTCTTCTCTTCGGACGCCAACTCGCTGAGGAGTTGAATCAGGCGCGACACGAGTTCCGGGTGAATCCCGGAAAAGGGCTCATCCAGCAGCAGTAGACCTGCTTGTGTAGAGAAACAGCATGCGAGAGTGAGGAGCTTCTGTTGTCCGTACGAGAGATCTTGCGCCATACTCGTCGCCATCTCATCCAATCCGACGGTCTGGAGGATACTCTTGGCGGCCACTTTCGCGTCTTCTTCTTGACGTGCCCACGCCCAGCGGCGGACGAGCGCACCCAGGAGAGTCTCGCCCCGCTGAAATGGACGCGCAAGTATTACATTGTCAAGGACACTGAGGCCGCGGGCGAGGCGCAAGTCCTGAAATGTGCGAGCGATGCCTAGGCGGGCTACTCGATCTCCCGACCAGCCCGTAATGTCCTGGCCCCTAAAGACGACGTTGCCGTGGGAGGGCCGGAGAAGTCCGTTGACAACATTGAACCAGGATGTCTTTCCCGCTCCGTTGGGCCCAACAAGTGCCACTACATCGCCGGAGAAGATTTCAAGGGACAGACGGTTGACAGCCAGTAGACCGTCAAAGGCCAATGACACTTCCCGCGTCTGGAGCAAAGGAGTCATTGATTCCTACCAAAGCGATATGTGCCAAGAAATCCCTGCGGACGGTATACCATCAGCACCACCAAGAACAAGCCAAGCAGTATCTGTCGAACATTGGCCGCAACTGCTTCAGGCATGTTCACGAACTTGAGCGCCTCGGGAAGAGCGATGAGAAACGTGGCGCCGAGCACCGAACCGGTCAGGCTGGCGGCACCTCCGATGATGACCATCGAAATGATGAGGATGGACTCGGGTGCCGAGAAGCTTGTCGGGTCAATGAACGAGATATAGTGGGCGTAGAGTGCTCCCGCCATAGCAGCTAGTGCCGCCGAAACAGCCGACGCCGTGACCTTGTGTCGGCGTACGTCTTTCCCTAGTGTCAAGGCGAAAACCTCATCTTCCCTGATCGCGATAAGCAACCTTCCGAAAGGGGCTCGGACCAGAGCCCAAATCAGCAGGAAACAGGCGAAGGCGACTGGCGCCGTAAGCAGCAGGAACCTGAACGGCGTGTCGAAGGAGATGCCGAGGAGGTGAACCTGGGCAATTCCACCTAGCCCGGCCGGGCCATTGGTGAGAGAGACCCAATTCTTGAAGACGCTGAACAGAATGATCTGTGCTCCGAATGTAGCAAGGACGAAGTAGTCATCATGCCACCTCAGAGCGCACCAGGAGATTCCGGTGGCAGAGAGGCCGGCCAGCAACGCGGCGGCCAGTATGTTCAATGGCAGTGGTGTGTTTAGCCGCAACGCCATCACGGCGGCAGTATAGGCCCCAATTCCGTAATACGCGGCTTGGGCCATCGAAGCGAGGCCCAAATAGCCCACAAGCAGGTTCAAGGACACAGCAAGAATGGAGAAGATGGAGATGAGAACGAGCTCGTGACAGAGATATGTCATACATGTGCCTTGAAGACCCTCTTGCCAAACATGCCTTGCGGGCGGAAGAGGAGAAAAAGAATCATAACGGCAAAAGCGATCGCGTCTTTCCACTGTGACGGGATTTTCCAGACGCCCAGGTTCTGTGAAAGCCCGAGCAAAAGACCGCCCAGGTAGGCGCCCGGCACACTGCCCAAGCCTCCGGCTATAACGGCCACAATTCCATAGAGCAATGCATCGAAACCCATGGTGGGATCCATACTCACATCCAACGAGACCATTATGCCGGCGACTGCGGCGAGAGCTGAGCCTAGCAGATATGTTAAGTAGATCACCTTCTGCGACGGAATGCCTTTGGTAGCGGCCAGTTCTGGATCGTTGGCGACAGCGCGCAACGCGGTGCCAATCTTCGTCCAGCGCAGAATTGCAGCGGTCACAAGTACAAGGAGCAGGCTCGTCAGAAGAATATTGGACTGTATAAAGGTGACTCGCGCGCCAAACAATGAAATGCCCTCTTCGACCAAGCCGCTATGCACCGATCTGATATCGTTGCCAAAAACCATCGCAATGATATTCTGAACCGATATGAGCAAACCGAGCGAAGCGATGAGGAGGACCAGACTGTTGCCGCCTCGTTTCCTAATTCGCTTGAAGACAAGGAACTCGAAGGAGACACCAAGCAAAGCGGCCAGAACCACCGCGATTGAAGCAGAAAGCCAAAAAGGAAGCCTGAAAATAACAAAGCAACAGTAGTTGAGGTAGGCCCCTGCACTGAACACCGCGCCGTGAGCGAAGTTGAAGAAACGGACCACGCTATAAACGAGAGCGAAACCGAGCGCAATAAGCGCGTAAGTGCTCCCAGATATTAACCCGTAAACGATCGTTTGACGCATATGTGAATCACCCGGGATTCTTTATTGTTATAGCTCCGCCCAACCGGCTGTTTGATACGTCTTCATAAGAGCCGCTTCGCAAAGGTGTGCATCAGGCTGCACAGCGACCATGATCGTGAGCCTCCTGGAGATTTGGCTTATGCGCATTCACAACGGCGCCAGTCGGACATTGAATGAAACAGGCCCCGCACTCCACGCAACGCTCCGGGTGGGTAATGTCGAAAGTTCGACTCGCGGGCATGCGTTCGAAGCAGTCCAGCGGGCAAACCTGAGCGCAGATTGCACATCCAGTGCAGTCTTCCTCAACAACAGCTATGCTGATCGGTTGTTGGCCGTAGAAGGCCTGCGAGTAATTGCACTGCTTGAAGGGCGTGTAGCCCGAGGATGCTGCCTGGACCACCCAAACCGATCCTACAGCAATGCAAACGACCTCCAAGACCGTGGACAGTTGTAAGGGCGCGCCAACAAGGAGGCAGCCGAGGATGAGAATAGAGAGTGCAAGGCCATTTGAACCTAGCCTCCTCAGGTAGCCACGCTTTCGGGAGCTTTCCCGGTACCAACCAAGCTGCCACAAAGATAGCGCCAGCACTGTGGGCATGAAGAGGAGTTCGCTTCGGATGCCCCAGATGACCAGCGGGAACAGGGAAAACCTAAGAATGATGCTGCCTGCCATGGCAACGCCCATTTCCAACTGGTCCTTCATCTCAAACTGAACGGTCCGCATAGCCGGCGTCAGTTTCATGCCATTACGGAAAAACTCAGGGATATCCGCAGCCCGGACAGGGCCGAACTTGGCTGACCAGCCAAGTCTCTGCTTCAGATCCAGGACATCTATCGAGGGCGCTGCAAGCACGGGCAACACCAATGTGTGGTGGTCCACCAAACCTTCAACGCCACTGGTATGCACGATCGAAATCACGCTCTCTGTTGTGAAATGCCCACCGACGGCACCGCACCAAACATTGATTCCCTGAGCCGGGGCAACCAGTAAGTAACAATTCTGCCGTCCGAGTGCACGGACCAGTCTGCGGACAGTCAGCGAACAGTTTGTAGTGACCAGCACGGGCGACTTTCGGTCGGGGTGGCCGATTACGATCAACCGCGGGCGAGTTGGATGCGGGACCATGCGGAAAAATAGCTGCACTAGATCCAGCACAAAATCATTCAACCATTTCATACGGTGTCCTTCGCAAGCTTCATGATCTCCAGAAGCTGCAGGTTGCCACGAAACTTAGTCTGCTCAATAAGCGTCATGCCAATGGGTAATTTTCGCGAAAGGTCATGCAAAGGCCGAACTAACGGCAAACTCACGACTGCGGAAAGGAGGAGAAGTGGCATTTCGACAACGAAGTAGTACAGCGTACGCCAGAAGCTGGGAGTCGAGAGTCGCCTCATGTGCAACCAGATGTTCGTCAAGAAATGAACCGGGGCACAACAACACCAAGAAATTGTGTTCATCAACCATCCATCAGGGCGGAACTCATCAGCCAACAGTAGCGTGCCACCCGGCTTCAGTATTCGCCGGCACTCCGTCAACACCCAATCCTGTTCATCGGCGGTCAGCTCGCTAAACACTAAGCATGCTATTACGCAGTCAAACTCAGCGGCGGCGAACAGGCGATCCATCTCCAGCGCAGTGCGACGATCAATTTCGACTCTACCGTCGAGGCCAGCAACGCGTTTCCGCGCAAACTCAACCATCTCCTCTGACTTATCAAGTGCGACCACGCGACGTCTGCCACCCGCAAGGCGAACCAAGAGTGCTCCGTCACCACAGCCAATTTCGCAGATCTTGCCTTCTGATGGCGCCTTGGCCACAATTGCTCCGTGAATCCTGCCGTGGGCACCCATGGTCAGCAGATTCATATCCCGGTCATAACGACTCGGCTGAGATTCGAACACCCTCATTAAAACGGCCGTTAACATCGTTGTATCAAGCACCTCATTGTGAGTGAATCGATCCGCATACTCCATCCAGCGTTAGTTCAATCATCGCCGAACTCCGCTGAGTATTTCATCTTGCAGTGCAATGCAATCTTGCAATCCCAGACAAAATCGAAGATGCGGTCATAGAGCGCTTTTAGGTTGGAGAGCCTTTGGTCGTGCTCTGTAAACAGCAAATAGTCCCCGGGGCCCACCAGATCCACGTCTGCATCAGGGTTGATGTAATCGTAAATCATGTTGTCTGTATACAGAAAATCACGAACATGAATTGCCTTGATCTTCTGCACCAAGTATTCGCCCTCATCATTAATGTTCTCACCGGCCTTTGAATATAATTGATCACGGTCCTTGATAAGTTCAGTCAGCTGAGCAAAGGCCTTTTCCCATTCGCGTAGGTCGGATTGGGCCCTAATTTCCTTCTCGATGCGTGCCTCGGTTGTATGTGCAAGCTCTACTCCATCAGGCAACACCATTTGACTATCATCCGAGTCATCCCGTCGCCCGACGTGACGGAAATACTGGGAGAGCACCTTGCGGAATTCCGCACTCTTAGATTCATCTTCCGACTTAAGAATAAAGATGCGCTTAAGTGAAGCTCTTGGGCGCTTGATTGCCCTAATCTGAGCTTCTTGCCATTCTTGGTAGCCTGGGTTTTGCCTCAGAAGGGTCAGCGATCTCTTGACCGATGTCTTGTCTATTGCTCGGATTGTCTTTGCCCGCTCTATCCTGGAGCGCGCCACTCTGAACGCCAGATAACTGCCAGCCCTCCCGTCCCACCGCCAAGGCTGATCGCGTAAATCTGACAAGGCGGTATCGATGGCCACTTCGTCTATCCTGCGAATACCATCAATCACCATCTCCGACTCGATCTCTCTCTGCTGTGCAAGCAACTGATTGAGAAGGTTGGTTGATAAGTTATCCCCACCCTGCTCACTCCAGCAAATAACAAAGGCTCTCACATCGTGCCCGGCTTCGATCTTTTCCGGACTCGCATGAAAGACCACTGCTAAATCAGTTCGAGACTGCACCTCAACTTCGAGGGGCAGCGAGGTGATGTCAATTTCAGTATCTTCTCCACAGTGCGCCAAGAGAAGTTCGTCGAAATCATTGAAAAGGGACTTCCCGCTATTGAAGACATGGAATACATCAATTCCCAAATATCGTTGGTTCGCCAAAATCGCCAGCGCACGCAACGAAAGGGTGGGCCGAGGCGTCACGAAAAAGCGGACGATCTTGCTGCAGTTCTTATCGCGCGTTTTCTCTAGCAGCCGGCGCTGGTAACTAAAGTAGGAGGCGGCCCTTAGCGTACGCCAGATATTCAGGTCCTCGTCGGCGGCAGCATCCGTCACCTTGTGGATGGCCCAAGCGCGGAAACATCTCGACGGCGAAGCGAGAGATCCCAGCTTGCGATCTACCTCTTCAAAAATCGCTCTTGCAATCGCCCAATCATCAACCGCACCACAAAAGCGCAACTCACAACAGCCTCCTTTTCGCACATCATTTAACCTTATTCGTGAGCTCCACCAAGCGCTTCACGCCATCCATTAACCGTTTCTCTGGTTTGCCGACTTCGGCTTCGGGAGTTCCGGGATCTCCGACAAGATCATCTTCTTGTCTGAGTTCAGGATTATCCTCCTTAAGTTCACGATTTTCCTGCCGTTCCAAATGCTCTAGGACTGCAAGCAACGAAATTCGCACATCAGAAACATTCTGAGGACGTTCAGTTGCCTTTTTCGCGATCATTCGGAAGATAAGTTGTTCTAGTAGAGGGGGCACAGTCAAACCTCGATAGAGCGCGAACGGCAAAGGGTTCGCTTCTATGCTTTTTCGGATGCGCTCCGCGTATCCTCCTGTAAACGCCGGCTGCCCTGTGAGCATCTCGTACAAAATCAAGCCCAATCCCCAGATATCACATCTATGGTCAAGGGGCTTGGCTGAATATTGTACGGGGTCCGCGTACCCTGCGGAGCCGTAGATTATCTTGTTATCCGTGTTATTTGGATCCTCCCCTGTTATTATCGCCGCCTGACCGAAGTCAATGATCTTTACAGCATCACCTGGAGCGATAAGGATGTTTTCACATTTGAGATCGCGATGTAACACCCTCTTCACTTTCGCGTGCTCAAGGCCTTGAGCAATCTTGATGCCGTAGGAAAGGACTATATCTGTCGGCAACCGTTTGCCATTGATCTTAACCTTAAGGTTATCGCCTTCAATGAATTCCTTTCTAATATAGTAATACTCCGTTCCTTTCACGTTCCCATTTTCTGGTTCTTTCGAATAGCATCGCGCGATGTTTGGGTGTTCTAGACATGACTCAATCTCCGCCTCCTTTCGAAAATCTATCAGCTCTTCCGGCTGGTTACTCTTTTTTAAGATCTTCAGAGCTACGATAGAACCTGGTTCATTAATGGGTTCGGCAGGATAAAGCCAAGCATGACTACCGTAGCGCGATTTCCCTTTTATCGTAAACGCATCCGCAAAAGTCTCGCCCACGTTCAGAAGATCAGAATCGTGTTCTCGCCCATTATTCATTGCAAATCTCCCAGCACGAATGCCCTCAGAATGGATTCTCAGCGTCTATCGACTCTCGATGGGCACCACTCTCCCGTTTTGCACCGTTTTGGTCGTGAATTGCTTCCCGACCGTGTCGCCGTTCCCGTCGAACTGGTTCAGACCTGTGGCGCCCATAATCTTAAGCTGACGCAGCGTGTCGCGAATGTTACTCCCTGTGATCTCCTTACCGTTGGCAGCCAACTGCTTCATAGCCTCACCCAAGACCAGCATGCAATCGTATCCGCTGGCCGCGATAAAGTCGGGCGCTTTGCCGTAGCGTTTCCGGTACTCAGAAGCCATAGCCTGGTACTCGGGGCCAGCATATTGTTCGAAGACCGTGAACAAAACTCCGTTCGCGGCAGAGCCAGCCGCATCAAGGAACTCAGGGACATCCCAGGGGTCGCAGCCGAAGAGTTGTAACTTAATGCCGATCTCCCTAGCCTGTCGAACCGCACGGCCACCCTGCTTGGAGTACGTAGGCATGAAGAGGGCATCCGCGCCCGACTTCTTAAGCTTCGCGAGTTGCGTTCTGAAATCCAAGGCAGTCTCGTCGCCGCTTTCAACCTCGACGATCTTGCCGCCCAGTTGTTGGAATTCCTTCAGGAACTCATCTTTCATGCCTACCCCCCAACTGTTAGTCACATAGAAGACCCCAACATTCTTGTAACCTTTGTCGCGCATCAACTTGGCGTTGACCTTGCTCTGGTATGAGTCTGAAGGGCAGGTTCGAAAGAAGAAAGGACCGGCTTGGGACAAGTCTTCCTGGGATGACGTCGGCGAGATAATGACCGTACTAGAGCTATTGGCGATCGGGGCCATGGCCTTGGTGCAGTTGCTCCCAGCGGAGCCGATGACTGCAGGCACGCGGTCAAGGCTGACGAAGCGGAGGAGGTTGGAGACAGCCTGCTTAGGATCGTTGGCGTCGTCCTGATAGTTAACCTTGACCGTGTGCCCGGCAATGCCGCCCTGGGCGTTGATCTCGCTAACTCGGATCTCTATTGCATTCCTTAAGTTCTCGCCGTAGGTAGCGTTGTCTCCTGTCAGCGGAAACGTGGCGCCGATGACAATTGGTTTGCCCGCCGACCGGCCGCACCCCCAAGGTGCGAGACAAGCAAAAAGAACTAAAGAAATGACTACGAACCAGTTCCAACGTTTCATTGGAGTGTCCCTCGACAATTGGATGGAAAAACCGGGGAGATGACTGGCAACAATGCGCGGAAAGGATCAGCCCGCGAGGGCGCCGGATTTGATTGCTCGTCCTTTCCATGTTCGGCGCATTGAATCGTGCAGGCCATAATCGCCACCGGCTACAAAGTAATTACCTGATCTGGCATGTTGCCAGCCAAAGCCTTGTAAAGGTCCGGGAAACAGCCGATTGGCACATCGGCAATCAGCTTGTCCGCAATGTCGCGCTCGAAGCAACATTGATCACAACACATCAAGAGGATGTTCTGTTGGTGCGCGACTTGGGCCAAACGCTCTCCCAGCGGATTTCCCTTCAGGAGGGCGTAGCAGTTATCTTCGAAGAAGAACATGCCAACTACTTCGGCCCCATGGCGGTTCTGCTCCAGTTGGGGAAGGATCATTTGACCAAGCTTGTACGACACGGTGTGGCCCTGCGTAGAAAAAATGTACGCAACTTTCATTGGTGATTCCTCTGGACAGAGAATTGTACAGCGATTTTCAGTGCAGTGACGGCTAAGAATGCCCGATCACGACGCTCGGCTGGAACCTCCCTGTGGCAACGCAGAAGATATTCTGCGTCCAAATTGAGGGCACGCTCCGCTGGCATGCCGACCACCAATTCTGAAAGATGCTCGCAAAAGGCCACAAGCGTGACGCACGTAGTGCATCTGTAGACGGCCTTTACGATGCGCGCGCGTTCAAACTTTAGGTTGAACGAAGCACAAGTCCGGTCCGGCCCGAACACAAGTGGTTCCACCGGTCCGGCAACGGCGGAGCTCCACGCAGATCTCCGTAAGGCCCGTCGAAAGTAGCCGTGGATCGTAAGCGGTCCGTTTGGGTGCGCAGTTCTGTGTTCATCCTCGGCCATAGCACATGCTCGCCGATGCCCCGGCGTTCCCCCCCCCCGAGTCCCAAGTTTCAGACAAGAGCAACCTGCTCCTGTGTCGGCTCCGCACAACAATACCACGGCTCGACCGGGCACGGGATCGAGACACGTGGCAGAGGAAGTTGGTCCTCAGGGAACAGCTCGTTAAACGTCGCCTCCCAAATTCTACCGAAAACACGCCGGCGAGAGCTATGGCACTTTTGTTCTTCCAAAACAATGCGGTGCAGGTCTAGAGCGAATCTGTCGAGGGCGGGGTCAGGATGCTCCCACGGGTATACGAGTGCCTCTGCATCAAAACTGCGGAGAACGGGCGGGAGATCCGGCATCTTGAGGAGTCGTGAGCCTTCGGGGACCAGGAGACGCAGCGTGAGCTGAACGGGCGCAATCTGATCTACAAGATCCAGTTCGGCGATCAGCCGCAGAAGATCGCGGTAGCCGTCCCACGTAGTCCAGGGCGTAAAGGGAACGAAAGTCGGTGACAGAACCAAGCCGGCCTCGCGAACACAGTTCGCGACCTGCACAAAATCGTGACGGGTGTGCCCCTTATCGAGCTTTTCCAAAATCTCGTCTTGGATCGACTCCACGGCACTCGTGACAAACAGGCAGCCTGTTTCACGCAGTACATCCAAGTCCTTCCGGAATCGCAGGAGGTGTTCGATCTTCGTCGTTACATCGTACGTGACCCTCGGGAACTCCGCGTGGAAGGCGCGAACGATGTTGAGGGAGTGAGTCGGTGCGTTGAGGAAGTCCGGATCGCCGAACGTGATGTGTTCCGCGCCAGCCCTAATTTGCCGGCGTACGTCCTCCAGCACCACGTCCTGCTGCACCACCCTGAATACGCCGTCGTAGACGGGCACCACCGGGCAGTGCAAGCACCGGTGCTTGCAACCCCTGGTCGCCTCTGTATAGCCCATGACACGCGTTGATCCATTCAGCCGAAGGCCTGGGTACCGAGCGAGGGCTGGGAGGTCGCTGCGGTCGGGAGGGATGAACCTGAGTTTCTCAAGCGAGATCACCGCTCCGCCCTGTTGCCGATGGGAATTGTGGTGGATATCGCCTGCAAGCTTGAGGAGTGCCGGCTCAAACTCCCCGCCCAAGACGGTGTCTACTCCTTTCTGGCGAAGTAGGGGTTCGTTCAGGGGTGCGTAAAGACCGTAACAACAGAGATGGGCGGATGCGTTGATGAGTCGAACTTTCTCGATGGCTCGAAGGGCGAGCCGGGTGGCTGTATGCATTGGCAAGAAGAATGCAACTAGAGCGGCCTCCCGCACTTCGGCCGCGATCAGAGGCCCTACAGACAGGTCGATGCAGGTGACCTCGTACCCGTGTTGCCTCAACCACGCTGCCGGCGAAGCCAGCCCAAAAGGCTGGTGGCCAAGATCGTAGGTTGAGATCAGGACGGTCTTCATGTTCTTCCCCTACACCCTCTCAGGATACGCTTTGTTCGCTTGGGCGGGAGGTCAACGGGGCCGAGCGACGACGGAGCAAGGAGATTCAATAGTATGCCCGCAATGCATTCGTTCTAAAACAATTATTTCCGCTTAATTTCAACGGACTTCAACAAATGGCTGAATCTGGTCCAGGACCAAATGCTCCATCTAAATTTAACTTAATAGAATCAACAAGATGCAACGTAGGTGGTGTTGATCCTAATGGTTTCGTGAGGCTTTGGCTACTACAAAACTTACATCAATTGGGATTTTGCGTGCGCTCCGTTAGTTGATCGCGGATCACGGTATAGCAGTGCGGTCTCCTTGCGAATCCCAACTTCAATGCAAGCTATAACGGGCAGGAAGGTTTATTGCGAGTGGAGAGATGACGTTGCGCTGAGTTCTCGTCCTTGACCATGCTGGACTGAATTTGCGAAAGAGCCCCCGGCACCATTCTTGGGGCCGTTCCCCGCAGCATCTCGTTCCCAAGAGCGTGTATGCCTTTAAGCGTGTGGTCTCCCCCTGTTGACCAGAGGCGGGTGTATCGTTTACAGATTCCTTGATCCGTGATCACCAACAGTGGAAAAGCTCAAGAGTTGCTATTCGGAGTACCCCGGGGTAGCCATCAAGCCGCCTATTTGAGGGTGTAGCGTGCGCCGCGCCCCTTACCGACCTGCAGCAGATAATGTTGCTCCGCCAGCTTCTTCACGTGCACCTTGATGGTATTGCGGTTTGCTCCG